>Ga0209259_1000254_pt1 | contig 14860 bp, 13 predicted proteins | sample WorMetGr2BELIZE1_FD_187417 | JGI IMG/M metagenome (GOLD analysis project Ga0209259, IMG submission 187417) | Marine gutless worms symbiont microbial communities from Max Planck institute for Marine Microbiology, Germany - Inanidrilus... ...
AAGATCGTGCCGAGCATTATCCACACGCGCAGCAAATCCTGTTGACCTTCGATGCCGGCGCTGCCAACGTCGCGCGTTCGCTGCGCTTCAAGGAAGACCTGGTGGCGCTGAGCCGACGGTTCGGGCAGCGTCTGCGGGTGGCCCTCTACCCGCCGTACACCTCCAAGCGGCATCCGATCGAGCACCGTTTGTTTTGTCATGTCGCGCGTCGCTTAAGCGGTGTCATCCTCGATTCGCACCAGACCGCCCTGGAAGCGGTACAGCGCACCCACACCCAAACCGGCCTCACGGTCACGCCACGCCTGCTCGATACCCCCTACGAGCTGGGACGAAATGTTCTGAGACATTCCTCGATATCAACGACAAATTCATTCTTTTCAAAACATGTTAAAATGCATGAGATTTGTTTAAAGCTCTTCATACACCGATATAATACCGAATTATTGCCGATTGTTGGCTAGATATCACTTCAAAAATCACCACTACCTTCTTTTCTTCCCTTCGAATCATTTCCACGATTTTGTACGGGGGCATGAATTTTACGCTCTTGTCCAGTTCTGCCATAATGCCTGTGTCTACAAAGCTCAGGAAAGACTTTGAGGTGATGATGAGATGTTCAATGACATCTACCTTTATTATGCGGCTTACCTGCGATCAGGCGATCGATTATATCTTTGTCTTCTTGGGATGGCCTGATCTCACCGGATATATGACTATGAACCAAGATGGCGTTGACCGCATTTTTCTGAACCGCCACTCGAAAGACATTGATGGGTTCGACGATTGTCGATTGATAGCTATCCATTCGAGACTAATTCAATGTACAAAATCTTGTTGTCGTTTGCTAAACTGATAATCCCAAAATGCTCCTTATCACGGTCAATTTTGTTTTCCCGGAGCAAGATTTTTTGCATGACTTCATAAACATCGGTCGAGTTGAGTAGTTTGTTGTTGTTCCGTTAAGCTTGATATTCATATTGATTTCTCAAAGCCTTAGCAGTTTACTGGGGATTTTCTGTAATGAAAATATTCACAAACCTTTTTCAAATCCGAGTTTATGGCCTTGTTAGGCCAAGATTATTGACTGCTCGTAGTAACCTTTTGGTGCGTAAGATACCTGAATACAATTATTCTCCGGATCTAAAAAAAATAGGGTCTAGATAACTTTAGAGTGGATTTTCTTTCAGTAGAGTAAGTATTCTATCAGAGAGATCTTCCTCTCGGTGATGAAAGCTGAATTCACATTCCTTGAGGTGTAAAAGGAACGTTTTTCGGGGAACACCATTGAACTTTTCAAGTCTTCGTTTGGCATATGACCAGAATGATTCAATGCCATTGATATGGCAATTACCGCGGGCAAATTCATTCTCGCCAGGATGCACTCGGAAATGCTTTTTGTACCCCATATCCACCAGCCCATCATAGCCTCTCCATCTGTCCGGGTGGATGATGCTTCCAGGGCTGCCTGGCCCCGGATCGCAGCCTGTCGCTGCTTTTTGGAGGCATCTGGGACGATCTCGGTGTAGACCTTTCCTTGCCGTTCCAGGATCCCGAGGACAATCGTTTTACCGCCTGCTCCACGACCCTTCTTCCCACGGACACGGCGCGCACCAAAACAGGATTCATCGACCTCAACCTCGCCCGAGAAGGGCGATGAAGCGTCACAAACCTAGGCGACTCTAATTCGTAACTTCAAGAGCAGCTTGTTAATCGTAGGGCGGCTTACATCACTCAACTCAGCGATTTTCGAGGCCGAAAATCAAGCGAAAAAGAACGTATAATTACTCTAAATTTGGCTTCGGAAAGGCATGAACGCCTAAAATACCTGTTTTTCCTTGCATAACATAGCCTTAGCATGCAGGTGCAGATGCTAAAGTTATCTAGACCCTTTTCTCAGGCTTTGAGAGAAAATTATAAGCGAATGAAATCACAATAAAAAAACGACGGCAATAAATAGCGTCTTCTTACTGATGTAACTGAATTCTCTTTTATTCATTTGGTTTTTTCCTTACGAGGTTTGTTTTTTCTGGCCTAACAGATGAACCGGCAGATAAAACTATGAAGGCAGATAGAACAAATTTTATCTGCGAGAATCTGCGTAATCTGTGGATTTAAAACATGACCGAACCTAAATCCTGATCGAGCTCCACATTGATGCCCAACGAACGGATTTCCTTCACCAGCACGTTGAACGACTCCGGCATACCCGCTTCCATCCGATGGTCGCCGTCGACGATGTGCTTGTACATGCGGGTGCGGCCGTTGACGTCGTCTGACTTGACGGTCAACATCTCCTGGAGGGTGTAGGAGGAACCGTAGGCCTCCAGTGCCCACACCTCCATCTCGCCGAAGCGCTGGCCGCCGAATTGGGCCTTTCCGCCGAGGGGTTGCTGGGTGACCAGGCTGTAGGGTCCCGTGGAACGGGCATGCATCTTGTCGTCCACCAGGTGGTTGAGCTTGAGCATATACATATAGCCGACCGTAACAGGCCGCTCGAAGGCATCGCCTGTGCGTCCGTCATACAGCAGGGCCTGGGCCATGGGAACTCCCTCCTCCCGGTCGTCCTGGCCCGTCAGGCGCAGCATGGCGAGGATCTCCTCCTCCGAAGCCCCGTCGAACACCGGGGTGGCCATGGGCACCCCCTTGGTCAGGTTCCGGGCCAGGACGAGGATGTCCTCGTCGCTTAAGTTCGCCAGGTCCTCAGGTTCGCCGTTTCTGTTGTAGACCTGGCCGAGAAAGGCCCTGATCTCAGCGATTTCGGTCCGTGCCTGCAGCAGCTTGCCGATCCGGATGCCGATGCCGTGCGCGGCCCAGCCCAGATGGGTCTCCAGGATCTGGCCCAGATTCATGCGTGAGGGCACACCGAGGGGGTTTAAGACGATGTCCACCGGCTCGCCGTCGGCGGAGAAGGGCATATCTTCCACCGGCACGATCATGGAAATAACACCCTTGTTCCCATGGCGGCCGGCCATCTTATCGCCGGGCTGGATGCGACGCTTTACCGCCACATAGACCTTGATCATCTTGAGCACCCCGGGGGCCAAATCATCGCCCTGGGTGATCTTGCGCTTTTTTGCCTCGAAACGCTCGCGGAAGTCGTCGTCCTGCCGACTGAGCTGATTCGCTACGGCCTCGAGCTGTCTGGCCGGCCCTTCGGCGCGCAAGCGGATCTCCAGCCACTTTTTCCTGGAGTCCCGTTCCGCCAACTCGCTCAGATAGGTCTTGGTGATCCCGGCACCGGCCTTGAGGTCATCGGGCCCGCCGTCCGCTACCCTGCCGACCAGCATCTTCTCCACCCGCTGGAAGGTATCGTTCTCCATGATGCGCAGCTGATCGTCCAGGTCCTTGTGCACTCGATCGAGCTCCTGCTCTTCGATCTGCTGCGCCCGCTGGTCCTTTTCCACTCCGTCGCGGGTGAAGACCTGCACGTCCACCACCGTGCCGGACATGCCCGAGGGCAGGCGCAGGGAGGTATCCTTCACATCCGATGCCTTTTCCCCGAAGATGGCCCGCAACAGCTTTTCTTCCGGCGTGAGCTGAGTCTCACCCTTGGGTGTGACTTTGCCGACCAGGATATCGCCTTCCCGCACTTCGGCACCGATGTAGACGATACCCGACTCGTCGAGCTTGGAAAGGGCTGACTCTCCCACATTGGGAATGTCGCCGGAGATCTCTTCTGGCCCCAGCTTGGTATCGCGGGCGAGACAGGTGAATTCCTCGATGTGGATGCTGGTGAATCGATCCTCCTGGACTACACGCTCGGAGATGAGGATAGAATCTTCGAAATTATAACCGTTCCAAGGCATGAAGGCTACCCGCAGGTTCTGGCCCAAGGCCAGCTCGCCCATGTCGGTGGAAGGCCCGTCGGCCAACACGTCGCCGCGGTCGATCGTGTCGCTGGAAGCCACCAAGGGACGCTGGTTGATGCAGGTATTCTGGTTGGAGCGCGTATATTTGGTGAGGTTGTAGATGTCCACCCCCGACTCGTCCGGAGTCTCACTCGCCTCCTTGTCATGGACCCGCACCACGATGCGTGCCGCATCCACGGACTCCACTATGCCGCCGCGGCGGGCCACCACGGTGACCCCCGAATCCTTAGCCACGACCCGCTCCATGCCAGTACCCACCAAGGGCTTCTCGGCACGCAGGGTGGGCACCGCCTGGCGCTGCATGTTGGAGCCCATCAGGGCGCGGTTGGCGTCGTCGTGCTCCAGGAAGGGGATCAGGGAGGCCGCCACCGACACGATCTGGCGCGGCGAGACATCCATATACTGGACCTCTTCCGGGGCCTTGAGGGCGAACTCGTTCAGGTGCCGACAGGAAACCAGCGCATCCGTAAGCCGCCCGTCGTCGTCCAGGGATGCATTGGCCTGCGCGATCACATAGTTGCCTTCCTCGATGGCGGACAGATAATCGATTTCGTCGCTGACCTGTCCCTTGTCTACCTTACGATAAGGCGTTTCCAGGAAGCCGTACCTGTTGGTTCGCGCGTACACCGCCAGGGAGTTGATAAGACCGATGTTCGGCCCTTCCGGGGTCTCGATGGGACATACCCGCCCATAGTGGGTCGGATGCACGTCGCGTACCTCGAAGCCGGCTCGTTCCCGCGCTAGGCCGCCGGGACCCAAGGCCGAGACGCGGCGCTTGTGGGTAACCTCGGAGAGCGGGTTGTTCTGATCCATAAACTGGGAGAGCTGGCTGGAGCCGAAGAACTCCTTGATCGCCGCTGAAATCGGCTTGGCGTTGATCAGCTCCTGCGGCATAAGCCCCTCGGACTCCGCCAGGGACAGGCGTTCCTTCACCGCCCGTTCGACCCGGACCAGGCCGACGCGAAACTGATTCTCCGCCATCTCACCCACGCAACGGATCCGGCGGTTACCCAAGTGGTCGATGTCGTCCACAGTGCCGCGGCCGTTGCGGAGCTCGACCAATACCTTCATGGTATCGATAATATCGGAGACGTCGCCGGTTTCTTCATACAGCCGTTTGGACAGCGCATCTCCACGCTCGGCGAAGTAGCGGCCATCGTAAAGGATGCCGGGCCCGGTTTCGGAATCCCGCTGCAGGCGCCGATTGAACTTCATACGCCCCACCGCGGAGAGGTCGTAACGGTCCGGTGCAAAAAACAGGTTGTGAAACAGATTCTGGGCCGCCTCTTTAGTGGGCGGTTCACCCGGGCGCATCATGCGGTAAATCTCGACTTGGGCCTCCCACTCGTTGGTGGTAGGGTCAATGCGCAGGGTCTCGGAGATGTAGGGTCCGTGGTCGAGATCATTCACGAACAGGGTTTCGAGACGCTCGACCTGCTTTTCCCGCAAGGTTTCGAGCAAGGTCTCGGTAAGCTCCGCGTTGGCCTCCGCCAGCACCTCTCCGGTCCGTGAATCCACTACTGGGCGGACGAGCGTGCGCCCCAACAGGAACTCGGGGGGCACCAGGAGGCGCTTTACCCCTGCTTTCTGCAGCTCCCGGATATGGCGTGCGGTCACGCGGCGTCCGGTCTCCACCAGGACTTGGTCGTCGATAACGACGTCGAAGCCCATGGTCTCACCGCGAAGACGCTCGGGCACTACCTCGAGCTCGATGCCGTCCGCACCCAGATGGAAACTGTCGGTAGCGAAGAAATGCTCCAGGATCTGCCCCGTGGAGTAGCCCAGGGCCCGCAGTAGAATGGTCGCTGGCAGCTTACGGCGACGGTCGATACGGACGAAGACATTGTCTTTGGGATCGAACTCGAAATCGAGCCAGGAGCCACGGTAGGGGATCACCCGAGCAGAGAACAATAGCTTACCCGAGGAGTGGGTCTTGCCCTTGTCATGATCGAAAAATACGCCCGGAGAGCGGTGGAGCTGGGAGACGATGACCCGCTCGGTACCATTGATAACGAAGGTGCCGGTCTCCGTCATGAGCGGCAGCTCGCCCATGTAGACCTCCTGCTCCCTGATGTCCTTGAACGCCTTGGTACCGGCGGGGGCCTCCTTGTCGTAGATCACCAAGCGCAGCAGCACCCGCAGGGGCGCGGCGAAGGTGGCACCGCGAAGATGGCACTCGCGGACATCGAAGGGTGGCTCACCGAGGCGGTAGCTCACATACTCCAGCACCGCATTCCTCGAGTAGCTCTCGATGGGGAAGACGGTCTTGAAGGCGGCGTGTAGACCAATGTCATCACGTTTGGCCACCGGGGTATCTTCCTGGAGAAAGGCCCGATAGGAATCGATCTGGGTGGCTAGCAGGAAGGGCACGTCCAAGATGCCGGAACGCTTGCCGAAATTCTTGCGAATGCGCTTTTTCTCGGTGAACGAGTAGGCCATGCTGCCTTCCCTCTAATGATGCGGTTCGATACGGTTCGTTTGATGCTGCGTGACTGAAACCACGAATAAACACGAATGAACACAAATTACGGTTCGTGTCTATTCGCGTCCATTCGTGGTTCTTCGATGCGGTTCGCTACGGGCGTCCCTACCCGCCAGCTCACCACATCCTACATGCTGAAGAGAAAACTACAAATCACGCGAATTGGCGCGAATCAATCCGCGAGGATTCGCGTGATTCGTAGTTTTCCTCTTGTTGGCTGCAATGCACACAAGCTATTCGGCAGCCCGTAAGTTGGGCAAAAGGCCAGGGACCTGCTCCCGCCTGCGACGGATAACACGTGCTCCTTATCGTTAAGCGGAGTCGAAAACACACGGTTGAGAAGTCCCCTGGAAGGGATTTTTCAAGACCCCCTTTGAGGCGTGCGCCAAGGACAACAGAGAGTGTGTCCTTTCAGGCAGCAATCGCCTTATCTCACTTCGACCGTCGCGCCGGCCTCTTCCAACGCCTTCTTCGCTGCTTCGGCCTCGTCCTTGGGTACCCCTTCCTTGATGGTATTCGGGACGCCTTCCACTGCCTCCTTCGCCTCCTTCAACCCCAGCCCGGTGAGGGCACGGACGGCCTTGATTACGGCGACCTTGTTGGAGCCGAAGGATGCCAGCACCACATCGAATTCGGTCTTCTCCTCTTCCGGGGCGGCCTCGCCACCGCCGCCGGCAACCGGAGCAGCGGCCACGGCAGCGGCAGCGGTCACGCCGAACTTTTCTTCCATGGCACCGATCAGCTCTACGACCTCCATCACGGTCATGTTGGCAACGGCGTCCAGTATTTCTTCTTTTGAAACGGCCATTTGATGTCTCCTGAATCGGAATCTTCTTGGTTTGTTATCGGTACTTCGGCACTGCCGTACTAGGCTTTCGACTTGCTGTCGCGAACTGCCGCGAGGGTGTGGACTAGCTTGCTCAGGATTTCGTTGATTGTCGCCACGAGCTTCTGTACCGGAGCCTTCATCACCGCCATCAGCTGACTGACCGCCTCGTCGTAGGTCGGCATCTTCGCCAGCGTATCCAGCTCGGAGGGGTCCAACAGCTTTCCCCCGATGGCGACCAGCCTGACCTTGAACCGATCGTGCCCCTTGGCAAATGCCTCGGCCACGCGCGCCGCGGACCCCGGGTCCTCCTGCGAAAAGGCAAGGATCAACGGACCCGTGAGACCTTCTTCCATACAGGCGAAATCTGTGTCGGCAAACGCGCGTTTAGCCAACGAATTCTTGACGATTCGCACATAGACTCCGACCTTGCAGGCCTCGACCCGCAAATCGGTCATCTGTTCCACCGTCAAGCCCCGGTACTCTGCCCCGATGGCCGAGTGGGCATTCTTCGCAACTTCCGCGACCTCGGCGACAATCGCCTCTTTCTGGGCAAAACTCAGTGCCACAGTCACTACCTCCCCATTTGAGCTACAGGGCCTAAGCCCCAGGTCCTCCCGGCATCCGTCCGATGCGGGGAGTCTACCTGTGCGCCCTCACCGGGAGGTGGCCCGCGCTTGCGTACCATTCCGATTCAGGAGCACCGTCTACGCAGGCTTGCTTGATTAAGCCAAGGCCGGAAGCTCTCTGCCCGGCTCAGGGCGCCTGCGGTCTTTGACGGCCACCCCACAACCAGAGATCAAAATTCATCTTGCCGAATGGCGAGACGAACCTCGGTTCCTGCAGCGGGATGCCCCAAAGATCTTCAAAGTACGAAATAAAGATCGTGTATCAGATCTATTGTTCAGGGTTATAACTTTTCGATTTCTTCTATTTGGAATCCGAAAGAGAAGTGCTCACAGTTATTATACCACCAAAAAACCAAAAGTTAGTTTTTAGACAGACTCTTAGGCCTGCGAACAACCCGATACCGACCGGATTCTTTTTCTTTGATCCTCAAGTCCGCAAACATGGCATCGAGATCAAAACCGAATTTTTCGGCATATTTATTTCTAACCTTATGTATTCCTTTGATAACCGGATCATCTCTCATAGCGATGTCTCCAATTCCGACACAAAAGCTATAAAATGTTTGTAGGCTTCCTACCATTCTTTAGTAATCTTGATGGGCAATTGGGATCAAATTGTTGCTTGCTTTGGCAACAAAGGCTACTTGCCAACCTATGGCCAGATTCGAATAGCCCCAGCATGGTAACCAGTTTTAACGGGTTTATCCGTGCTCGGAAGCGCTATATCGTAATTACCAGGGCTTGCAGTATCCGGTGTTGCGACAACATCGACGGGGCATTTGGTATTCATGAGGCAGCGCACTAAGCCCACCAACATCGCATCATTTTCCTCTTTAAACGATAGCACCAGCGCAGAAATAGAGGGTTTCCAACATAGGCATAACCGTTAGCACTAAAATACCGTCAGTCATCTCTTCGATGTTAAAGGCTTTGATTTGATATTCCTGATAAGTTTTAATATCTGTGGCACCACAGGAAATCATGAGAAATAGTGTCAACCAAAACAGAGATCGCCTATATATCCGATTTTCCTCTCCGCTTTCTGGAGAATTGCCGGCTTTGAATTGTTGAAATGACATAAGGCATCCTGAAACAGCTATTTTCACCGATCAAGAGACTTTAACTTATGGCTCTTTATGGATTCCAGACTGGTAGGATATTTTGCGCAAATTCGCCTTCTCAGAAAGCCAAAGGGGCATCGTATAGCTTGCTGTTGTTGTTGAGAAAAGACTGCCTGTTCTGTCATCAGTCAGAGCGCTACGGACCACTGTCCCCTTCGATCAGTCTGGAATCTATAAAGAGCCTAACTTATTTGATATCGAAGTGTTCCGTTGATGAAAATCGTGTTTTTCAAGCTGCCCTTATTATGCATTTCTGTTACCATTCCTGGAAATTTTTTGTTGTAGCTCAAGGTTGCTTTCGACGTCTTCATTTTCGTCTGCAGATTTGTTGACAATCGTATTCCAAAAGACATTAAAAACATCAACGGGCAGATCTGCTAATGACTTATCTAAGGTGTCAGCTGTGGTGGTTATCTCCTGTACCTGTTTAATTTTCGATTTAACTTTATGGTGACATACTTGCGAAGATGCCTGCATTACGACGATTAACATCGTCGCCAAAATTGTACATCACGAGATGAGCAGCGTCTTTAATCATATCAACAAATGGAACGTTTAACTGCTAGTTGAACTTCCGTTTGATATCATCAACCAGTTCGTGAGCTGCTTTTTCTAGGTCACCGATTGCATCGACGTATTTCTTGAACGCTAGCAGAGTAGGTATCTCGCAATCCTCAATCTTTACGCAAATGACCTTTGTCTTCTTCTGCTGCAATTCCTCGGTAAATTTCGATCGCCATTCTTTTTCTACCCAACCTGACTCGATGCTTTCTCGGGATAGCATTAGGATCAGAGATTCGGCATCATCAATACTCTTTTCAACTTCCTGAACAATATCGCTACCAAAGTGGATCGCCTACTTTTCGAGCTACACATTAAGGTCATTTTTGCGTAGTATCTCAGCAAATTGCTCAACGATTTCCGCATCCTGACTGGAATAGCTCACCATCACACGCACAGATCAGCCCTCCTCATATACATAAATGGAGACCTTGAAGAATGTCTTCCATAGGATTCTTTGAGGGATTCGAATCTTTACAAATGAGTCAAGTTTGTGCGCTGCACAAAAAATCCACGCCTTACCAAAGCATGTACGAGCCGTTACGAGCCCTCTTTATTCACCACAGAGAACACAGAGCGCACAGAGTATCAGACTCCATCGCGTTTAACGCCATCGAGTAAGACGGCGGACATCGAATGTGCTCTGTGTCCTCTGTGGTTAAAAAGAATTCACACCTCATCGATCTGAGGCGAAGCCTTGCTAGATATTTAAATAACAAGATCTAGCAAATCAATAAGTCAGGCTGAGTGTGACAGAGTAGAACTAAAACGAGAGTGCAGCGTGATCTACCTGAAGTCCCGGCCCCATGGTGGAGGAAACGGTAACCCGCCGCATGTAGACACCCTTGGCAGTGCTCGGCTTGGCCTTCATCAGGTTGGTCAACAAGGCCTCCAGGTTCTCGCGCAGGGCCGGAGGGTCGAAGTCTACTTTACCCAGAGGGCAATGGATGATCCCAGCCTTATCGGTCCGGTAGCGGACTTGGCCTGCCTTGGCGTTGGTCACCGCGTCCGCTACGTTGGGGGTCACGGTCCCCACCTTGGGGTTCGGCATGAGGCCGCGGGGCCCTAAGATCTTGCCGAGCTGGCCCACCACCCGCATAGCATCCGGCGAGGCGATCACCACATCGAAGCCCAGGTTCCCGGCCTTGATTTCGTCGGCAAGGTCCTCCATCCCGACCCGATCAGCACCGGCGGCGGTCGCCGCCTCCACATTCGCGCCCTGAGTGAAAACCGCCACCCGTACCTGTTTGCCGATCCCATTGGGCAGCACCGTGGAGCCGCGCACGACCTGATCGGATTTGCGCGGATCGACGCCTAGATTGACGGCCACGTCGATGTTCTCGGTGAACTTGACCTGGGAAAGCTCATTGAGCAGCGCAAACGCCTCCTCGGCGCCGCACAGCCTGCCCGACTCGATCCGCTCGCGGATCGCCCGTATCCGTTTCGACGGCTTAGCCATTAGGTCACGCCCTCCACATTCAAGCCCATAGCACGCGCACTGCCGGCGATGGTCCGCACGGCCGCGTCCATATCCGCGGCCGTCAGGTCGGGCATCTTAGTGGTAGCGATCTCCTCGAGCTGGGCGCGGGTAACGGTTCCCACCTTGACCATATTGGGAGTGCTGCTGCCCTTGGAGATACCGGCGGCCTTTCTGAGCAACACGGAGGCGGGAGGCGTCTTGGTGATGAAGGTAAAGCTGCGGTCTGCATAGACAGTGATGACCACCGGAATCGGCAGCCCCTTCTCGATGTTTTGCGTCTTGGCGTTGAACGCCTTGCAGAACTCCATGATGTTGACGCCGTGCTGGCCGAGCGCCGGGCCGACCGGCGGGCTCGGGTTGGCCTCACCAGCCTTGACCTGGAGCTTGATGTAAGCCGATATCTTTTTTGCCATAGCAGTCTCCCGTGGGTGCAAACGCCGGGTATCGGGACCCGGCTCCCCGCCTCCGATCGCTATGCGCTCGGAGGGTTAATATCTCGCGGATTCAGGAACGCTATAATTGGTCGTCACTCAATATCATTCAGATCGACTCCCAGCGCCTGCAATTTTTTTGCCAATCGTGCGGCCCGTTGTTCGGCTTCTTCCTGACCCGTCAGCACTAACTCGCCATTCAAAGTTTCCCAGCGTAACCAAAGCATCTCAACACCTTTGTAGATACCCTACCAAGGTACCATTGCTAATCCTAAGCGCTGACTGATAAGGCGATCTTGGGCGTCACGCTTTGACTCTTCATAATCACGATAGGGAAAGGCTCACCTCTGGCTCCCCTGGAGAGCGGTTTATACCCCGTAGATGACAATGCCACCTCATTTTGGATCTTTTCCAAGGCAACGGCGGATCGCGCTCTGTAGCTGCTTCCTGGAGGCGTCAGGGACGATTTCCGACACTTTCCCATGGCGTTCCAGGATTCCGAAGACGATCGGTTTACCGCCTGCTCCGCGCCCCTTTTTTCCGCGAACACGGCGTGCGCCAAAATAAGATTCATCGACTCCAACCTCACCGGATAGAGGGGATGAAGCGTTACAAACCTGAGCGATTCTGATTCGTAACTTCATGAATAGCTGATTAATCGTCGGGCGGCTTACACCACTCAGCTCGGCGATTTTTCAGGCCCGCAAATCGTGCGCGAAATAGCGTATAAGTGCTCTGAATTTAGCTTCCCGAAGGTGTGAACGCCTGAAATACCTGTTTTTTCTTTGCATGACATAACCTTAGCATGCAGTTGCAGATGCTAAAGTTATCCAGACCCTATCTTTTTTGTCCGCAGATTACGCAGATTCTCACAGATTGTTTCGTTTTTAATCTGCGGGAATCTGCGTCATCTGAGGATAGATGAAGCTAGCGGACCATTTTCCCATACTCAACCACTAGTGTCCGGGATATTAATTGAATAAATTCAGATGGTTATTTGTTTCGAGATTGCTTAGATCGTAGTCCACATCGATAACCATCCGATTCAGAAATATTTTCTCGCACATAGTCGGGATCAAAATCTGTAGGATTGTATAGAGACCTGCGTCAATTGGGGCGCTTTTGGAGGTATCTCCATGATTCCTGGAGCGGGATCTTTTCAAAACCTGCAAATCGATTCAAGTCGATGACATCCTAAAATCGGCAGCTTTGTTTTATCGGTAGTGGTGATTTTTGAAGTGATAGGGCAGATGGATTCATCGGTAATAATTCCGATTGCCACCGTTTTTCCCGTTACCTGATTCCAGATTTTAGCCCTCTCTTCCGGAAGAATACGCTTGGTCTAAACGATTGCGTTCATTGATAAAACGAACCGAAGAGTTTTCAATTATGATTATCGACACTAAAGTATACAGCTGTCGCAAATGTCAGAGCGAAGATCTCGTTAAAAATGGCACAAATGCGTCCGGTAGCTCGTAATATCACTGTAAAGCCTGTAATGCCTATAGCGTACTTGAGCGCGAAGAACGCGCGACGGAAGAAAAGAAAGAACTTATTATAAACGTTTATCAAGAAAGATCCAGTATGCGCGGGATTGAACGGACGTTTGGGGTCTCGCGCCGAACATTGAGCGCCTGGTTAAAAGAACAGGCGAATGACCTCCCACCCCTTGAAGAGACGCTACAACCTGTTGAGTGCAAAAAGATTCCTGTGCTGGAGGTGGATGAGTTGCGGTCCTTTGTCTTTCGTAGCAAAGACAAAGTGTGGGTCTGGATTGCCATGAATAGAGAGACCCGAGAAATCGTCGCCTCTGCCTGCGGTGATCGCAGCGAAAACGCCTGTCGGATACTCTGGGATCGCGTACCGTCTGCTTATAAAGAAGCCATCGTTTTCAGTGATTATTGGAGCGCGTATCGAGCCGTCATTCCGAGCGAGCAACAGCGCCCTGTGGGTAAAGAAACGGAGGAAACGGCTCATATTGAGCGTTGGAATAATACCTTACGGCAACAGTTGGCACGCTTCCTACGTAAGACGTTTTCTTTTTCCAAATGTGTTAAAATGCATGAGATTCGTTTAAAATTCTTCATACACCGCTATAATACCGAATTATTGCCGATTGTTGGCTAGATATCACTTCAAAAATCACCACTACCCCATCCCTGTCATCCCGAGCGTAGCGAGGGATCTTCGGCTTGGCAAAAGTCCTCAGTGCCTAGGATTTCTCGCTACGCTCGAAATGACAACCAGAAAAATCGGATGAAATGCTCTGCTAGGGTCTGTTGACATTTAATATACCTGCGGGTGCGGGGAACACGAACCACGAAGGCAGACACGAATTCACACGAATGAGGGTTCGTGTCCATTCACGCGAATTTCCGCGAATCGATTCGCAAGGATTCGCGTGATTCGTAGTTTCTTTTCTTACTTTGCCGACCGGTAGCGCTTAACTTAGTGGCATTGTATTGCATACTGTGCATGCGCGTTAGGAGTCTGATCGATAGCGATGCCGACGGTGCGAAATCCCGACGACGATCTGAAGAGCCGACTGCGCCTGCGGGCAGGGAGTCACGGGCACTCGATGGAAGAGGAAATTCGGCAGATCCACATCCGGCACCTGATTTCGGAGAAGATGGTCAGTGATCCTGTGCGATCTCCGTACCCTCAGCCTCTCTGCGGCTCGCCGTTTGCAGCACCGGCCTTGTGGTATGGAAAAACAACTAGACGACCATAAGGTTAAAAGTTATGCTTTCATACCCTGAATCGAGGGGCCATAGCTCAGCCGGGAGAGCGCAACACTGGCAGTGTTGAGGTCGGCGGTTCGATCCCGCCTGGCTCCACCAAACTCAAGGCATTCTTAAGAAAATCCGGTCGCATTCGGTGATCGGGTAGTCGAGTCGTCCCCATCGTCTAGAGGCCTAGGACATCGCCCTTTCACGGCGACAACAGGGGTTCGACTCCCCTTGGGGACGCCAAAAAACCGACCGCTTGCCCTGTCTTCCGGCCAATTCGGGTGGTTCCGTACGAGTTCCGGATACCAAGGGCTGTTGACATTTAAGCCAAGCAGATCAAGATCAAGGCGATTGCCACGTCTGCCAACGGGCGAATCGCTGGTATACGCGATTCCGGTTTCCAAACTCTTCGGGAAAATCGCGCCACCGGGCTCCCGCGCGAGCCAGCTACAAGATCACCTCCGCAAACAACCGGTTGTCGCGATCGGTATGTTCGCGGTCGGACGCCTTGCCTGACAGCAGGTGCTCGATCTGCTCCCATTGGTCACACGCAGTAACAATCTCCGGGCAAAGCCGGGGGCTTTCGTTTGTAAGCCGCTCAAAGCAGCTTTCGGGGGCGCGAACGCGACCCCACCGATTTGCTGCCGCCTAAAGGCGGTCAATCAGCGCCACAGATTCAGTTGTTCAAGTCGCTGATCTTCCGCCTCCTGATGTCGGATGTACGCGCGGATC
>Ga0209259_1000255_pt1 | contig 14799 bp, 8 predicted proteins | sample WorMetGr2BELIZE1_FD_187417 | JGI IMG/M metagenome (GOLD analysis project Ga0209259, IMG submission 187417) | Marine gutless worms symbiont microbial communities from Max Planck institute for Marine Microbiology, Germany - Inanidrilus... ...
CTATTACATAGGGCGACCATAATCAGAGACAACAGCAGCAAAATGGCCTTTCACAATTTGCAGCCGCAATACAAGAAAGTGGGTTTGCAAATACCAATTAAACCAAAAATGGTGCAAAGTTTTAAAAGTACAGCGCCTCTGTAGCCTAGGCATTTATGGCGCTTTATAAATGTGTCTATTATTATTATTATTATTATTACAAAACTACACAATAATGAAATTTTGTCAACTTTATTAATAATTGTCTATCATAACCTACACAATTAGCACACTAACACATTGTGTAGTTAGTTAGTTGGAGTTCAACCTCCCTTTTCAGCACAAATATGGTATATCAGAGACGAATAGTCAGGGATGGAGAGTTATCCTTACCCAGTGAAGGAAGGCTAGCGATATATTAACCTCAACCGTGGCCGCCTTTTTGTTCAGCAGCCACCCAAAAAAGGGAAAGGGATCGAGAGGCTCATTATGGCCGCCCTGCGTAGCAGATGCGGACATTATATTTTTGCCCTGTGGTTTCTTTCTATCTTCTATCTTTTTTTATTCCTCTCCTAATCTCAGCGGCCGCAGATTGGATGTCTACCATACTTCCACACATGGTGTGGCCTTAGTGCGAATTTCGAATGCAGGTCTGAAATGTGCTGCATGCAGCTCGTTGGAAATACAGGACGCAAAAATGATGCAAAAAATCGCCATCTGCGCATCATCGCACAACATTGTCGGGCTATATCTTCGCAACTGAGGCACATATTGACAATCAAAAAAAAACTTATTAAGCAGCAATATCTCCCCCACATGTCCTTACAATATGGTGAACTTCAGCCAACTAGCGGCTGAGATCGTTTCGTTAGTTTGGGGCACCCCAACAAATTTCAACGGGTTTCGCGTCTTGGCAGCATTACTGTACAGCCAAACTGCGGCGTTGAACAGAGGGCGCCACCTGTATTCGGCAGGGCGGCCATCTCAATGGGCATTGGCCCACATGTCTAGTTTAAATTATTATGCTAGCGCCTACAACAGGGCAGACAACTATCACATCACAAAACTAAAACTAAACCAACAGGAACAAAACAAACATGCATCCAAACTAAAAATACAGCGAACAGCAACAAAAACAAACTAAACCCAGGTTTGGTCGCCTCCTACAACCTCTGGCCTGGAAACGGAGCAGGTCCATACTCTGGAAGGTAAGAGACAGAAGAAGAGATAGAAGAGAAGGTAAGACGAAAAAAAGAAGGAAAAAAAACAAATGGGAAAGGTACGCAAAGACAAATAATACGAATAAGCCACATGCCCACATATATACAGCGCCAAAATCAACAAGCGAATCGCTGGCACATTAAAATTACCTACTTACTTACGGCTCCGCAGCCCGCACGGGGCAACATATTGTGTAGCATCCTACCCTGGGAGTCAGTTAGTTGTGTTCAAGAGAGAATAACGCCGGAGGTGGGTGATTTCCCTCGCTGTCGTCAGTACAGTGAACTGCTTTCCCTTCTGACAACAATGGTTGGACGACAGAAATAGCATCAAGCCTGCTATGATTATCTCCAAAAATTCTCTGTTGGCAACCTGATCCAAGCTGGTCCAGTCTGAAGTAACTACAGTGGATGGGTGAGCAGTTGCTTAATGTCCCTCTCAACACATAATAGGTCATTTCAGGGATGCTTTTCCCAGGCAATCAATTGCACTGGTCCTGACAACGTAAAATAACAATAACCCAAAAACTAGCGGCTACGCTACGATGGTTCACGGCCGGGGGTGCAATCCGCATCGCTGTACGACAACTTTCGCAAACGTGGAAATTATGTCATTATGACGTCATAACTTGGAAACTATAAGAGATAGACAAAAACGAAGACCACATCGCCGCATGAAATCGTCTGAGCTATCCAATGGTGAAAACCGCATCGTTCTACGACAACTTTTGCAAAACCAGAAATTACGTCATTGATGATGTCATAATTTGGGTTCAAGATGGAAATTGCAAAAAATGGCTTGAGAGAATTTTAGTATTCGTGCGTTGTACAATATAACCAAAAATCAGCACAATCCGATCAAAACTGTAGGGCGAGATAGGTTTTTTGAGCCCCAAAACCCCTAAAAATACTAGTTTTTTTATGGGTCACCCAGCCCCCAGGGGTCGCACAGCCCCTATATTCTAGGGGACACAACTAGACCCGGACATGTAACATGTGTCCTAGTTTGATCTAAATCGGATCGAAGACGGCTGAAAAAACTCTGCACAAACAAACAAACAAACAGACAGACAAACAAACAGACACTACGAAAATAATGGTCACTTGGCCGTGAACCAACAATACAAAGACACACAAAATACCAAATACAAAAATAACACAAAATAAAGACAAAAAAAAAACTTTTTTAAAACTAAAGCCAGCTTTAGTCGCCTCTTACAACATCCGGCCCGGAAACAGAGAGGGCCTATTCTTATTACAGGCGATTCATAAATTTGTCACTTACTTACTCACTTATACAGTTGCCCAATTACTTACAGCCCCTGGACCTACCCAGACTAGAGAAAAGAAGGCCAGTTAATAATGCACTGTTAGCATGTTAACGCTAATGTGACAAAGGAGTAAAAACTGGTTTAGCAACGACAGCAAATTACTGCACACTAAAAGTAGTGCACTTACAACAAAAACGTGTACGTCTGACACACACCTGTGACACCATATGTACATTTGTTAGTAGCTTGCTCATATGCATTCACACATATATACACCACTACACACATTCACATACTTGCGATCATAAGAGTCTTCGCATTGCCTCCGAGACTGTCTTTGAGAAGCCACGTCAACACCGAGTCACGATACGGGATGTACATGTGCCGCTGGCGGCGTGGAGTCCAGTCACCACTGCAGCGTTTCACATCGACACTGCTGCCGTACGACCACGAAGATGTTTCCCACGACTGCATGATCGACCTCTGAGCTGATTCATTAACACAATGCAACTTGTACCATTGTATAACTACGCCAATCACATCACAAATCCTCTACTGCGGGCTGCAACACTGCATGATGCAGCTTGTAGGCACCTATTACCCAGAGGATTGGTTATTGAAAGTTAAGGGCTGACCAACAGCAGCACAACAAATCAAATATGGAAGAACAGGAAGGTCATGGCCCCGTTAACGTGCACCAAGGTAAAATAACCTCAGCCCAGAATGTGGATTTGCAGAGCATTCTGGGCGTTCATGCTACTGGTAACCATGCTCAGAGTTTGTCAGTTGGACTTTTGGGCTGTAGAACTACTGGTAATACTACTGCTACTCAGCTGACAGCAAGATCCATCCCAGTGGTGGTGAGACCCTTGCCTACAGTTCAAGCGGGACTGTCATCTAAAGTCCTGCATGGATGACTAAAAACACGCTAAAGAGCTCACAAGAAAGCCAGGGTTCGACCACAGATAACATCAGCACCAGTCAGCAGATGACACCTGCACCACTGGTGGAACTAGAAGCTTGAAATGCTTTGAGACAGGCACTGTAATATATTAACTGAAGAGCAGCAAAACTTACCAAGAGCTTGAATAACGTTTCCAAGAGCAACTAGAGATCTGTTAATGTTGGCTCCCTCTTTCAGTCGGCATCGATTGTACGAGCTGCTGGTCATGTCGGCACGTTCGCTAGCAACATGAAGCCATGACCAGGATATTAGTCCAGTGCATTTTTACCTGCTTGTAAAATATATGTAATCATTGAATTGTTGAATGGTATATGACAGCATCATACAAGTATAGTAGGTCATATCAGACAATATATGTGTCGAGCCCAAAATATGTGACGACATACAGCAACTATCGATGCTGTATGGTGATTCATAATTATTATGGTCACCTTATGGAATAGGGCAGACCATTATATTTTTGCCCTGTGGTTTCCTCTTCTTTCAATCTTTCTTTCTGTCTTTTTTTCCTCGCCTAATCTCAGCCGTCACAGACTGGATGTCTGCCATACTTCCAGACACGGTGTGGCCTTAGTACGAATTTAAGATGCAGGTCTGAAACGTGCTGCATGCAGCTCGCTGAAAATACAGCATGCAAAAAAGGTTGCCAAAAATCGCCATCTGGTCACCATCGCACAACTTTATCGGGCTATATCTTCGCAACTAAGGCACATATCGACAATTAGAAAAAATCTTGTTAAGCAGCAATGTGTCCTCCAGATGTCCCCACAATATGGTGAACTTCGGTCCACTAGTGCCTGAGATTGATTTACCAGTTTGGGGCACCCCAGCTAATTTAAACAGCTTTCGAGTCTTGGCAGCATTACTGCACGGCAGTCAAGTAGTAAGCGTCAGCCAAACTTTGTGGTGTTGAACAGAGGGAGCCACCTATGTTCGGCAGGGCGACCACCACGTTGGGCATTAACCCACATTCTAGTCATTTGATTATCGACACTGTTTAATTACCAGTACCATCATTAAACCATCATTAAACACAGCTTTCTGTTCTCTTCCTGTGTAGAACGGTGCAACAGTGGACAATTGTTGTGGTTCGACTCATGGACACTTACATGTAGTGACACCTGGCAAGTCATTCACGCCACAGATGCGTATATAAATATTCTAGATTCACTTACCAATCACACGGCAGCAGTAGCGCCGCCACCAATCGCTACCCAAAATTGTCACTAAAGATGGCAGTATGTTACTTAGCAAACTAGAATGTGGGCCAATGCCCAACGTGATGGTCGCCCTGCCGAACATAGGTGGCACCCTCTGTTCAACACTGCAAAGTTTGGCTCAGGCCGACTAATTGACTGCCGTGCAGTAACGCTGCCAATGCGCTAAAGCCGTTGAAAAAACCTGGGGTGCCCCAAACTGGTAAACCAATCTCAGCGGCTAGTTGTGCGATGGTGACCAGATGGCGATTTTGGCGACTTTTTTTGCATCCTGTATTTTCAGCGAGCTGCGTGCAGCACGTTTCAGACCTGCATCTTAAATTCGCACTAAGCCCACACCATGTGTGGAAGTATGGCAGACATCCAATCTTACTTCATTTTCATTTCATTTTTGCTTAACGTCTGTGCTTTGAGTGCATTTACACTTTTAGACATCACCAGGAAAGGCATCCACCGTGTAAAAACATCCACTGCAGAGCCATAAGCAGCAATGAATTAACTTGGGTAAATCTAGAAAACCACTGTTTGTAAACTCTGTGTTCAGTGTTAAGTATTTTTCTGTAACATCCGTTACCTTCCAGCGAGATCCACCAGGTTGATCTTGCTGACTGTTTCACTCGGATGAATCTCATCCAGTGTAGCCTTCAAAGAGCACAATAATGCTCGAATAATGAATGCTCTATATTAAAGCACAGTTACAATCAGGAACACCTAACAATGGTAAGGTTGGAAAAGCAGTAACTAGATAATTACCTCTGCCAAGGAAGTTATGTTTTCGTCGTTGTATGTTGTCTGTCTGTTATCAACTATGTGCAAAAACTTCAGAACGGATTTGCATGAAAATTTCAGGGAAGGTTGGCAATGGGCCATTGAACAAATGATTAGGCCTAAATTTTGGTGGTGCTCCAGATCATGGATCCAGATACAGATCCAGATCCGTATCGCGACACTGACAAGACGTGCCTTGGAAGAGGTATGCACTGTCCAGTGCTTCTAGTTTACACAATTGGATTGCTATTCACTGCATCTGATTTAATATAAAAACATACTTTCCAATTTCATTACCTCTACTTGTTAACTGACAAAACACAACTATAAGCTACTGGCAATTCAATAATATTCATTTCTTCATCACTCATATGCAATCTTATTCAAATGTCACCTTTATCATGAAAAGCTCCAGTGATTATCAGGTATAACTGAACTTCATTCAGAATCACAGTGTGATTTAACAACTGGCTCATCCATGTTGGAATCTTTCTAGTTGCCAAATAAATATGATGATGGGATTTGGCATTAGGTTATATGCCCTTGGTTACGACACTCAAGAACTGTAACAATTTCATAAATACAGTTAGAACACAAACACATTATATAAGCCTATACTGAGACTTAAGCTACATCAGTCTACTAGAGGGCCCAAAAGTTGTTTAACATATACTCAGGTATATAATAAACTAAATACAAAAGTACCTGAGTAAATGAGATCGTAAAAATGGCATGACTGCGACTACTTCTGTCGTGTACATGTGTTGCTGCAGTTGTCCTGCAATATATATATAATAATGTCCATAAATGTTCACTGATAAAATCTACCACGAAAAATGCTGTTTAATGTTATGCATCACCATTTGAGAGTGGCACAGCAGCACAACTGGTTGGGCATTGGACTTGCGATCAAGACATCGCATGTTCAACTCCCAGTCGAGGCACGGCTGCACAACAACTCTGGGCAAGTTGTTCACACCCTTGTACACATGTCACCAAGCAGTATAATATGGTACTGGTCAATGGATGGTGAAACTCCGCAGCTAGGAAGGTAACCGTAGGTCAGGCATAGCACTGAGCATGTGTTACAGACTTCATTGGTCTAACCATCTACGAGCTCAAGACCCATGAAAGGGAGATGAGCACACCGAATACGCTCCAGTGGAATATTTAGTACCCTTTACCTTTTACTCTGATTCCAGGGCTCAGACTTTCTTTGATAGACTGGAGCACTTTTGGCTGGATGCAGTTCCTGGTGCTACCAGTGACTCATCAGAGGGATGCTAACCACCATAACCGGCCCTTTTCCGGGACCACCCAGGTGAGCCGGTGCCAGAAGAGAAACTTCTGGACTTTATGGTGCAAGGGAAGATTTACTGAGGCAGACACACCGAACATCCGGCTGGGCGCCATTCCATCCGGACTAACCAGTGCCCACCTCCACCATCCTCCCCATATTTTTACAGGCCGCATGCCCTTCCTGCCACCCAACCAACAGCATCAAAGCACTGAAGGCAACTAGCGCATTCAGATAGGGAGAAGACGCTAGAGTTCTCCTCAGCGGTGTTACCTGCACCGTCTCCGTACCAGAGGGCTGCTCAGCAGTTAGTTAATTATCCTAGTACTTAAATGAGCAAAGTAAGCATTATTTAATGCTTATTTAGCAAAATCAGCAAAAAAAATTTTTCCACTAATGTTGACAACTTCAAATCAAAATGGTGGCAATTACGGAAGGAAGCAGTCTTCAATGCCAGTGGGTGAACTTATTTGTGTGTGTGTGTGTGAGATGACGAAGATTATTTTCACTGCCATGAAGAAAATGGCTAGCAATGTGATTAACAGTACAACAAACTAGTAGTGCAAAATTCTATATTAAATACTACCTGTGCTGCAATTACTACAGTTTTTTAACTATTACATAGGACAACCTGTGTTAGCCGGTGACTCCAGTTAAGAACTGGAGGGTTTGTAGGAGCAGTTTTACTGCCCACATGCCCTTGCTGATGGAAACTAGCACATGACATTTGGATTAGGCACAGGACATTAGATTTCTCCTCAGCCGTGCTATGTGACCATCTCCGTAGCCTACCATTTTTATATTACCCACATATTTCTGCACATTTAAAGATTACAGAACAGTACACAACAGCATTTACCAGCAGATCATCATGCTGTTTGTTACCTGTTGCTGTTGCCTTTGTCAATTAGCATCTGCAATGATCCATTATCAGTAACAACATGATGTGATAGACCTGAAAAAAAAACAGAAATATCCCCCAAACTACACACTTTGTCAGCCTGTAGTTCAAGAGTCCACATAAAAAGCCTCACTTTCAAGCATAATAAGAAACAATAAAATGATGACACAGTATAGTACTCTTAAACCCCATGCTGTAATGCTGTACACATCCGTCTGTATAGGGTGGGACTTCTTCTGCAGCTCTGGAGCAACTTTGGCATCACCAATAACTAAAACTGAAACTGTACTATGAATCCAGGCTGTCTTGAGAAGAGTCCAATGCCTTAATATAGAGCCATTGAATCTCTACATAGCCATCACTGGGATTTTCACCAGTAACTGCTCAGCACTCTTCCAGAACCCAAACAATTTTTTCAGGATGTTTTTACAATATGACTACATACCAACTGCTTCAACTGCACGATGCACCCCAAGCACTAAGAAACGTTGTCAAATTTGAAACAGATCATTTTTCCAGTACTTTCCAGTAATGTATTTTAAAGACCAAAATGATTTTCCTGTATTTCTCAGGCCCCCGACACGTGAAAGAATAATTCCAGGACTTTTAAGGACTTTCGAGGAGGCATGAAAATCCTGCATCACAGATGGCATAGTACCACCAGCACTGTGTCAGTCTTCTTCTCAAACAGAATGGCTAACTGTTAACTATATACAGTACACTTCTAACAAACAAACTCGCTGATAAGACTCTGCATCAACCAACATGAAATAAAAAATATTTGCATACAAACCTTGTACATACGGGCCAGTTTTCGGATGCTCACGTACTTTAAGTGGAACCCTTTCAGTCTTTGAAGACAGCAGCAGATCCCGAGGTCGTTCATTGTATATCTCAACATAACTGGAAAACACAGCAACTGTTGGTCAATTCTGTACACATGGTGAGAAACATTAATCCTGCCTATAATATATAACTTATCTGCCTCACACATACAGACACCCGTTTAACAGCTTCTTTTAGAGGACAACCTGGGTAAGCAAGCACAGATCACTCTACATAAAACCTTCCACTAGCCACTGAAAAAGACGAGCCCCAAACACCTGCCAGAAGAAATGTGACATTCCACCCTCCAGTTTGGAAGTGTTATCTACAGACCGTGATATCTGGAAGTCCACTTGCAACAGTGGCCCAGCCAGCTTCACGGCATCTGCAGTACAAGCGGCAGAAGACCAAGACATGCCACTGCAAATCCTACAACCAGTGTTTTCTGCTGTCCCATTTGTAACAATATCGGCAACTCAGATTTTGGACTTCAGAGCCACCTCCTAAGACATTCACAACCCACATTCAATCCATTGTAACACGTCACTGTTGAAGTTGATTGATTACTGCAAGGCAAGGCAAGGCAACAAATATAAATAACATACTACCACTACTACTACTACTACTACTACTACATCCATTTAATGGCCTTTTCTCCAGGACAACCTGGGTAAGCCGGCACCAGAAAGGTCAACCATTCTAGATTTTACTGGAGCAAGCGATGATGGGATCATAGGTGGCAGTGGCAGCAGCTGGACCATATGCAAATCATTTGCACCTCACTCCAAACAGATAACCACGACAGTGCCTCACCACTCAGTTTTTTACAGGCCGGATGCCCTTCCTGCCGCCCAACCAACAGCGTCAAAGCAGTGAAGGCTAATACATAACACACAAACACACAGAATATACAAACAAGTTTCAAACTGTGTAATACTCGCAAACTACTTTGCTTTAGCTGACTAGCAACTACTGTAATCACTGTCACATTTTATTGTTGTGTCTACAAAGCAATGCATTAACTTTTATACCTGACAGACACTCGAAACGACTGCTGTTTTTCATCTGAATTCTCACACTGGCATGCTTTGCTGTCGATCTGACTGAATAAGCTCTGTACATCAACAAAATACTCAAAAAAATTAATGATGCACAAAATAAAATAAAAAGACACTGCTAACATAAAATAAATTATGTACATATGCTTCTCTCACTAACATCTGCATTGCATTCACTGATAAATTTTTCTCTAATGCTGTACTAAATTGCAACAAAACTAGAGCTAAAGATGTTTTACCAAACACATGCTGCACGCAGTCCGCCAAAATTACTCCCCACAGCAACGGAATGGTCCTGTCTGCTGCTGCATGATGCTGTTTGCAGCGTGTACCATTCGTATGCTGCTGAGGGTGATGGGAATGCACAGTGCGTTTTTGTCCATGGTGACCATGACCTCTGACCTTGACATTCAAACTCGTCCGAGTGAGGGATCAACTTGTTAAATGCAAATTACTGTTATTGTAATCGTAACATAATCAGGCAAAAGTAAACACATCAACAAAAAGTTTCCACTAAAGTTAACTCATAACATTATAATGGTAAGTCCCAAGCTGTCATTTATCTAAAAGTCTGACATACTGGACTGTCGACAAATTAAACAAAATACACTAATTTTAATGCTTCTCTGCTAAATAATGCAATGCTCAGAGCCAATTTTGGTTTGTTCTGTGTCACAGTGTCATGCATTCATGTAGCTTCAGAGTGATGGGCCGTTTGAATGTTGTTGTGTTACTGGAGATGACTTAGAAAAAGACTGCCAAACGTCATTAACATCAGAACAGATTTACCAATATGACGATAACCATAGCTTATACAGGTCAGTTTTTGATCAGGTAACACCACTGGTCACTAAACATTGCCTCAGCCACCCATCACTCAACTACCGGCAAACAAACAGGATACCAGCAACAGCTGCATTTGGTTACTATGGGAATGCAGGGCTCATGTCAACACGGGCACATCAAAGCAAGCACTGTCACTTTGTCTATCAGTATCAACACATGGCTCAGCCCAGCGCACCCACAGTCTCACCGGCACACCATATCCTCATGCTGATGTCACAGTGCTGCTGTGAAAGACAACCAGCTCTAATTACATTTCGCATGAGTTGTAGACGACGTGAAATGTATTGTGGTCACGCGCGTCTGTGTGTCTGTCTGTCTGTCCGCGGCCGCATGCCTACACTACTGCACGGACCCGGATGTAACTTGGGGGAGTGGTATGGGATGCTCCCTAGTTGTGTACTATTGGGCGGATTTGCAATCGTAGCACGGGTTGCGTTGCTATGGCAACACTAGAAATGCGTGACAGAGCCCAGCGGTAATCCGCCAGGCCCACCGAACGCCGCACGCACTACGCATGTCGGCGACGCCAGCGATGAAATCCACGCGCCTGCTGCGTGCGCGACGTTATCTGCAACGAGGCCGTTCCATTTCGTCCATACTGCGGGGTGTTGTAACGCGAACGTGAAATGTTAGCGAGTACATGCTTCAATCTACGCCTAGTTACCAAATGTCACTAGTACTTACTTCACATATTCGAGGTACGAGCCCAAGCTGATCTTCCTACAGATAAATAAACAACAGTGCTTAACTCCCAACGATGAAATACTACATACAGTTTTAAGCATGCTTAACAAAAATACATACACTGTTGTATATAAAAAAACAAACGGGACACTTGAAAATCTTCTGTGAACATTGTTACGCATTCTATTTCTTTCTAGCCAAATCTTCCAAAAAAAAACATTCAGTGACATTATATTTGCTGGTGAGTCACTAAGATAGCAGAAGGCATTCAGACAGCGTATATCTCCACATACCGGTAGCTAAACGGATATTACTACGTACTATTAATCTGCCAAGTGCGGTAACGGATAACGCTGGGCGGAGCTGACGACTGAGCGGAGACGCGGTGATGCACAGCGCGGGAAGCGAGCACACCGCGTGAACCGGGACTGCAAGGATAGCTCTAGTTAGGATTTTATTAGGAAACAAGTATTCATCTACGTACATATAAAAAACATGAACCAGCGTAGGTCAAAGGTCAAAGGTCACGTAGTTCAAAAGTTATTATCCACACACACACACCCAACCGATGCTCTATTTGGACCACTGAAGTGGTCGATAACAATGGGCAGGTAATCTTGCTTCACATACAAAAGAAGACGTGCTCTGTGACTTTGATATGCGGCGCCTTAGAAGAACACTTACTTACTTACTTACTTACGTGGTACGGCGAGTAGCTTACCGTCGGCTCTCCCATCATCGTGTACGTCTTGCCTGATCCGGTCTGTCCGTAGGCGAACATGCAGACGTTGTATCCCAAGAACGCCGCATCCAACACCTTCGTACCGAGCTCCGTGTACACCTTGCCACACACACACACACACACACACACACGGACATACAACTACACAGAAGACGCACTGTAACGCTGCTTATGCCGCCAAGGACGGCATGAACAGCCCACATTGGGGCTGCAACTTCTGCCCGATCATCTGCACAATTCTCGCCCACAAATGACTCCTATACTGTACAGGCGCCGTGGCACACAGTGGACTACGCTCAGAGCGTATCAGAATTCTTAGGGGGACATTTTCAGGAATCGGGGAGGGGGTATTTTGGACGACCTTGACCTTCTGTTCTACCCAATGTAGATCCTACACATCACAAAGGGGACTGGCGCAGGATTAGTGTGCATGACATGCGGCTCAGATGGCGGGCATGGAACCCGACTCCACCGGATAACAGTTGACTCAGTAGACACTAAGATCCAAAGCTGCTGGAATGGATTTCCAATTTCCATAATCCAGACACAAACTGCATGACAGCCTGCTCAACTGTTATTCACGGGAACCTTTTCTCGGATTTCTAACGCTCATCATTTTTTGTCGTTGTATTTTTCTAAACCGTTTCCATTTTGGGATTTTGTGCGGTATCCCGTCGGATTTTTCAGCATATGCTGCGCATTACCGAACGGCCTATATCGCATCACAGAGTTCAGTGTTTTGTTATGTTACCTTACGGCACGTGTAAGGTGTATCCAACTACACATTCCAATTTCCACGTGCCATTGATTACTACAATGACTGCAGTTGCTATATCAATACCACACACACAGCCGGGTGCAGTAGCCGGAGCCAGTAATCGGAGAACTATAGAAACATGTTTCACGTTACTGACGGCTGCCAGTAGCCGAGCGGTGTAAGTCCAAAGCCGGAAATTAAACAGTGTAGGCTGCTACAGAGCGCAACTGGTACACTAAGTAATCACCACAGTCACCTTAAACACAATAAACGTACACGGCACGGCGCTATTTCAAGTATACAATCAAAATCAAGCCGAAACACGTTCCTTATCAGCGGTCAATGTACTGTTTATCTAACATCCGCAACGATCTACTGTTGTATATACGGCTCAATCCTCAGGCTGCCAGACAAAGACATCCAGCGCGGTTATGACACTAAAATATTAGGGCTATGAAACGATTAACTTTTTAATCGCGCGTTAATCGCATTTTAACGCACGTTGTAAAGTATAGAGACTCTGCCGTGAGCTGTGAAACAACAGCTCAGCAGTTGCTGAGATGGGCGACCGTGCCAGAGCAAAGTGGGCCGAAAAGTGGGGGGACTGCTGTGCCCTTTCCGTGGGGTGAGCTGGGTCCCCATCTAACACAATGTGGCCTGGGCCGAGACCTACCTCCGTACCAAGTGGCATATTGATCCATCCAACCGTTTGGCCACAATACAGCAACGTTACAGACAGGACAGGACAACGGTGGCATACAGCATAGGGCGAACCGTTTTACAAACGGTCGCCCAAAAAGCTCTCAGCAGTTAGAAAAATTACCGACAAGAGTATACAGCAGCACCTTTTTGAGTCACCGTGATTAATGGCGCTATTTTTGCGCTAGCCTATCTACTGCTTGATTTGTATCCTGCATAGCTCAGAGTCTGTGGTGATAGCGAAGCAAGAATCGAACGGCGGCATCCTTATCAGCAGGGAGCAATACCAGCCGGGTGTTGATACCCCGGCAAGACTGACACACACGTCCAGTTGCATAACGCTCAAGATATACCGCACACGGACCCAGCGAGTGCAGCCGTTGAGGGGGTCCATCGCGCTCGACTTGCTAAATCATTTCCAGATCCGCTTACCAGACACCGCTATCGCTGCACAGCGGCTGCACTTCTACTGGATCGCACGCGCATGCCTGCCGCTGAAACATGGAAAGAAATACCGGTGCAAATACTGGCGCGCTCTCGCTCGCCGACAGGCGTCACGGTTGGCGGAAGAGATGGGCGACCAGTGAAAAATTTGATTCGATAACGAAACACAAAAATGACCGTCAAATAAAGACGAAATTCATGTTTCGCCGTCCGTTAGTAGGTGACTTCTGTTGACTGCTTGTTACCGAGCACTTTAGTGGTCCAGACCGAGCGATCGGTCCGCTCTGTGTCTGTCACTGTGTGTCAGAAAGCTGGTTCTCCTTCACTCTACGTAAGTCCAGTTCCAAGGTCAAGGTCATATGTTCAAGGTCAAAGAAAGAAAAATGAAACAACAGCAACAGCTAGTGCATTCCACACGCTCAACGTGCACACTGCTGGCGGCCTCTGACGAATGAAATTAAACTACGACAGAAACACTGTTTGATTAGATGCTGTGGTCGGTGCAACCTCGAGTGAGGGCTTTTCTAGGTTTCGTTGACCATTCAGTTTAATTTTCACTGTTATATATTCTGAACATTTTTAATTCGCAATTCGCAGGCATTCACTACAAAAGACGCATCTGTGTAGCGCAGCACACGTGAATGAATATTTGAAATGATCTGCACAACTTGAACACCGAGCAGAACCGTTATTTATGCGCACACCAGAATCAAGCAGCTTTTAACTTAACGCACACGTGAATCGAATCTCGAGTCGACTTATAATATTATCTGACTCGAATCGACACTCGGCCCAGCTCTTACGGGACGCAAATCTTGAGCCGTGAGTCACGACTGACGCCATGACCGGCAGTTACGTTCGAGTTCCGTGACCTTTCCACGCCGCAAATAAACTGCAGCCCGCGTAGTGGACGCACATCCAGCTGGCGAATGTCAGCCCAAACCGAACAAAGATGACTTAATATCGGACTCATTTCCGCGCCCCGCAGCGTAATAACATAGGCAACTAGGATGTGGGCCAATGCCCAAGCTGATGGCCGCCCTGCCGAACATAGGTGGCGCCCTCTGTTCAACGCCGCAAAGTTTGGCTGACGCCCACTACTAGATGCCGTGCAGTAACGCTGCCAA
>Ga0209259_1000256_pt1 | contig 14771 bp, 12 predicted proteins | sample WorMetGr2BELIZE1_FD_187417 | JGI IMG/M metagenome (GOLD analysis project Ga0209259, IMG submission 187417) | Marine gutless worms symbiont microbial communities from Max Planck institute for Marine Microbiology, Germany - Inanidrilus... ...
ATTGTGGCACCGGCTCACCCGGGTGGTCCCGGAAAAAGGGCCGTAAAATGGTTGTGGTAAACTAAACATACATACAGTACCCAGCAGTTTTTGGTGATGACATGTTACAGGTGTCACTTGACAGTGAAATAAAATCACATTAAAATAAAATAGATTTCTAAGTGAAAAGGAGCCAGCTTTCAAATGTCATGAAAATCATGTAGTTTAAGCAGTTCTGGCTAATGTTCCCAGTGTTTGGGCATATAACGGTAGCTTATTGTTGACAATTTCTTTGGAAACTTTGTCAGCATATTTGCACGTTGGTTGTTCATGTACTTGATGTTTGTGGCATGCATGTTGACAAATAGACGGCGAGTCGTCTCATCAGACGGAGAAGTCGTCGTCAGATACTTCGTCTGCAAGTGTGACCAACAGCTATCAGATGGAAGCACAGTTGCGACTAGTTGTGGAGGTAGTGTGGCTTGAATCTGCTTCATGTCGGCAAAGTGATGAATCACATAACCACCCCCCTTTCCTCAAATAGACATCATCGGAGCAATGATGATTGTCCGGAGGGTCAGATGGAAAATTATTGGGTCTGTGCTGTGCAGTATTGTGTGCAACAGTTGTGCACAGTGCAATGCACACACATAGGAACAGACCTAACAGTTGTGTGTTGATTAGATTTAGCTTTTCTGTGGTTATGTCGTGCGTTACCGTGTATCTGTGTTAGATTTAGCTTTTTGTCACTGCCACCCCATCATCTGTGTGCTTCATTAAAATTCCAGATTGCTTTAACTTTTTTGTTGCCGACTTATCCAGGTTGTAGTGGAAAAGGCCATTAAGCGGGTGTTTGTATGCTGGACACATTGACGTGGAATGTTATCAGTGCATGTTGCTGTGAAGTTTGCGTGAGAATTGCTGTGCTACATTGCTGGCAGGTGTTGACGTCGAAATGGTGCAGCGAGGAAGGCCTGGAAGACGCCACCAACTTGCTTCTGCAGCTGTCGAAGGCAAACACCGAACTGCAGGAGTTGGTGCTGAAGCTGCTGCTGGTTGGTGCCAGGGAACTCGGCATGACCGTCTGCGAACATATCAGGTGAGTTGCTCGGCTGTAAGACCTGCATGAGATAAGGTAACACCTTGTAGAGTTTTTCACATTCTACTGAGAATATTTCAGGTACTGCTAAGGTACTGTTTGTTTTATACTTGTTGTCATTCCTTCAGTACTTTGACGCTGTTGCTTAAATGACAGGAATGGTGTCCAGCTTATAAACACCTACTTCTGTTATCCACAAAGGATTTGTTTTGGGGCACTAAGTTGGAGTAACTCCAAAAGAATATGCTAGTTAAATTGCTGTTTCCTGTTGACCTGACGTGTTTAATGTTTCTACTGAATTTTACTATAGGTTTTTGTGATGAACTCCTTTGGTGTTAAATAGTTGTAGGCATTAAATAGATTGTGTCTAAAAGTTTGATGTTCTTCAGCTTAATGTTTTAAACAGCTCCTCTTACTTATAGGTTTGTAATTGTGACAGAACCATGCTATCTTAGCTAGTTGTGCAGTTTTCAGTTGCTGAGGTGTGCAGCATATGGCCAGCATAATATGTTTTGTTACTGTTGTTCACATAATTTTTATTAGTGCAAACTTGCTGTGCAGACTGACTGTTAAGATGTATGGGTATGGTTGTCTGACTATGTGCTTTGTAGCAGTATCGTTTTAAGTGGGAATAATGTCGAATGTGTTGATGCAGAATGCTGCTAAGTGAATTGGCAGAGATGGCAAGCAAAGAACCGTCGACGTCGTCGAAAGATGAAGAAGCAGTCGAGGAGACACTGGCGTCTTCACCGTCAGTGCAGAAAGGAACATTGTTAGATAGGTGAGACTGCAGTCCGGTAACTTCTTTTCAAGATCATCTTACATCTAAGGCTGGCTTGTTGGCACATTGGGTTTGTTGTTGGACTTGCGGTGAAGAAGTTCATGGGTTTATTCCGGTCACAGTACAGTTGCATAATAACTGTTGGCAACTTGTTCACATCCTGGGCCCGTGTCACTAAGCAGTATAATTTGGTACTGGCTCAAGGCATAGAAAAGGGGCGTGAGCATCCGACATATATTCCTGTATCGAGTGTGGCATCCTTGACATTTTATTAACCTTACATCTAGCAAGTGAATCTTATGAGTGTTTTGACCATAACAGTAAAACAATAACAAGTGGTCAAAGTAATTTGACATAAGGCTGCATCGCCACCACAGACGGACGATTCAATTGTATTCGCCGGCTGGCACCATTGGTGCCACCTAGCGAATGCGATTGAACTTGTGCTTCCTTCTGCCCACCCAAGTCCACCCCAAAGGACAAATTGATTGATTCAGCCATTTTTGCACAGCTCATGGCAGAACATCGTCGTGCACATTGGCGCAACCTGGCAAATACGATCGAATTTGTGCTTTCTTTGGCCCACCAGATACCACAACCCAAATGGCTGATCGATCGGTTCAGCCATTTTTGCACAGCTCACAGCAGAAAGTCTGTATGCTTTGCAATGGGTGCCATTTTCCCCCAAAAATGCCCTTCTCATGACGGGATATGCCCCCCCCCGTCTAATACATTGTTCCCTGGGCGCACCTGAGTCCTCAAACCAAATGGCATCTTGATCAGTTTAGCTGTTTTTGCAGCGCTCACTAGTGTGACATACCGACTGACAGACCAACAGACCACACTACTCAGTGGGTCACAATAGGGCGCATCTACATTAGCAATATATACCTTTCTGTCCCACTGTAAGGTCATAATTTCAGAGGCGGTATTGGTTGACATTAAGAAAGGCATCTATACTAAAAGTACTGCTCCAGCATTCTCAAGAGGTTGTTGAGATGGTTGTATGTGCATATATTTGAGTACTGATGCTTATGCTGGCCTGTAAACTTTTAGTTGCTCGTTGGCATGTTGTTGGGCACTGGCGTTGACTAGGTTTGGAGGCGGCTTGGTGGTCGTGAATGCCGGGTCAAAGGTGAAGGGTCGAGGTCGTGAACTGCAGCTGCCATCTATTCAGCAGCTGACCAGCAAGTCGTCAAGCCAGCAGTTCTTGCTGCGTATGTTGAAAGTGATCATACAGCTGCGGCAAGCTGCCAAATCAGCTGCTAAGAGAACAACCACGGCTTCTGGTGAGAGCTCCGCTGAATCGTCTTTGCTGTGTCTCCAAACCCAGTGTTCTTAATGCTGGGTATTTTCTTGGGTGCACCCACCCACTTGCCGTATAGGACACCAGCAAACCGAACTGCACAAGATGGCCACCACAAATGTCCATATTGTACCAGCAATACAATACTGCTTTTTAACTTGTTTGTAAGTTCAAGACAACAACAACATGTGCGTTAATTTCAAGAATTCAAATAAAGTTAGTAAACACTGTTATTTGAGTAATTGTTTGTCATGATGAGGCAATTTTGGGTTTATTTGGGAGGTGGTGCTCAGTGACAGCATCATACTTTCATGGGGTTGATGAATATCTGCTTTAAATCTTCTGTCTATAAATGTAAGACAGTGCTCACTATTTTTTTAATCACCTCACAACTTATCTCTTCCCAATCATTCCCTGCATAACTGTTAATTGTTTTTGTTTCCTACTCCATGAAGGGTAGTGGTTTATCAGTCTTGTACTTAGGCCAGTTTAAACAACTTTAATGTAATGTAATGTGATGTATGTAATAAGAGATCGAATAATGTCAGTATGATAAGCCTTTATGTAAACTTTTAGTCATACCTGGCTGCTGTTTATAGACATATCTGTAGTTTTTGTTGCCATAGACTAAGCTGACTGCTGTTGTAATAACACACAACCATATTACAGCCATTATACAGGTGAGCCTGTGTTAGCCAGCACCCCTAGTTAAGAACTGGAGGATTTTGTTTGAGCAATTTTTACTGCCCACATGCCTTTGCTGATGGCATCTAGCACATTCAGATTAGGGAGAAGATGCTAGAATTCTATTTGTGTTACGTACACCATCTTCATACTGTATACTTTTATAATAATTACAATAATAATAGTAATAATAATCTTAATAACACTGTATTTGTATGGCACTTTGTATTGTATTGTATAATGCATTATAGTGAAGATTTTTACAAGCCAGCTGTGTGACCTCACAAGAAAGCTGTAGCATTGCATTCCATTGATTTGTTGCTTTATTGTCTATATGCCGTTTATGTTACATAATTTCTAGCATGTGAAAAGAGAATGTGAAAGTTCATAGCAAGATTGCATGATAGCTCTTTGTGATAGTGATGCCAAGTGTCAGTAAAGATGACTGACTGTTGTAGGTACTGGTTCAAGTGCAGTGCCTCCGGTGCCCGAGGAACAGGCAGCAGATAATCAGCTTCCCGCATCCGAAGCCAGTAGTTCTCCAATGGATGTCGACTCTCCCACAGCAGGTTTTGGCACACATTTGAGTATCATATTTGCAATAATAATCGGATTAATAAAACACCTGGCAAACAGTTATCAGAGACAGATTTAGGATGGACTCGGTGCAAGAACTGAGAAGCATTGGTTAAACTTTGTAATAAATTGTTGGTGCCTGCTAAACAAAGATATTTATGTTCCAATGCATGTTTTGCCTGCAGTGTGATAAGCAGCTGCTGCATCTGTGTACATGTAACTAATGCAGTAATAACTCATTTAAGCTAGCTGTGTTGCTTGCAGTTGACTCGCGCTCCTCTAGTCGTTTGCAGGCAGAACTGGTAAAGTCTCAGAATCTGGCAAGATAGGGAAAGTCAGGGAAACATAGTGTGACAGTCTGAAATGAAGCCAGTCTGTTTATTACTTACAACCAGCAACAGTGCATTGTGTCAGTGATTGGTAATTGAACAAAGCATAAAACATTTCTAGCCTGTATCTGTGTTTTTAGGTCTCATCACAGTACTACATACGTAGATGTGGCCTATTGTTACATATAGAGTAGTGTGATCTGTCTGTCACGATCGTGTGCCCTGCAAAAATGGCTTAACTGATCAAGATGCCGTTTGGGTTGTGGACTTCAGTGGGCCCAAGGAACCGTATATTAGACCAGGGATCAGATACCCTATGTGAAGGGGCAATTTTGAGGGGATAAGTGGTGGTCCATTCTATAAAGTGTCGGGACTTGCTGCCGTGAGCTGTGCAAAAACGGCTGATCCAATTGAGGTATCGTTTGCGATGTGGACTCAGGTGGGTCCAAGGAAGCATTTATTAGATAGGGGTGCACATTGGCGCCACATGTGAATATGATTGAACCGTCCACATGTGGCAGTGATGCAGCTTTTTTGTCAAATTACTTTGACCACTTGTTTTGTCTGCAGTCTTAGTTACCGCTCTAGCATAGCTCACGCGGTCTTGGGAGTCATAATTCTCTCCGTCCGTCTGTCCGTCCGTCTGTCCGTCACATGTGTGCTTTGTGACTAATCCAAAGAACCTACTGGCGACATTTTTGTACCACATGAAAGGGCAATCTTACTAGTTTTCTGATGCCAAAGATCTCGGCCAAATTCCAACGGGGTAACCCCCAACGGGGGCGCCAAATAGAGGTGGGGTAGGTTAAAACGGCGATTTTCAACCAATATCCCTTGAACGACTCAGGCGCTGTCAACTTAGTTCGCCGGTGAGTGTCATAAACTTCTGACGGTCGGCGGCAATGTTGATCACATCCACCATTGAGATCTGTATTCAGCAGCTAGGCCGAGTAGAAGAAATGGTTTTTGACGCGCGATGCAGCTATGCTGGCGTGGTCTTGGGAGTCGTAATTCTGACCGTCTGTCCGTCCGTCTGTCACACGCGTGCTTTGTGACTAATCCAAAGAACCTACCGGCGATATTTTTATACCACATGAAAGGACAATCCTTCTAGTCAAATGTGATTTTTCGTACAGTTGTGCAGCAGCTGACAAGATTTCAACTGACTTAAGGGCTCGCACGGTCTCTGCGGCAGCTGAGCTACTTGTTTTACTTACCTCATGTGCATGTACTCTTACCGGGACAGCCGAGGTTCTGTTGCCACTTGAACCACATGAGACACTAAAAGCTATTTAGCCTATATTGCTGCACTGCTCTAAAAAGTCTTACCTTTCAAGTGGGCGGTCCTGCACAGTGAAAAACAGGGTGCACGGTGTTAGTGGGATGATTTGTGTCATGGTTAATTATATTTAGCCGATCGTGTAGTCAACACCGGTTGCCATTCTGTGCAGGTGCAAAAGCCGTGGAGGTGCAGGTGCCGCCGCTGAGTCAGCAGCTGCAGCTTGATGACCTGTGGGATGCACTCAGCGTGTGCCTCACGTCATTGGCTAGAATGCCCGACAGTCATGCCGTGCTGGTTCTTCAGCCAACCGTCGAGGCGTTCTTTCTTGTGCATGCCGGTATGACGGATGTATTGTTCCGTTTTTATCGGTGTTTTAACGGGCGTTTGTTTTCTTCCTCCACTTGTTCCTGCGGAGAACCTTGGGGAGGGAGTGGCACGGATTCTGAATGGGCCGAATTTCTTGTTGTCACCCATACAACATTGTCAGCACACAAGAGAACACAGAGCACTGACCCCAGCTAGTCGCCTGACCTCTTCTTATTTCAACTCTCTGTTTTGTTACTTCACATTTATCGTAGCAAAATAGCCTTGATTATATCGTCACATTTTTATCACTTTCTCACCATTGTAAGGCACTAAATAGCCTAATATGTGCTGATGTGCCGTTAAGAAACTACTCACTCACCCCCCTGACTTCGTCCTTCCTTCATCTGCCACTGGACTGCTGTTGGAAGGGGCATTGCTCCCTTCTGCTGGCTGTATGATTCCGGTACCAGTATTCAGTACCAATGTTATATGTTTCTCAACTCTGCAGTTGATGTGCTTTGGTTTGTCAGTGTGTGCTGGGTATGCAAGCCAGCATATTTGGTGCCTGTCCCAAGCCAGAAGAAAGTGGGAGGGTTGCAGCAGAAAGGGCATCCGGTGTAAAAATGAGGGGAATGATGGGGGTGGGTTGCTGATTAGTCCGGATGGAGTGGCATCCATCCGGATTGTCGGTGTGTCTGCCTCTGATATCTTCCCTTGCACCATAAAGTCCAGAAAAAGATTTCTTCTGGCACCGGCTCACCCGGGTAGTCCGGGAAAAAGGGTCATAAGACGGTTGTGTGATTTGTCAGTGTTTGCATTTAGTAAACGTGCCAAGAAGGTTACATTCCAGAGTTGTTCTAAACATGATGCCACAGGTCAGCCTTAAATTATTGTGCATGATAGGGTGTATGTAGCATTATTAAGAGGGAGGACTGGTAGCAGTCCCAGAGTTCATCTCACCGCTGTGTTTACTGTCGTCATGTAGTCGTCACGCACCTAAGATGACCGTGGGACAACAGTGAGGTTGTTTTCATTGTTATTTGGTGAAAAAAATAACAGCTTAGAATGCTGAAGTACTTCCGCTGAGTTGTTGAAACGTTATATTTTGGCATTTGGTTAATTTTTCCGTAGTTGAAATGCTCAGTAACTGTCATTACGTAACATCTGGATTTTGCCACAGCATCAGGCCTGTTAGCTGCTAGTCTGCTGATGTGAACAATTGTCCATCTCACTGTGGGAAAATTATATGGAATGATAAGCCTTGGTAGACATTTGCAGTCCGTGAGGCGTTTCGGTTTTGTTTTGCTTAATTCTGAGGATATATTTCACATTTTCCATTACCCCGTGTGGGTCCCGAGGCTGTAAGTAAGCTTGGTAAGTGTCTAAGTAAGTAAGTAAGTGACAAATTTATAAAGCACCAAAACCAGAATAGGCCCTGTCCATTTCCAGGCTGGATGTCGTAGGAGGTGACTAAACCTGGCTTTAGTTTTTTTGTGTTTATTCCGTGTTGTAGTACATTTCTTTTGATTGGTGTTGGATGGTGAACGTGTTCATTTGTTGTTTTAGGCTTAATTTTCCATACCAAACCAAAAGATTGGCTTGGGAACGTCTCCGAAATGACGTGTTTTTGTTGAGTGGGATGGAAAACCACAACTCAATCAATCAGTCATATTTTCCTTTGATTAATCAGTACATGCATGTGTCATGTTTGCCAGGTGAAAAGGGTGATGCAAAGAAGAGCACGGCCAGTCGAGCTCGTCAGGACGACCTGTTGCACGCGGCCGACGTCGTTGGTCCTGGTTCACCTGCTAGTGCCAGTGCAGACCAGCAGCCGTCATCAGCCAGCCAGCAAGACATCGCCGCCATCGCTGCGGCTCCCGAGATGTCCGGAGACATGCAGAAGTTCATTGCCTTTGCCGGTAACTTCTCAGCTGGTTTTTGAAGCGACTTTCTCTTCTCTCTCTCTATGGGAGGGGATGGTGGAGGTGGGCACTGGTTAGTCCAGATGGAGTGGCGCCCAGCCAGTAATTTTACTTCAGAAACCCACTTTTATAACAACTGTTGTTTGTGCCTTTCACTTTATATTACCATTGTAGTCTTGGTTTTACATATTTCCTCATTGCTACTTGTTAGTTAGCCATGCCTCTAGTGTGCCATTAACAAACTACTCGCTGACTCATTCACTGTGTATGTGTGCCGTGTGCAGAGATGCACCGCATAGTGTTGAACCAAATCTTGCGCCAGTCGACGACGCCGTTGTCAGAGGGACCATTCTCTGTGCTCGTCGACTACACCAAGGTTCTCGACTTTGATGTGAAGCGGCGATATTTCCGCCAGGAACTGGAGCGTATGGATGACGGCGTACGCCGCGAGGACTTGGCCGTGCATGTTCGTCGTGACAACATCTTTGAGGATTCGTTCCGCGAACTTCATCGCCGCACTCCCGATGAATGGAAACACCGCTTCTACATCGTCTTTGAAGGTCTCACTTAGTTGTGAGCTTTGTAAATGGTACTGTTATGCTGCAGTCATTAGAAATGTTGGTGTCTTACGTTTCCTTTGCTTGGAAAAAAAGAAAAATTTGTTTATATTATATGTTAGCATAAAACACTAAGGCAAGGTTAAAGCTTAGTTTTTGTAGGTAATACCATAATACCATACCAATGGCTCTGAAAAATATCACTGAAAGTAAAGTCCACGAAACTGGACTTTACTTTCAGTGATATTTTTGCTTTTTCAAGTTAAGTTGAAACATATCTTCTCACTGTTAACTTACACTAGTGATAGTTTTTGCATTTGGAAACGAAGATTTGCTAAATTTGCAAATTGTAACTGCAAACTAACTCTGCAACACACCATCTAATGTGTCTATTTCATGAAAAATGTTCTTTTTTTGCAGGAGAGGAAGGTCAGGATGCTGGCGGATTGTTGCGCGAATGGTACATCATAATCTCGCGGGAAATCTTCAACCCAATGTATGCTCTGTTCTGTACGTCGCCCGGCGACCGTGTGACGTATACCATCAATCCAGCATCGCACTGCAACTCAAACCATCTAAGCTACTTCAAATTTGTCGGCCGCATCATTGCCAAAGCCGTCTTCGATAACAAGCTGCTTGAATGCTACTTCACGAGATCCTTCTACAAACACATACTCGGCATCCCAGTCAAGTAAGTTTGCATGTCGTGTAAATTTGCAGTATATTTCGTTCTGTTAATTGACTTTTTTTGTTAATGTTTGTAAATTGCTGGTTAATAGTTATTTGTTATGTGTACATATTTTCATTTGGCACAGCATTTCTTCCTTTGTGAGTTGGTGGATAATTAATGGATGAGGCCAGTGGAGTTAGTGTTTTAAGTTTCCTTCTTTGCTTTGACACTGATACGACACTAAAATGTCTGAATGGCTGTTAAGAAATTACTCACTTACTCGCTTTGACACTGTTGGTTTAGCAGCAGGAAGGGCGTCTGACCTGTAAAAACCCACGCCAGTTCTCCAGTGGTTCTTTGGTGTATCTGGCTGAGTCTGGAGTAAGTGTGCAACTGAACGCCAGTTGAACAAGAACTGAATGTGTGTTTGTTGTTTGCCTGTTTGTAACAGTCAAAGTTATACTTTGCTTTGACATAGTTGGTTGTTTGTGACTATTCACACACTGCATTTGACAAATTACTGTAGCGCTTTCCTTTGACAGCCACTGGATAACCGAGAAAAACCTGAACAGTGGCCATTAAAATGGTTGTGTTTGGTAACAGTTGAATGACTGTAATAAGAATTTTATATCTCAGAATTTACATTTGTTGATTTATCAGTTCCGCTATGGCCATAGAAAACTATTGTGTGTGCGTGCCGTATTTGTAGCAGCACTGATGTACAGTTGTAAGTTATGTCTGTCTGTGCACGTTTAAAGGTATACAGACATGGAGAGTGAAGACTATGCATTCTACCAGGGCCTTGTATACTTGATGGACAACATGGTTGAACATCTCGGCTATGACTTAAGTTTCAGTACAGAGGTCTGCAGATTCTGGTGATATATTTTCAAATGCATAACTGCATGGACTATCATATTTTGGACCATCTCATAATTTTCACACTGAAGTGGCAGTTGTTATAGGCCGGTGATCAACCCAGCCATGGTGTTGAGCCTTTGTGACCTTGCCATCATTGGAACTGTGTATTGTTGTTGAGCTGTTCCTGGCAGTGAATAGTCTGTGATGTACTGATGTGCTCGCCCATTTACTAACTAGTGTTGGTGGATGTTTGTATTGCCATTGCTGCTGGTATGGCTTTATGTAGCACCGTAAAGTCCAGAAGAAGATTTCTTCTGGCACCGGCTCACCCGGATAGTCCGGGAAAAAGGGCCATAAAACGGTTGTGTGATTTGTCAGTGTTTGCATTTGCATGTTTGCAGTGTTATTTTTCTCTTTGACAGTTTTTGTTACATTAGGACGTCGCTGTGCTTGCGTCTGTTGGTTGCAGATTCAAGAATTCGGAGTGACGGAAATTCGCGACCTGAAGCCGAACGGTCGCAACATTCGCGTGACGGAAGAAAACAAGAAGGAGTACGTGAAGCTGGTCTGTCAGATGAAGATGACCGGCGCGATACAGAAGCAGCTGCAGTCGTTCCTCGACGGCTTCTACAGCATCATTCCCAAGCGCCTCATCTCCATATTCAACGAGCAGGAACTGGAACTGCTCATCTCTGGACTGCCGACGTTCGACATTGATGACCTCCGCACCAACACCGAGTATCACAAGTACCAGGCAACGTCTCTCCAGGTTCGTAGTTGATCCGTTTGCCACATTATTGCAATTTATGATTACGGGTAGTCACTGGCTGCCAGTTCTTATGTTTTCCAAACTAATGAGGTACATTTTTTCGTAATGATTTGATACATCTATTACCTGTATGTGTTATTTATTTTACTGTGTGCTGTCGATGGAGGGCCGGTGTAAAGGCATTTCATCATCCTTTTCCCTCAGGAGTCAATTGGTGATTAAGAAGGGACGAGGCCAGTGGGTGATTTTCCTGGTTCAGGTTAGTTTTTACCGCGCGACGCAGCTATGCTAGTGCGGTCTTGGGAGTCGTAATTCTGTCCGTCCGTCTGTCTGTCACATGCGTGCTTTGTGACTAATCCAAAGAAGCTACTGGCGATATTTTTATACCACATGAAAGGGCAATCCTTCTAGTTTTCTGCCACCCAACAGCGGTTGGTGGGTGACGTCCCCTTCCGCCTAAAATGGGTGATCGAAGTGACCCACTTCCTTCAAAAAATCGCTCACGTCGACAGATTTCCGACTATAACGTCTCAACAGTAAGAGCTAGCGAAAAAAGTTCAGTTATGACGAATAGGAAGTCATACACCGGCTTTCTAACGAGCTATAGATGAAGTGCGTACGTTGCCTCTAAGTCTCCCAAAGGGTGGCTCAAAAAGCGAATTTTTCCTTTTTTGAATAAAACTCAACTTCAATTGAATGAAGTCTGCTACAAAGTTTCTTTGACAGAAAACTTTCAGCAGCATAGTTGTAGTACAGTCATTCCCCTATATAACCGTCCATAGACTTCAGCGTGAAACGTAACCCTTTAACCTAAAATTTAGCCACAAAGTGACTCACCCCCTTAAAATCGCCGATTCGACACATTTCCGCCAGCAGTGCCTTATACGTATAAGGTAGCAAAAACAGTACAATACCACCACCACCACCACAACCGTTTTACGGCCCTTTTCTGGGACCACCCGGGTGAGCCGGTGCCAGAAAAGAACTTCTGGACTTTATGGTGCAAGGGGAGATTAACAGAGGCAGACACACTGACCATCTGGCTGGGCACCACTCCATCCATACTACCAATGCTCACCTCCACCTCCACCATTGCCCCGTATTTTTTACGGGCCGGATGCCCTTCCTGCCGCCCAACCAACAGTGTCAAAGCACTGAAGGCATCAAAAACAGTACAGTAGTCAAGAATAAAAAGACGAAATCATTCACCTATCCACTGGTGCAAAATGGTGGCAGTTAGTTTAGCACTTTTTATATTCGATGAAATTATGCGACCATCCGTAACAACTTATGTCAGTGGAGGACGAAGGATTACGTTACGTTACATAAGAAAGGGATTTTTACATATTCATGATTCATTGGAATCATTGATTTTCCAATGGCAATGGCTGGTGAAATTTGTATGCGAACTTAGAACAGTGAATTTTTCGACAGCATAGATGCAGAAGTTGAAGCAAGCATCGCACGGTCTATCTGCTATAGCTGAACTACTTATGTTAGACACTCTTGGTTGAGTGACAGGGAGGACGTCAGGCCTGTACCAAAAGAGAATTTGGGCAATGGACTAATCAAGGAAGATAGCCATTTAGACCAGTGTGCTTATATAGTATTTATACACACCTTTAAAAAACACCTCAAAACACACCTGTTTAGACAGACTTAGCCTAAAGCCACCAGCGCCTCTGTATCCTTTACAGGACTTTAAGGCGCTATATAAATACTGTATTATTATTATTATTATTAGTCAGTGTTCAGAAAAGAACACACTGATTGGATAAAGAAATGTATGGAGTATGAGGTGGAGGGCTCCAGACCAACAGGTAGACCAAAGAGGACTTGGAAAGAGGTTGTGCAGAAAGTTTGTCAAACACGTAAATTGAACAGGGAGGATGCTATGGATCGAGTAGATGGAAGAAGCTGATAAAGGTTGGATGATGATCAAGATAGGTGAGTGGGTGAATGTTTCTTCTGGTACCGGCTCACCCGGGTAGTCCCAGACAAAGGGCCGTAGTTGTAGCAGTAGTAGTATTCGGTGTTTAGATGTTGCAGTTAGTAGATAGAAAGGCTGTGAAGGTGGTGGTCTCTCTGTGATGAATTTGAATCCATTGAACATGGAGCTGTGGTCTGTCGGTGCACAGATTCAATGGTTTTGGCGAGCACTGAGGTCGTTTGATCAGGCCGACCGGGCAAGATTCCTTCAGTTCGTGACAGGCACGTCCAAAGTGCCGCTGCAGGGGTTTGCGTTCCTGGAGGGTATGAATGGCATTCAGAAATTCCAGATCCACCGAGATGATCGTTCGACTGACCGGTTGCCGTCAGCACACACGTGGTATGTTCATTATATGTTATATAAACATACTGGTTAAAATCCTCTTCCTGGCTGTATGTGTCCAGTGACATAGGCAGCATGTCTGGTTGGAGTTGTGTTGACAGTCCTGGTTACCCACCTTTTAATAAATTTTATCAAAGAAAGCCATTTTTATCACCAACTGTAGTGTCTGTTACTTTGATTTTATATTAGCTCTATAGCCTTGGTTTTACACTCAAGTTTTATTTATTTGTTAGTGATTATTTGATTTTATTCTTACTCACCTACTTACTGTCTTACTATCCACCTTTTCGTGGCACTGAATAGCCTATAATATGCTGATGTGCCGTTAAGAAACTACTAGTCACAATTTTTACTTTGTGTAATTAAAACTTTTGTTTATGGACAGTCCACGTATTGTGTATATGTTATACAATTGGTTATGATACTGGTGTCGAAGAGCCTGCATAAAGGGAGCAGCAACACCCGTTTCTTCAGGGAGTCTGGTGGTGGATGAAGAAAGGATGAGTCCAGGCCACTGGTTGGAATCAGTGCTCTGAGTTACCTTCATTGCTGTCACACTGTTGACTGGGTGACAGGAAGGGCGTTTGGCCTGTAAAATCCTGTGCCAAAGATTCAGTTCCAGAACAAGTGGAGGAAGAAACCAAGGGGAACCAGCTTACCAAGTCGCAAGTGGCAAATGACCGTTAAAACAGTTATGATAATGGTTTTTACACTATCGATCTGTATTTCCCACGCATTAGATATCGCTCATCACAGATGTAGAAATTTGTTAGTAATTCAACAAATAGAAGTGTTGTATTTACCAGGAAAAATTGTCGTTTGATCCGGAGTCCTTCAGTTCTGTTGGTTGGTGATGGAAAGGCATCTGGCCTATCAAAAACCTGTTCTGTAGCGACAAACTTGGCTAATTGCAAAAAAACAGGTCCAGGTTTAGGAGTGTTAAGACCGTTTGGCCAAACAGGGTCCCACAAATTTGGGGATACCGCATTTGGAAAAGCAATTTTTCAGCTTCTTCTGGGTATTTTTCTGCCCCGTGCGGACTCCGGGGCTGTAAGTAAGTTTAATGTGCCTGCGATTCACTTGTTGATTTCGGCGCTGTGTATGCATGTATGTGTATTATTATGGTCGCCCTACATAATAAGGCAGACCATTATATTTTCATGCTGTGGTTTGTTCTTTCTTCTTCTTCTTCTTCTTCTTCTTTTTTTATTTCCTCACCTAATCTCAGCCGTCGCAGATTGGATGTCTGCCATACTTCCACACATGGTGTGGCCTTAGTGCGAATTTAGGATGCAGGTCTGAAACGTGCTGCACGTGG
>Ga0209259_1000257_pt1 | contig 14764 bp, 8 predicted proteins | sample WorMetGr2BELIZE1_FD_187417 | JGI IMG/M metagenome (GOLD analysis project Ga0209259, IMG submission 187417) | Marine gutless worms symbiont microbial communities from Max Planck institute for Marine Microbiology, Germany - Inanidrilus... ...
GTAATCAAACGTTCTATCTGGCTATCCGTCCAACTCATGTTAAATAGACTGAATGTGAATAAGTTAAATAATTTCAATAATCTAAAATACAAACAAAATTTAAAACTCCAACAAACAAGAACAACAACAACATTGATCACTGACCAATCACAAATCAGTAATTTGATCACATGGTCGCCAGATTCTGTCACAAAATAGAACACTGTTCTATCCGACTCCAGAATCTGGTGCCAGAAAAATTCGGCACCAGATTGTATGACAGACGCGCCACAAACCGACGCCAGTTTTCTGGCGCCGGTTTCTGGAGAGTGTGTGTCATTGGCATTAGGCATGAACAAAGCGAACTGCTGTGACAATAATTATAGACAGAATACATTGTGTCATATGTCGGTACAATGACTTATCGTGTAACAGTCATCAACATGACTAAACTGACGACGTTAATAATAACAACGACAACAATGCACATCTGGATAGTTCTACAGCTGCTATCCACAAAGTTCACTTCAAAATGACATAATTTGCTCTGGGCAAGTCAGCTTTTAAAATCTACTGCTCTGCCCGTCACTGTGATCATGCGACTCTTGCATCTCAATTAGTGAAATTCTACAAGCACTGTCGGTGCACACATAACCAATACGTTAGCACGCACTGTTTATACTCAGTGATATAAATGTTTGGCATTTCAAAAGTAACTAGAATGTGGGCCAATGCCCAACGTGATGGCCGCCCTGCCGAATATAGGTGGCGCCCTCTGGTCAACGCCGCAAAGTTTGGCTCACGCCCAATACTAGAGTGCTGTGCAGTAACGCTGCCAAGACGCGAAACCCGTTGAAATTTGCAGGAGTGCCCCAAACTACCGGACCGATCTCAGCTGCTAGTGGGCCGAAGTTCACCATATTGTGGGAACATGTGGAGGAGATACTGCTGCTTAACAACTTTTTTCAGATTGTCGATACATGCCTTAGTTGCGAAAATATACCCGACAAAGTTGTGCGATGGTGCCCAGATGGCGATTGTTTGACGACTTTTTGTGTGCGGCATTTGCAGTGAGTGCCGTGCACCACGTTTCAGACTTGCATCTTAAATTCGCACTAAGGCCACACCATGTGTGCAAGTATGGTAGACATCCAATCTGCGACGGCTGAGATTAGGCGAGAAAAAAAAGAAGATAGAAATCACAGGGCAAAGATATAATGTCCGCATCTGCTACGCAGGGCGGCCATAAAAACCACAGCATTTTCTACACCCGAATGCATTACGAAATGCTACTAGCAAACGATTCCTGCTACTGCAGTTCACGTACGACTACCAGCATACAAATACTGAAAGGTTTGCAGCAACTGCACTTGCTCTGAGATTACGCAGTCAGCAACATGGTTTCAGACATGAACAATGCAATGGCTAACACAGCCACTGGCAGCAACAATGGACTCGGTGGATGGACTTGACACAATACAGTTTCACTGTATACGTTCTAGTCTCCACGCGGCAGCTTCATAAACAAAGAATAACAAAACAAACCCAACAGGACAACGGACAAAAAATTAAGCTAAACCCGACACTGCCGAGTTGACTGGCATCTGACCAGGATACGAACTGGCAGCACTCCGTGCAGCTGCTCGTGCAAATGATACAGAGCGTAAAAAAACTGGAATAGTCTGATAAACAACCGGTGTGTTTTCCTTGGAAAACAAGAATCCACATGACTCATACCAGCCTATGATGAACGTCACAGTACGGCAATGTATATGAGGGATGACGTGATGGCAATGGGTCAGTGGAATATGTCGGTTTAATCAAACTTAGTGCCGACACTGATATCTGCTGCTTGCAAAATACTCGTACCAATCAAGATGCTATCAGCTTCTTCACAACAGCAATGCGATGGATTAATTTAACAGGCCTGTCAGCTTGAGGCACGTGGGAAAACTGATAATCAGTGAAGCTGTTCTCACAAATACACTGTAAGCGCAACAGAAGTTCACTACCAACTGTACAAGCTGGAGTTAGTTAGGATTTAATGGCTTTTTCAACACAATTCGCATATAATCTTTAGGGCATATTTTAACATATGCGAAGATATTCTTGTTAAAGCCTATGATACTTTTCCTAGCCCAGTAGCTGAGTTCTTGGATGTTACTCGATGGAACAGTATTTACGTAATGACTGCAAGCTTACACTATATATTTTCTAATAAGTAAATTATCACTCATAATACACTGCGGGGTCTTGGTGTGTCTGATACGTAATCTGTTACAAGTGATTTGCAGGAATACCATTCTCCGGGCACTACAAAATTCCCGACATTTCCACGACTGTTTGCGTCACTACCATCCATGTTGCATTACACATGTCAATTGTATATAACTGTCGCTATTACGAGTTCACTATAAATGTCAGCGCATGTTTTACAGAAATGTTGACGATAATGCAACAAGCAGCAAAATCCTCAAAAAGGCGACACAGGGTCCGCAGCACTCTACTAAACACTGGAGTAGACCCAAACGTGAAGTTAGTAATAATTATCTTTCCCTGACCAGATTTCTTCCATAACACTTCCCTGATTTTGGACAATTCCCCCACATTTCCAGGTTCTCCAGGCAAGGAGCCACTTCTTTACTGTAGCGAAACTGGACGCTCCTCCGGTTGTGGTTGTATCATACTTCTGTGCACAGCCCCGGCACGAGTGAGCAGCATTTAGCATACTTCTCACCACAGCATGTCATCTTGGAATTGAATCTTTCCAGGCAGTCAACTACACTGGTACTTCACAGAAAACCACGACAACCAACAAAGTACGCAAAATCAGAAAATGCACAAAAATGACCCCCAACACAAACGAAAAAGCCCAATAAAACTGCTAACCAAGTTACACAAAGCCAAATCCAAACCACAGCTCTGGCCTCAAGTTAAACTAAGCATGATTACTACCATAACAGTGAAATGATCACTGGTAATATCGCTCAATGCAGCTTGCCACCAACAAAGACGAGGAGCCGCCATGCAGTTGTGGAACGCTGTCCCGATGCACGACACGAACACAACTTCATTCTGTGGAACATAAACAGTGACAGCCGATCCCACATATACACACTGTGGTTGCGTGCTCAAAATGGCACGGTACATGATCAACACACGAGCTGCAAGCCGAGTGGTTTGCATTCTACTAATGGATACCTCTTCGTAAGGCTACGAATGGCGGCATACATATTTTGATGAACTTCGGATTAATGTGACACAACGACACATTCAGTCATTCCAGCGGGAACTCCTGACTACTGTAACGTCACCGTTCGTGTTACACTTCACATCAACCAGCATAAAGCAGCATCTCGTTCGTAAAGCCACGTCAAAAGATTTTTCGCATACCCGCAAACGCCTGCGACTACACTCCGCGAGCAAAACGGCTGCAGATTTCAACGACGAAGTAATCCGCGCTAACGCAAGCAGCAGCGTCGATTCGCCAGAGAACCGGTCGTCAGACAGCTGCAGGACAGGTTTGCAGTAGTCCACCACATCTATGTACATCATCGCAAGATCGACAGAAGATACAGACTAGCCTACAGGCGACACAGTCCACAACTACAAACGTCGCACGGACGTTCCGATATGAAACTTAACGGCATATAACATCGACAGCGTCTCGGTGTACAACAGCTGACAATGATATTCAACATCGACAATAACCACTCCGACAACAGCCAGCCGCACGCCTGCTTTGCAGTTTCGCTTCGAAAAGCTGCTGGCGATATTTACAATTAATGTGATCAATTACTTTATCTGCATGGTGTGCAATATTCCTCCATACATGATTACAAGCACATGCAGCAGGCACACCACACTCATCACAGACTACAGTTGGGACAATAAAGGCATTTAAAATGATTCCGGAGAGTTTCTGCTGGCCACAATTGTCCTGGCATTAACAAACCGTGCTGGTAAGAACAAGTACCAAATGAGAGAGTGACAAAGAGTTGGCAAATGGCAATTTCGCTGGTTACTGAGAAGCCACGTGGATAGGCTTGCTCAGAGCTGCAGATTGGCATGGTCAACACAGGGTGACCAATACAGTTGGGACGAGGTCATCAAGTCTAAGCCAAAAGTCTAACACTAAAGGCTTAGCTGAGCCCTTAAGTCCAAACTTAAGTCTTCACTCAGCTAAGACCATAGACTTAAAGCGATGATTTTGACTCACATTGAATTTGATAAGACTGGCCTGATATTACAGACAAAAATTAGTTCAGACTACCGTAGTGTAAATAGTTAGACCGAACGTGACCTTATCCATTGTGAAATTGGTTGACATTTCCCCGACTCTTTGCAGCATGCCTACTCATTACCCACATCATGCACGTAGTACTGCCAGTGCTAACAGTCAGTACGCTGTAAGTGTCAGTGGATGTTCAAAAATATTCATAGCGATGTTCACAATTATTTAATAAGCAGCACAATCCTGAAATCAGACGAAGCAAGGCTTGCAACAATCCACTGGTCACTCGCATAGCCGCAAACGTGAAGTTTTCCTCGACAAGATTTTTCCCCAACTTTTGGTCAATTCGCTGACATCTTCGTGACTGAAAGCTGTGAGTTTCTGTGGCATTTCCACGTTTTCAAAACAAGAGGCAACTCTGTTTACGAACACACTCTGCTGGAGGACGGGAAAACAACTGCAACGGCAGTACAGAGTATAGACAACAGACGATGGACATAGATATCAGAATCCCAAGAACACACAACAAGACAGGAAAATGCAGAATACCGGCATTATGAATGTGAATTAGGTGCCGAAAGTCTAAACAAACTAAGTTATAGCCAGCACAAGACAATCGAGATTTGATGCAGACAATGAAGCCAAACAGACGTAGAAATCAGATTTACTCCAGTTCGGCTGACACATCACGATTACTCTTCCTACAACATTCACGCAGCCTGTATAGCAGAGACTGGCAGTGGGCCACAGATGCCTCGTCAAAATATCCCCAACAGCAATCACCAATTAAATACAACAGACTACGGCATGCACATAAACAGTCTACATCAGCACTGCTACATCTGCAGTGCTGTTAGGTACCGGCCATTACTACACATCAGTTACAATACAGTGCAGAATGTCATTGTGCAGTCGGTCTAAGTGCACTATTATTCTGCATGTCTGTCAGTGCGCTAAAGCACAATGCCATTCAATATGCCAGTACAGCACTGCGCTAAACAGGTTGTTCCAACTTAGCAGATACGTCGTACAGGACACGTGAACATCATGCCCGCAGCTGGACACTAGCTGACGTTTATTCTAAAAATGACGTTTGACTTAGAACTGACTGACGAAAACAACGGAAACACTAGAGCTAAAGATGTTTTACCAAACACGCACCGCACGCAAGGCCACTGACATCACCCAACCCCCGACAGCGACGGCATGGTGCCGTCTGCCGCTGCGTGATGTCATTTGCGGTGAGCGCGTTCCATTCGTCGCTGCCAGGAGTGGTGGGAGTGGAAAGAGTGTTTTTGTCCCTCGCGATGATGACCTTTGACCTTGACATTCAAACTCATCTGAGCGAGGGACCAAACATGTCTGCCCTGTGAATATGTCACAAATCCGTTCAGCCGTTCCGGAGATATTTGAGTGACAAAAACAAAAAAAAAACTTATCATAGACAGCGCTAAAAAACAGAACCTTACTTGCGTGCGGTAATCAACAAAACAAACACAATCTGTGCATGCATCACACGTCAGCTTAATCACCACCAGCAGCAGCAGCAGCAGTCACAGGAACACTTACAATACTGGAAATTACTCACAGAATGCAAACTCCTACCAACACACACCCGCCCATAATGCACCTATCATATTTCCTTTTTCTACGTGTCATCACCGCGGCAGTTTCTGAGATTGTTTCAGAAATATCCCAAGCACGGCGAGCGAACGTCCTATCAAATGTTTCTTGTAAAACAAAAAATTTCGAACCTCATCCATAGTATTGGAACGATCTGACTAGAAAACAGACAGAGAAAAACACAGCCTTTTTGCCACAAATAATTACATGTCTTACTTAATCAATATCTAAACCCAGTCTGTCTGTGAATCTGTCTATCTCAATGCATGCAACAGATCTACAGATGACACTTCGAAGTGGACAGACAGATACCCGTTTAATGGCCTCTTTTCCAGGACAACCTGGGTAGGCCAGAACCAGAAAGGCAAAACCATTCTCAACTTTAATGAAGCAAGAGACGAAGTGTGGCAGTGGCATCGGCTGGACCATATGCAAATAGTTTGCAATTTGCTCGAGACAGATAACCATGCCAGCGTCTTTTAGACATACCTACACCGTAAAACTTTGACATATATCAACTGATTTCTGTCACTTTTATAGACACAGCGTAAAAACAGCCCTCTCTCTAGTCATGTCACTGTCCTGGAATTATCTGAACTTCCCGAGTGTGAAGCAGACGGGTGAAGTTTAGCAGTTCCACGTGAAAGAACAAAGTCTAGCACAGAAACAACATTTACTGTCAACAACGCGCAAATTCAACAATGCACACAAATACAGAATGCTTCAATGAAACCAGCGAAAACATAGTCAAGCAACACGTCGACCACATTATCAGCATGAGAGCACTTAAATTCAAGGCTCACTAACCAAACAACGACGGTGATCTGACATGCTGATGAACACGCCTGTAAGTATGTACCATTCAGTGCTTTCACGCTGTCAGTTGGATGAAAAGAACAGCATCTGCCCCGCAAAACAACCAGTGCCACTATCCTCAAATGCAAAAACAAGTCCGGAAAAACAAGTACTGGAAAAACGAGCGGATAGCTGACTAACCGAGGTTCATGTGGAAAGTGGCCAATAAATTAAAGATAACCGCAATAAACATGTTAACCATACGATCACTTCACATTTTCTGACGTAGGCATACACACCTCCCTAGCACTCACCACCCGCTTATTAATGTCAGCACATGACACCATGTGCAGTAAGCCAAGCAGGCTATTTGATGGCTTATGACTGCAATAAATATGTATGTGCCACATCGCAATTTAAATTATTGTTGGTTTCTAAAAATTAGGACAAGTGGTTAGGAAGTTACTAAGTAGACAAATGACAGACATACAGACAAACACTTAAGTAACATCTGGTAACCGAGTTTTTCCGCTAACACTTATCGAGAACAGCAGAATCAGCCACACGAAATAACGGGTGACAAAGCAACTATCACCAAAAGCCACGACCAGCAACTTGTAATTCCCAGCTGCCAACATGATGCACAGGATAATACGTCAAGACACGCGTGGCCGCACTGGACGTGGCGTGAGCGGACAGTGCTGAAACAACAGCAAAACGAGAGACGGCAACAACATGCAACAGAATGCAGTGCAGTGTATTATAACGACAAATTTCACTGGACAATCAACAGCGTGCCGACCACAGCCTCGACAACACGCGACTGCAACCACAACCATGGACACGTCACGTCACAACACCGCCGACAAAAATGTCGCGAACGGCCGCAGGACCGGCGATCTCTACTAGTCTGTCGAGTGAAATTACAATTTCACAAACGAAAAACGAATTTCTACAGCAGGACTACAAAAAAAGAACAGACGCCAGAAAAAGTATTTCTCGCGGAACCGAGAGACTGACTCAACGCCACCGAGCAGCGACGACAGATTAACAAGAACACGATTGACCCGACCGCAACGAACAAATTGGGACGACCCGGTACAGAGAACTGGGTCACGATGACCTGGAAACTGCAGTCGCTCGTGCCAACAAATCGTCACTGTCATCGACGTTCTCGTCGTCGTGGTTACGGTCGTCTCTAGGCAAGGCAGAGTTCATCACACAAGGTTGTACTCCTTGAGATTCAGCTGCAGTATCGTGTCTTTCACGGCGGCAAACACAAAACGAATGTTCTCCGTGTCTGCAGAAAAACAACAACAACAACGCAACGCGGAAATTAGGCAACAGAATAACGGCTAAAAGTGAAGCATGTCTGGTTTGTTCATATTCCTTCCAAAGATGGCCAATAAACAACAACAACCTGCTTAATGACAAAAAAATCACTCACTCACACCTCGTCTCCGTGGCTATTACAACACGTTTAATTAACTTTCTCCATTTCATACGGCCCATAGCATCTTCCTTGTATATTTGCTGGGTCTGACCAATCTTTTTCTACAACCTTATTCCAAGTTTTCTTTGGCCTTCCTCTAGGTAGTACACATTCAATGCATTTTTTTCATCCAACCATTCTTGTCCTTTCTTAAAACATGCCCATACAATCTTAACCTACGTCGCTCTATCACTGTAATTACACAATCTATTCCTAGTCTCTCTCTCAACTCACCACACGTGAACCTGTCAGTTACTTTAATGCCACACATTTATCTATTCATTCTCATCTCAACCAGCTGAAGTGATAACTTGTCTCAATAAGTCAGTGAGCAAAACTTCACTTCATACAGTGCAAAATTTGTGTGTGATCAGATGCTCTTCCTGGGACCAGACACGGAAACTGCTTACTGGAGATCAATTCTTCACTGACTAAGTGACAAACACTTCTTTCTGTTGTTACCGCAAGCAGTGCACTGTGTAAGGTTCTGTTTTGGGCACTGTCTGTGACTTTTTTGTTTGTGTATGAAAAACCTTGGGAACCCACTGAACGCATTTGCGCCAAATTCACTCGGAAGACGTGTTTGGTCCCTCGCTCGGACGAGTTTGAAGGTTAAGGTCAAAGGTCAAGGTCACCAGGAACAAAAGATGGCATCTTTCGGCCCTTTGGCAGCCTGTGTGCAGTTTATGTTTGGTAAAACATCTTTGGCCTCTAGTTACAATTTTCACTGTGGGACCTTTCCATTTGACGATTAGTGCTAATGGTTGGCTGTTCTGTTCCATGTTTTGACGCTGTTGGTGTGGTAACCAGAAGGACATCCAATCTGTAAAACAACCTCTGCCAATTATCCTCAAAGGCTCTTGTTCAGGACAGGCAGAGGAAGACAATCATGATGACATTCAGCTAACTCACACACAGGATGGTCCTTCAGATGGTGCATGTGTGTTGTGGGGTGTCAGGAATTACCTGCTGATTTTTGGCCTTCGTTAGAATACCACACCCAAGAAAGTTAAGAAGATGCACAAAAGTTCTGCACCTGCACCAGGATACAGGGAGAAGCAGCTAACCTGGGTCCACCTGCGAAATTGGGGCTAAGTGGTGTGTATCTGATAGCCGACCTGTAGCACACGTGAAATGAGAGTAGATAATCTTGTCCGGGTCTGGGTTCAGCTCGATGAACATCTTCAAGATGAACTCGCGTGCTGACGCCGGATCTCTCTGTGGACCTAAAAGACAGCAGCCACGACGTCACCGACTGACGGTACTCATTATTTATCTTTTTGAAGTTTACTTAGCAATTACCGCTGTAACCACAGTTCCAGAGAACACATTTTACGAATTTTAAGAATTTAAAGAAGTTGTAAATTTTAACAAATTTTAAAACAGCCAACATATTATAAGGATTTGTTAAAGTTCACGAATTTCAAAACCAAAAGTTGTGAGTTCTCGAACGATGTCTGCACTGAGCCAACTGTCTACAAAATCATCGGCATTTAGACCACGTTCCACCTTTAACAAAAACAACATTACTTGTGTTTCAAGGGTCTGCATCTGACAGAACAGCATTTATGTGACTGGGAGATGTCGATCATGGACATCGCCTGTAGTAATGTTTACATCAGTGAACAGTGCTACGAAGGTGATGAGTCTCCAGACACTGTGAAATCCTGACATTTCCGTGTTTCATTACACACGTCAAGCACGTTATTGTTGCTGTTACCAGTACACCATAACAGTCAGCGCAAAAATTTCTCAATGATTCAGCAGCAAAATGCTTAAAACAACCGATACAAATTAGTCTGCAACAGTCTACTAAACAATGGAGTAGCCCCAAACTTGAAGTCGGCAACAAACAGTTTTCCCTGACAGGATTATTCCCAGACACTTCCAAAATAATTCCCAGACTTTTGGCCAGTTCCCCGTTACCCAACAGCTGTCAAACTCCCTGACATTTCTATTTTTCCAAACAAGTTGTCTCCCTGTGATACAGCTACTATTTTTTGGGTGCAGTTTAACTGAACAAAAACTATCTGAAGTATCTGCTGGAGAGGCCAGTCATCCCAAAGTTTCTAAGACGTCTTCTGCAGACTGCAGGATCGGATAGTAGACAATATTGCAAGTAATTCAAAAAGTCTGTTTAAATACTTGCAGTCAGACGTGTACCTTTACTGCCGACTGCTAGTTATGGTCCATAATGGCAGTCATGGTTTTTAGAACTCGAAAATCAATAAACCTAAAAAAAGACCTCAAACTACAAATTCTAATAGTGCTTTCAGCTTTTGTTTAACCAGTTAATTTCCGGTTAGGCCTGTTGTCAAAAAAACAAACCTATCGAATTTAGTTGAGCATCGTTTTGTAAGCCAGATACTTTTCCTATCGTCCAAAGCATCAAGTTACTGAGAAGGCATCAAACACCGAAATTTCAATAACATCAAAAATATTAAATACAAGAAATAATAAAACACAAGCGTAAAACTAGTAAGATCTAATAACTTGCCTGTGCACACAAATAAAGGATACAAGTAATTTTTTCAGTAACACATTTTTCAGTTTTTTTTTACATTTTTACTCTGACAATGCATGCCCACTGCAGCTTACCATCAAACTCTGGAAAATAGTCCACGAGATGTGAGTAGCAGATTTTCTCTTCAAGGAGATCCTTCTTGTTAAGGAAGAGAATAACGGATGAGCTCTGAAACCACGGATACGTGATGATCGTTCGGAACAGCGCTTTTGATTCTTCCATTCGATTCTACACCAACAAAACTTCTTTGTATACAAGAACCTGACACAGCGAGTCATTTAGCAGCAAAACAAAAACAATTTCTGCAACATATTCACACGGCTTTATCGACAAAGATCCACTCTGTCAGAGAAACGCCATACGCCATAACGGGAGAGATGTCTCTTACATCAGGAATCAGTCGGTGCATCAACAGAATGAAATCCAGTGGGAAAGAAAGCCAGTTAAACAAAAACTTACATACATACATTTACAATGAGCACAACAGTCGAGCATGAAGATATGAATTAGAGATGTGGGCAGTCGCTAGGCGTCAAAAGGACAGTACATGTTAATGTTGAGTAAAGATACAGGTTTTTAGGTGCGATCTGAAGAGACCAAAACTTTTAATAGGTCGGATGGATAACGGTAAGTCACTCCATAGTACGGCTGCGGAATAACTGAACACACGTCTGCCAAACTCGGACGCAGTCAAAGGTAAAGCCAGCAGTTCAGGTCACTTGAATAATGAGGCTGAAACGGTCAGTATTGCTGGAGTAACAAGTGCAGATAGGCGGGTTGTGCAAGCAGTAACCACCAATCAGTGTAAGCGACTTAGAAGAAAGGGCATGGGAGTGGAGTGAAGATTTGGTAGAAAAATATGTGCCAGCATATTTTGGATTTGTTGAAGCTTATTGATGTTGGTTGTAGAACTTTTGAGTAGAATGGAGTTTGTGACAGTCCAGTCATGAATGAACCAGTGTGACCATGAGCAGTTGCTACATCTTCAGTAAGTGCAGGACAAACACGTTATAACGGCATCACATGGAGCAGGTGTGCTTATTTAAGGACAGCGTACTGTTTACGGTAATGCCCAGAACAGCAATACTTTGAGATAATGGTACTTGAGAACCAGCAATGGTGACAGAATGGATAGATGAAAAGCACGTATGCATTGATGTGTACCAAACAGGCCTCTTGATTTGTTGCCGTCAAGTGCAAAGTCGTTGCGTGTGAACCATGCGTGCAAAGCAGATGAACAAGAACTCAGCTGGTAGAGCCGAGTGTAAAGACCATGTGAGGTGAGGGCCACAGAAAGCTCAGTATCATCTATGTACTGACAATAACCACCACAGTCCGAATGTGCTAGCTGCTGTCAGCAAGGGCATGTGGCCGGGCAGTAAAACTTTGCTCCGACAAAATCCTCCCATTCTTAACTGGGGGTGCCGGCTAATGGAGGTTGTCCTGTACACCGGTGACCAATCTTTCCGTGTGACAGCTGCTCGTGCATGGAACAGTCTTCCAACCAGTGTTACTACAGAAACTTCTCTGGCTTCAAAAAACAACAAAAAACATTTCTTTTCACAAAGTCGTTCCCGGAGTTTTAGTTTGTGTGCCGTGTCCTAGAAGCACTTTTGCTTATGCCACGTTAATCTGTACGTTTTTAACTAACTAACTAATGGCCGCCAAACAGTGGTAGTGATGAGCTTGCAACAATCGGATGCTTGCGGGCAAAAGTCACTACTCAAGTGCAAGTCCAGCCACTGACCTCATTGTCGGACTCGACAAGAACTTGATCATACTCGCTTAAGGCGACAAGAAACATGATCGACGTAACGTTCTCGAAGCAGTGAATCCACTTTCGACGTTCTGACCGCTGGCCGCCGACATCAACCATTCTGCACAGCAGCGACATCCTCGTCCAGTCTTTGCACAAGACACGTGAATTTACACAGGTAAACACAGCAAGTTAACTGCCGCCATTTTCCTGCCACCATTTGACTGTATCTGCATTGTGCTGCAGTTGTTAAAAGCTTAAAACGTAACAGAATGAGAAAATAGCAAAATAATGTTAGACTAATTTTTGACTAGCAGTCGACTATTTTTTATTAGTAGACTATCAACTAGTCGACGACAGCCTTAGTTGTTAGTGCACAGTCAGCTGGGACAATGCATCACTCCAGAGTGACCCAAAAAGTTTTCCACCGAGCAGCGGGTGGGAGGCTGTCTGATCAAATCTAATCCAATCCAATCATTTCCTTTTAGTCCTCCTGCAGAATGTTTCCAGCTGTGTTTAGGCAGCTCTCTGTGTCAAATATCAATTTCACATTAGCGTCACGGTGCAGAAATACATAATGCATTTGAGCTCACTTGATCAGTTGCTACAAACGGCAAATGGCCTGAAAGACAAACAGCTTCAACTGCTTTATACTATTTTCTAACTTACATCTGTAAAACAAGTTCGTATAATCTTTGCATAAAAGGTACCATTATGAAATACTGCAGCAAACTTTGGTATCATCATGGTAAGCACTCCAAGTTCCATATGCCGAAATCAACAATATGGATATGTGACACAGGCCTAAGTAATCTTATGCTGAGAAATGTGCCAACTGACCTGAATATAATGCTGTCAAGGTCGAACGGGTACTCAATGATGCCAGTCGTTGGCACGCGGACTCGGAGAATATCTTGAAGTGTCGGCAGATAGTCGGGATCAGCAATCTTCTCTATGCTGTCCAGATAACTACACACAATACAGCATTAACAGCACATGTCTTACCAGTGTACACATTCAGTTGTTTTGTCTTCATTTTTACCACACGCAAGTAAGGTTCTGCCTTTAGTGATGTGACTTTGTTTGTTTTGTTTGTCTGTCACTAAAATATTTAGGGAATGGCTTAACGGATTTGCGCCAAATTCACAGGAAAGACGTGTTTGGTCCCTCGCTCAGACGAGTTTGAGGGTCAAGGTCACAAGGGACAAAAAACGTGCTGTGCACTCCGATCACCCCCGGCAGTGACGGAATGATGCCATCTGCTGCTGCGTGACACTTGCATGCAATCTATGTTTGGTAAAACATCTTCAGCACTAGTTTGTGTTTACTTTGAGTGTATATCTGATGGCATGTAGATGGTGCAGGTAACACTGACAAAGAGAACTCTAGCATGTTCTCCCAAATTCGAATGCACTAGTTAGTCATCAGCAAGGGCATGCATAGAGTAAAACTTTGCCTGAGCAAAACACTGTAGTTCTTAACTGGGAGTGCTGACTAACAGGGTGTCCTGTATATAATGGCCTGGTTCACATGAAAAATGGAAAAAACAGCCGTTAATGATAATGTTCAACTTTCGTTAATTCCAAGAATTCAATACTCATAATTTAATATTTGTATCAGGCCATACAATACACCATCTGGCAAAGTATTTATTTGCAGTTTTTTTTCATTAATTTTTCTACTATGATTCCACATGGGGGATTAAGCTGGTTATGTGGCAGCTGTAGCATGTGTTACGCACTCCATTATGGTACTGTATTGCAACACAAATAAAACATGGTGACATCTAAAAAGCAATCAAGGAACGGTCCATTGGTCGGCTTCATGCCTTGAAATCTTACAGTGTTTATGTTATCAGCAGGACTACATCTGAAACTTGTGAGTTTGCTGACAACACTGTAACTGGCTATTGACTCATTCTATACCATACAAATATCATCACACTTCTGATGAACAGTTAAGTGCAGTGCATCCTGGCACACAGCAACTGTTGAACTGCGAATGGTCAAACAGACGGACATCAGATGATATGCTCCATCCTAATCATCATCAAATCTTTATCAGCTCCTTCCATCTACCACGATCCATAGCATCCTCCTTGTTCAAATTACGTGCATGGCAATCTTTTTGCACAACCTCTTTCCATGTCCTCTTTGATTTACCTCTTGGTCTGGAGCCCTCCACCTCATATTCCATACATTTCTTCACCAATCAGTGTCTTCTTTTCACAGCACGTGCCCATACCATCGCAACCTGTTTTGCTGTAGTATCAATATTATATCATCTATTCCTAGTCTTTCTCTCAACTCCTTACTTGTCTTTTATCTTAACACTACACATCCATCTGACCATTCTCATCTC
>Ga0209259_1000258_pt1 | contig 14755 bp, 10 predicted proteins | sample WorMetGr2BELIZE1_FD_187417 | JGI IMG/M metagenome (GOLD analysis project Ga0209259, IMG submission 187417) | Marine gutless worms symbiont microbial communities from Max Planck institute for Marine Microbiology, Germany - Inanidrilus... ...
CAAGTATGCCAAATTGGCCAGCACCCACATTTTCTATCCATTTGCGGCGGAGACAGCTGACACATGGCAGCACATGGCCATTGAACTGACACAAGAGATTGGCAGGCGCATCACCGCCATCACGGAGGACACCAGGGAAACAACATTCCTCTTCCAACGTTTATCCATTGCTCTTCAAAGGGGAAATGCGGTCTCCTTCCACAACACTATGGTCACCGAATGATACGCCGTTGCAACCATTTTAATTCTGCTTAGCTTAATTTTCAGGCCTGCGGCTTTGTGCTGGTGGGCCCCCAAAATAATAATAATAATAATAATAATAATAATAAACAGCAATTCCACACCTGATGATCCTTGACCACGTGCACTTTCAACCGTGGCAACTCCGTGTACGAGTTTTTATATGTAACGGTATATTATTTTATATTATTTATATGTAATGGTATATTATGTGCTGATGTAATCTTGTGATACATACATCTTATCATTTCACTGCTAGCGTTCTCACTTCCAACAGCAGATGTCAATGTCGGCAATTGCTCCTCATTTGGGTGTGAAGTGTTTACTGTGTTCTAGTTAACAGCTTCCAGCGAACCAGGGTAGGCCCAAAAACATCGCCTCATAGAACCCGGCAATCGCGGAACATCTCCAGACTCCAATCAGGGATGTAGTCTCGAGAACTTGGTCTTGGTCTCGAGGCGCCTCGAGGACATGAAAAATGGTCTTGGTCTTGAAATAAGTTTTGGTCTTGATCTTGGTCTTGAAGAAAAAGTCTTCATCTTGGTCTTGACGAAAAAGTCTCAATATTTACAAGACCTTGATGAATGATAATACAAAACTCATTGTAAGTAGGCCTAAAGTTTGTTCTAACATTTTCTTGTGCTGTTGTGGCAGTCAAGCAATCATAGCTGTAGTGTAGCAATAAATGAGTGAAATAAAGGAGAACTGTGGCAAATGGTTGTTAATGAGACAAACAATCCATTCCATTCATTATTGAATAAGAATAACAAAGTTACATAATGAATGGAATGGATACAGAATGAATATCTCACTAACAACCATTCACCAGATTTCTCCTTTATGAGTCTGATATGATCTGAAAGTAAAACCATTGTCGAATTATATCCAAAACTAAAACTGACAATTACAGTATCTTGAAATTTAAACAACACTATTCATCCACAACAATACTACTGCATATTACCTGTTTGTGTACTTGTTGAGAAAATTATCTATTAGTTAGTACGTTTGATTATAGGCTGCTGCTGATTTCACTACATTACTTTGTTCAGTCACGTGCATTGTTTGTAACTTTTTTTGGCTAAATTATCTGACAGTGTGTGAAGGTCTTGGTCTTGACCAAAAAGTCTTCGTCTTGGAATATTTCTGAAGTCTTGGTCTTGTAAAAAAAGTCCTATTTACATCTCTGTCTCCAATACGGAACCATCTTTCTCTAAGAAAACAAATCAACCTCCATTAAACCAGGGAAGGACACCAAAACAAGACTGTTACTATAAAAATACTATTTACGTCAAGTATGTCTGTAAGTTGTACACTTCGCCAGAATGTTTTCAGACATGTTAAAGCCTCAAAGCCAGACTTTTAAGCTTGCTCAGCCAGCACAGCCACAAGGCAAAAATTGTTGGCCTCCAGGGTTTTGCATGGCTTCGGTCTGGAACTCTTTCTGAACACATTCGACAATCGACATCTTTGAGTGTCTTCAAGCACTCATCACCAGATGTAATAATGGCTTTTTTATCAAAATCTTAAGTTTGAGTTGCATAGAATGTTTTTGATTGGTTGGTTGGGGTTTAACGGCACTTTTAACACAGAAGTAAATTATAGGTAGGTGTTAATTAATGTCTCATAGTTAAGGAATTAGCTACCGGTACCAATGTATTGGTCCTCAATGTGATATGCATTCCTTGAAAAGTGCATCCTAGCTAGTTTATGCTATTTCGGATATGTTGGTTACGTCAGAAAATAATAATTATAATCATAATAATTTGCACGGTTGGTTGGGGTTTAACAGCACTTTTAACACAGAATAGGTCATATCGTGCCTGTAGGTTTGTAGGTATATTAACAACAGCGTAGGCATGTAGCAACAATGTCCAGATATCCTGTACCACGTGTGAGATTACACTAGATTTAGTATGCATCATATCTATCTTATGGCACATTTACTGTGTGGTCAGTATCCTTCTCTGTAGGTTATACAGCAAAAAAAACGACAGCGAAGTTGAATGATTTTATTGCAAACATTCTGAAACCAAAATCGCTGTCGCTACATTACTGATACGGCATCAAACTTCTCAGTCAGTGTGAGACAGACAACAGTTATGAAGCGAAGCTAAACAACAAACACAGACTACCACGATGAACGCAACAATGACCTGAGCCATGTACGCAACAAACGACGTCATTTTGATCAAATCCATCACCATCTGACGCAACCAGCACGTTGTTGCCTTTGCAGATGTCTGCTACTCGGCCATACAAACAAACACTAGCATGCGCTGAAGCTAAGTATAAATAGATGATGCACAACGATCAAGCTGAAGTATAGCGCCGGTCTCCACAGTAGTACATTACTGTCAAAATATAACCTTTGCAGTCAGAAGTTATCTCAATCCAGCCAAGAATGCATGCTGATTGGTTACGATGTAATGGCACTTTCAACACAACTAACGGTTATAATTTATCATATAAATTACTACTTTTGAGTCGAGTGTTTACAGAGTTTATCAAGCATATGTGATGGATAATTTTGCTCTGGCCATCACAAACGTTTTTAGCAACAAGATCATTCTGAAAGCAAAAATCATTAAACGTGTATGTTTTGCAAAATTTTTATGTTAACCTAATGTTTACGAAATTAGCACAAACGGTCTGTGTCACATTTTAACATCATCCGGCAACATACAACTGTCAAAAGTCTTACTTAGACACAAAAATCACTTTTGACTCGCATATGATATGTTTGCAGCACATAAAATCGTGGTTCACTGATTAGGGCGAGAAAGACGTTAACAACCACCAGCAGCAGAGATGTTGTCATATTTTCCAAACAGTGCGTCTTTCGAATGTAGACACACAACATGGATACTTAACACACAAGTTAAAACAAACACGAATCAATACTGTCTTCCTGACAGGTACAAAATATGCATTGATCGGCAACGTCAACAAAGGATATGGACTGAACAATGACTAAAAATCATAAAATATTATCAGCCGTGAGTACAAAGTGCAACTAACAACATTTGAAACACCCATACATCAGCACACTCTTGTGGAAAGGCAAATCAACTTCACTTTTACATTGACTACGGCAGCAGCAAAAATTGTGAAGCATTCAGTTTGCATAAAAAATCTTTTAAAATGGCACATGTTAAAAATGCACGTCAGTAACCTGCAGTTACTGTCAAAATGTCACAATTCTCTCATAACATCACGGAACGGCACAATACTCTCTAAGTGAACAGTAAGCATTTGAACATGCAACATTAAAAAGTCGACGACAACGGCGAACAGATGCTGGATGCTTAAACAGGCATAAACATACAATACGACAGTACACAGAACAACACGCGTTAAATATTACTCAATAAAACCAACAAGTACAATTGTTTGCAACATCAAAGATTAACGAAAGGTTTGTGCACAACAATACCTTGTAATGAGACGTTCACAACAAACTACTAGTACTCAAACAGATGTTATCGCATTAATATAACTACATCACTACCATTAACATACACAAAACTGACTACACTGCACATATGTTAGCTCCTGACTTCACATATTACATTACAGTTTTTCTTTACAATACGTAAAATATGTTTCTACATCATCATCTTACCCTAAATTCAATCACCCAGTCCGAGATGCAAATTTGAAATATTAACATTTTAACAGTGAAAAAGTTTAGCCAAAATAGCAGTCTTCATAAGGTTAAACAGTATTGTCAAACAAGTAGGTTATATTTAGATCCCTAACAACCAGTTTTTGTCAAAAAAGTGAAACAAATGCATTGTAGCATTAATGTCTATAGTCTTTTGCATAGTAAAGAAGTCTTATTCACAGCTGCCGTAACTCTATAAAACAGTTGACTGTCACAGTTTGACAGGCAATGGAGGCAGATTTATATAACATACTGCTGTCCACTGTGAAAATGCACCACAGTGCAAAAATGGCAACAATGGCATCAAATGAAATCAAGTTTCTGCTACAAGTAAACAGAAAGCAGTTTTGGATACATAATTAAGAAAGTATAAGGGTTTATTGGTCCTTCATCTAAAAAAATCACTATTTTATGTCCACTTATAAAAAAACTCTTTTAATAATGAAATGTAAGACTGATTTATAAAGTGGCACCGATAAACTCTCAAGAACAAGGACATGAGCCGAACTGCATTCTACCACATGCTGGTTCTCAACCACTAACTTCTTAACAGATGCAACCAATCAAGTTGCAAAACAGAAACAGCAGATGCCTCCAGTTAAATAACAACTGTAAAATTAACAATAACCTCAGCAATCTATCACACAATAAAATGTCCACAAACTAAAAGTGAAAAATATTGGTACAGCACATATCGGCATGCACAGTAAACAATGAGAGAATTGTGCTGTGTTCACTTTAAAATTACAAACAAAAAGCGAGAGGTACGAGATAATATGGTTTTGTCAGCAATGTAAAAATTACATGTAGCTGGCATTACTAAGCTATTAATCACAGTATAAATTCTTAATAATACCAGTATGAAAACACAGCTATATCACATACAGCAGTTATCATATAACAAAAGTAAACTGTGGGTGTGTCTAATTAATGCATCGCCTATCGTCTACTATCAGCTGACAGTTGCCGATATGCTGGTGTGACAAATATCGACAACTGACCCTAACCCTAAACCCTATTTTTTTCCAATTTTTGCACAAAAAATTTCAGTTATCGCAAATCCGTATTGGAAGTAAATATACAGCAAATAACATATAACTTTAAGCACGCTGGTGTTTTGTATAATTTTGTACGCCATTTATCACCAATAGGTTGATGCATTAGTCAGTCACCCCAATAAACTGTCTGGTACACTTCCATAACAAATGCCACTAGCCCAGCCCTAGACAAGAGTTCTTACTACATATGTACAAAACTAGTAAGCAAATGTAACAAGAAAACAAATGGAATACTGCCAACATCAAAAGTACTACCAAGAGAAATAAACAAGTCACGTGGCACTGCACTTATACAGCGTAAGAGACGGGGAAACAATCAAGAAATGGATAACAGTATAAGAAGCATTGAGATAAGGTTAATTTGTTAAGGTACCATATGATATCTTCATAATTATCAAAAAATGAATTTCTGACTGGTTCATACTCCAAATCAGCATTGCCAATATCTCTCGCCTTCTGACGTTATGTACTTTTTTTCGAAAACAAACTTCATATGCGCATAAAACTGCTGTGTCACTTACTGTGCTAAATATGACTTTCATAATGGGTACTGTCGTGTAATGACAACACTGTCAAATAAAAATATGACTTATATGCAAAATTAAATAACTTATTTGCACACACCACAATCTCCGACATACTTACACGAGACAAGTTTTCTCATCTACATGATTGCATTGCATTGCATTGCATCGACACACCTACTGACAAACATAGTACAAACATATATACCCAGCTACAAATAAATAATCAGGATGTTTAAAAAATCTAAAAGATTAGTCAACATAATCAATTATGCAGCATTTATATGCAGCAATAAAACACATTAGACACAAGAACTACACTGTGTCTGAAAAAAGGATCCAAACATTTTGGCACCTCATATGCTTCGGCACTATACGGCAAAACAAAGATGAAATCACATCTTACTGAAATGATGTATTAGTGTTTTGCCGTAAGATACATAAAACACCGAAATTGTCACCCGCTCACAACTGAACCACCGTTTAATTGGCCGAATGTTCAGCTGCATGCATCAATGAAGACCTAGACGTGAATCACAGCACCTGCAGTCACTCACTGAGTTATGTGCTGTTCTTCGTAGACCCTGCACTGAAAGCACTGGAAAGTACGACCGGGCTAATCCTACTCTCACCAAATATAACCCTGCATGAAAAACGTAGCATGTGAGAATTTTATTTTTCCAGAGCAATAGCGAACTTCAGCAACGACTGTGTGACATCTGGAGAGGGCTGCAGCACTGCACTGTTGACAATGCTGCCAACGAGTGGAAAGTGTCTATGAGTGTGTGTACACAAAGGCGGAGGACACTAAATGTCTACCCTATGATGGTTGAGATTTAATGCTGATTTAACACAATATTCATATCACACCTGTAAGGCAATAAATTATTTTGAAAGAATTATATGGGTAGTTCAAAATAGTAAGAAGGGCTTAATATCAAAATACCTTTTTAAAAATGTAAGTAGGTTGTGAAGGTAAAAACTGGTTGACAAATTATTAGTTAACATTGTTCTTAATTAATGCTTAATGTTTAAGAATTACCAGTTATCATACAAGTTGATGTTTTTAATGAAATCTAAAACATTTCAGCTGGGTTAGGAAAGTAATACTGATGCCAAGTTTGATTATAGGAAGTACATTCTGTTAGTAATTAGACTACTGAAGAAAACTGTCACCTTAAAACTACGGACGTGTTCTTGCGTCTTACTGGATAAGCAGTACTACACTTGAATAAAAAGATGTGATTCCATGCTGTCTGTTTTGCCTGACAATGCAGAAACATTAGTGTTAAGCATCTGCAAACTACTACATTTTACCACCTCGCCTATTTTCTAGGTAACACTTCTGCTAAAAATTGTTACAATTGGACAGTGCTTAGAAAAGTGACAGCCAAATGTTGGGATTCTTTTTTCAAAGACACAGTCTAATAACGAATCACCAACGAGTATTTCGCTGCATATCTATGCACAAGAAACTCTGGAGACACATCAACAAGAATGGTGTGAACTGTGCTAACAACGAATGTGCAGAGCACATCTAACAAAGTCGAGCTTCATGCTCTGCAGCCGAAGCTAAAAACTCACAGCTGATTCTTACTGGCTAACACAATCACCAGTGACGATCTTACTGAGGAACTACAGATATGGATCTTTTTTCTAGACTCAGCATTTTCATGTATATTGGAAACAGTCCATTATGTGTTTTGTGTTGAACATGGAGGAAAACATCCACAAAATGTTGGTGGATGGAAACGATTTGGCCAAACTCAAATAACTGGGTTGGATATCCGTCAACACAAGCTCCTCATATGCACCAAGTGTGGCACCAGTCTGACGAAAAAGTTGAAACGGCACATACGAAAATATTATCATCATAATAGCAACCAAAAGTGAGATGGACTGCAACAAATGAATACTGACTCAAACAATTGCAGTCTTATTAGAAAACAAAAAACACACAACATGGAATTGAGTAATAATAAACAATCTTATGCACGTCACTTCAGCAATCTGTACCCTTACAATAACAATAAAGAATTAAGCAACTCCACATAATAAATTTAACAGTCTCTGTGATACCTATTTTATCTCAGAATGTTAACTTGTCCTTATCCTTTTAAAACAACTGCATAACAATAAATGATTGAATTTCAACACAAAAATGCCATTGAAACATGCTATGCAGCAGCATTATGCAGTTGCAATGTTTTTAACACAATACGTAATGATCTACAAATCATTTAAGTTTGTACTGTTTCTGAGAATGAACGCTCCAATTTGACTTAAAGCATGCTTTCTATTTATAAATACATCACACATCAGCGACAGTTTTGGTCAACTGTCGCTGTCTAGTTGCATATGAAATTTCAGCCATCATTAAAAATGCCAATATCAGGTTCCATTAACTGAGGCAAGCTGTTGGCAGAGATGGGGCCAGTCGGGCATGTATGTCCTGTTCCGACAGTGGCATAGTGACCGTAGGTGAAGCACGGCGGACAAAGTACTGGTAGACAAACACGTGATTGTCTTTGCACGCTACCACGACGGTTCCGTCGTCGGCAAATGCGACATTGTAACACTGGTTGTGTTTGACCGTGCTCTCCAGAGCGCCCATCAGCTTGCCGCTAGCACTGAACACCGTCAGGTTGAAGTTGTTGTGATTGTCCGCAACCACGACCTCGCCGTGTGGACCCACACCGACGCCAATCGGATAGTTGGTCACACCCTGGCCGCCAATCACTCCCAGCGGAGTGCCGTCATATGTGAACACCTGAAAATAAAACATCCGCAGTTTACCAGCAAAGAAAACTTTCGAACAATCTCACTTTAAAGCACAATTATGAATGGTCTAGGCAAAACTAGAATGTGGGCAAATGCCCAACGTGATGGTCGCCCTGCCAAACAGGTGGCGCCCGCTTTTCAACGCCGCAAAGTTTGGCTGACGCCCACTACTAGATTCTGTGCAGTAACGCTGCCAAGACGCGAAGCCCGATGAAATTTGCAGGGGTGCCCCAAACTCCGGAACCGATCTCAGCCGTTAGTGGGTCAAAGTTCACCATATTATCATGATATGTAGGAGATATTGGTGCTTAACAAATTTTTTTCCGATTGTCGATACATGCCTTAATTGCGAAGATATGGCCCGACAAAGTTGTGAGATGGTACCGAGATGTCGATTTTTTGCATCCCGTATTTGCAGTGAGCCGCATGCAGCGCATTTCAGACCTGCATTCTAAATTCGCACTAAGGCCACACCATGTGCCGAAGTATGGTAAACATCCAGTCTCCAACCGCTGAGATTAGGCGAGGAAAAAAAAAGAAGAAAGAAGAAAGAAACACGATGAAAATATAATGGTCTGCCCTATTCCATAGGGCGACCATAAACAGTAGTGAGGCCTCTCCATAAGATTGGTTTGCAGCTTGACTGATCGACTGAGCTAACATACCACTCGAGACAAAATAGGTTAGTTTTGAGATGCTCTTACCAGCCAATAAAAGGCCCCGGGAGGGGGTGACGGTCATCGCTGTGTGACCTTGACCTTGATGGTGTATCGGGCCAAGCACATATCAGCATGAACAATACACATAGGACTACCAGTGTAACCAACTATGTGACTCTATACTCAAGCAGTAGGGAAATATGACCCTTTGAAAGTCCTGTAATATCAACATTCCGCAAAGTATGAAGTCACATGATAGCTTACTGAGAACAACAATCGTTTTACGGCCCTTTGTCCGGGACTACCAGGGTGAGCCGCTACCAGAAGAAACACTCACCCACCCACCATCCTGATCATCCAATCTTTATTAGCTTCTTCCACCTACTATGATCCATAGCATCCTCCCTGTTCAAATTACGTGCTTGGCAATCTTTTTGCACAACCTCTCTCCATGTCCTCTTTGGTCTACCTCTTGGTCCGCAGCCCTCCACCTCATATTCCAAATTTCTTCACCCAATCAGTGTCTTCTTTTCGCAACACATGCCCATACCATTGCAACCTGTTTTGCTGTAGTATCAATATTATATCATCTATTCCTAGTCTTTCTCAACTCCTTCCTTGGAACTCTATCTGTTACCTTAACATTACACATCCATCTGACCATTCTCATCTCTGCTCGCTGAAGTGCCACCTCATTTTCTTTCCTGACAGGCCAGGTCTCACTTCCGTGTATCATACTACTTCGCACACAACTGCTATACAGCCTGCCTCTCTTAATCAATTATATATCCCTATTGGTAAGCAATGGTACCAATCTAGGGATGGTTCGGTTCAGATTTTTCAAATTCGGTTTGATTCAGTTTGGTTTTCAATCAAGTACCCGGTTCAGTTTTTTTCGGTTTTGGTTTTTGCATGTCATCATCCAATCTTTATCAGCTTCTTCCAGCTTACTGAGAATGAAATTCAAAAATCGGGCTCCGAAAAGCTGTAGACTAGGTCCCACATTATCATAATCAACCATCAGTTTTAAGCTTACAGCCAAATGGCCGAGCAGATAGACGTAGAAAACTGCAATTTTCATAATTTCACAAGCTCAGTGAGCTTGACCTTGACCTTCAATCGGGTCGAAGTCCTACAGATGCACATATGCGCTCCAGGTCTACCGACACATCAAATTAGATCGTAATCATATAACTTTTTTTGTGGACGGAAGTATGGATGGATGGACGGACACACCAGAGTTCCAATCTATTATGCAATGACCTAATAACTAAAGCCAGGTTTAGGTCATCGCCTGGTTTAGTCGCCTCCTACGGCATGCAGCCTGGAAACGGAGAGGCTTATACTGGTTTCGGCGCTTCATAAATTTGTCACTTATTTACTTACTTAGACACTTACCCACTTACATACAGCCACAGGACTCACACAGGGCTTCACCACACTTGTGTTTTAACAGCCATTTTCCAGGTGACGATGCAATAACAAAATCAGGCAAAATCAGATTCGACTCAAGACCTTGACACAGTGCGACTGATTGTCGCTGATAAAAATCTTGTCACATCCATTGCTGGCAGCGACGCCGTTCGGAAATTCGACAGTTTCCATGATGCTGAACTTGTGCAGAATCGTTCCGGTCTGCTGACAGAAGACGATCACTCGCTGCACCTTGCACTCCACGACAATGATGTTGCCGAGCCGATCGACGGTCACGCCACGTGGATTCTGCAAGATGTGAGAACCGAACTTGCGGATGAAAGCACCGTCCCTTGTAAATATCTGCACCTGCAGAAACATTCCAAGCCAGAATACCGTACACAGCCCTCACTCGAGATCACACCGACCACTTTAGCAACATTATCGGCTGGCTGTTAGTTAATTACTATTTGTCATTATGGCCGCCGTGCACAGCAGATGCAGACAGTATATTTTTGTCCTGTTTCCTCTTTCTTTCTTCTTTTTTTCATTGCGTAATCTCAGCAGTCGCACATTGGATGTCATACCATACTTCTACACATGGTGTGGCCTTAGTGCAAATTTAGAACACAGGTCTGAAATGTGATGCACGTGGCTCGTTGGAAATGCAGGACACAAAAAATCGCCAAAAAGTCGCCATCTGGGCACCATCTCACAACTTGTCGGGCCACATCTTCAAAACTAAGGCACGTATTGATAATCGGAAAAAAAAACTTGTTAAGCAGCAATGTCTCCTGCACATGTCTCCATAATATGGCGAACTTCGGCCTACTAGCGGCTGAGATCTGTTGGCAAGTTTGGGGCACCCCAGCAAATTTCAGCGGGTTTCGCATATTTGCATCGTTACTGCACGGCAATCGCATAGTGGGCATCAGCCATGAACAGAGGGCGCCACCTGCATTCGGCAGTGCGGGCATCACGTTGGGCATTGGCCACATTCTACTTCTGGTCCGTTTTTCAGCCATGGTGCCATAACTGGTTTTTCCAACTTTACTTTCACTTTCAATCAACTGACTGCATGCACAGCTGTATAAGGCACAGTTTCCTCTACGACCTTAAAATGTCACCTACGACCTTGACCTTTGAGCTTAACTAGACAATGTCATGGTGCAACAGCACTCCCAATATCTAGGTCAAAGGTCATTTCATTCAAAAAGTTGTCTGTACACACACAAACAGACCAGGCCAACTGCTCTACCTGGACCACTAATGGTGTTGGTAAGAGCCAAAGGTCAGAGTTAGGAAATGCCAGAACACACATACTAACTTTTTCGGAACATGATGCTCCAACAATGTTATAACAGTCTGTATAATATACAAGGCAGAACGCACACAAAAATATAATAATATGTATGCAAGCACCTAGCACCATCGTGTTTGTAACTGTGGAAAATATTCTCAGTCAGAATTCTCATTGTCTAATGTTCAGTGCTTTGACACTGTTGGAAGAGCATCCGGCCTGTAAGAAAACTGAGTGATGAGATGCTGCCGTGGTTCTGTCTGTAGCGAGGTGCAAATGATTTGCATATGGTCCAGCTGATGCCACCGACGCCCCATCTCTTGCTTCATTAAAATCCAGACTGGGTTAATCTTTCTGGTGCCAGCTTACGCAGGTTCTTCTGGAAGAAGCCGTTAAATGGGTGTCTGTCTGTCAGAATCTTATATACAATTTTGCCTAGCGTCTGTTTGTGTGCATTAACCCTTTACCCAGCGACAGACTGCGCTGCTGCACCGATATATCCGGTGTCAGCGGTCTTTGGCAGTTAAGCCTTTAACGATGTCCGGGTCTCCATCTCCGTGCGTAGAGTGAGCAGGTCTCAGGTTACCCATGTACCGATATCAAACTGCAGCTGCGCGATGTGTGCGATGACAGTTAGCAAATCGATGTAGACGTGCGGAAACAACAGCTGCGCGTCGGGCGGCCATGATTGTGGCTTGTTCTCTCAATAATGTGTCCCAAGTATGTTTGCCGTGTGGAAGGTACATTTTTCGGTACTGGCATCATGTAGCTGGTGTCAAGACAGTGCACGTTCAGTTCCTTGAGTTCGTTGCTGAATCGAGAAACATGCCAGTAGGAGACATTCTCAGGCGGGGGTCAATGCCTCGGCTCTCTGATAGTGTTGCCTCAGTGACAGGAAAGTCATCCAACTATACAAAAAAACTGTGCCAACTATCCATAAAATTCCATTTTAGAACGGGTGGAGGAAGACAATGTAGATTCATCTGGTATTTAAATAGGGTGTGTGAAACTGCAGAAGATGTGTGTTCAACGGACAGCATCATATTGCAAAATTAACATAATATACAGCACACACACACACAGCAACATGTAGAATGGCTAGATGCCAAGTGCCAATCAATACCTGGTGAGTTGGACTGCGTTCAGTGATGACGACATTGCCAGTGAGACGGCAAACGGCCACACGATTTGGATACACCAGCGCACCGTCGTGTTTTCCAACACTGCCGATTCGAAACAAGAAATCGCCCTGTCTGTCGAACACCTGCAACCAAAAGCAGATTTCTATCTGAAACTTTAAAGCTAACTTCCAACATCAACCACAACAGCAGCATGTAAAAATTATAAAAATTATAAAAAAGCAAAAAAAATTTCAAAATATAATGAACATTTTTAGAACAAAGAAGACCCACTAACAAACCACAGATACTTCATCCACAACTGAAGCATAATAAAGTCTGTAGTTAAACATATAAGTTCAGTGAATGCAGACCATTCTTGATACGAACGAAATAGCAGTTTATAATTGGACCCTGCGTGCTACCATCATTAACTTTCGTCCACTGAAAATGATAACATAATTCTCATATACAGGACTGTCACTGAATCTCATGCCGTGTGCCAACTCTCATCTGTGAAGACAGCTCCAGCAGCAGAAGGAATCACACGTGATTCATTCCGTCATCACAATATCACAACTGTCTGAGACACAGACACCCAATTGGGTTTCGTTTAACCATCCTTCGTTACTGGAGCTTCTCCAGGCTGGACCAGATGCCCAAACAGAAAACATGTCGGGACAACTGAGCAGATTTTACAGGCTGGATGCTTTCCTGATATCCAAGATATGGTGTCAATGAAGAGTACTGCTGAAAACTGGCAACAAATACAGGTACAGTATGCACAGTGGATGGTGAAGATGAACATGGTGTGCACATGACTGACTGAGTTAGTTTTTGAGTCCCACTCGACACAAAATAGGTCATTTCGGAGACGTTCTTCCTAGCCAGTCTCTTGGCACAGTACTAAATCTAACACAACAAAACCACACATACACAAACAATCTACATATATAACACAAATAACCCCAGAAATCTAAAGCTAACACACAATATAACCACAGAAAAGTAAAATCTAACCACCAAACAACTGTTAGGTCTCTTCACATGTGCAATGCACTGTGCACAACTGCTGCACACAATATTGCACAGAAGAGACCCGATAATTTTCCCTCTTACCCTCCAGACAATCATCATTGAACCGATGTACACACAGCATATGAACAGAACCAAAGATTATTTACAGGCACTTTGCACAATGAGACACGTTCAGTTCTGACCTGTACACGATGGTTGTTGGCATCGGCCACCAGAATGTCTCCAGTGATCATGTTGACCGCTACACCGCTCGGCTCCGTGAACTGCCCGTCGCCTTCGCCGGAGTCACCAAACTGACAGTGGTACGAGACCTTCTGCCGGTGCACCATCGACATCGGCGGAGTTGCCTTACCGCTGCTGGAACGTCCCTCGATGTCGGCAATGAACATATCGGCCATCGAGAAGATGTCGGGGGCGGCTTTCGACGACGCGCCACTGCCGCCGGCATTCCAGCGATCGGCAGTTGATGTCGTCGCGGGAGATCCAGATCGGCGAGGGGCCAACGTAGAGGACACAGCCAGACGACTGATTTCCAGTGCACCGAGCACTGAATCCGACGATGCCGTGTGAATGTTCATTGCATCCGTCTAACAAACACACGTACACACATCAGTGAACAGCCATTTTCCACACAAACCTGGGTTATCTCCTCTATTTTCTTCTTCCAGCTGTTCTGACAAGGAGAACTGGTTACGGTTTTACGTTCCACTCCACACAAATTAGGTCATTTTGGAGACGTTCACCAAGCATGGAAAAAACAAAGCCTAACACAACAAATGCATGCATTCACCAATCAAAAGAAATGTACTACAACACAAAATAAACAACTAGAATGTGGGCCAATGCCCAACCTGATGGTCGCCCTGCCGAACATAGGTGGCGCCCTCTGTTCAGTGCCGCAAAGTTTAGCTGACGCCCACTACTAGATGCCGTGCAGTAACGCTGCAAAGACACAAA
>Ga0209259_1000259_pt1 | contig 14736 bp, 20 predicted proteins | sample WorMetGr2BELIZE1_FD_187417 | JGI IMG/M metagenome (GOLD analysis project Ga0209259, IMG submission 187417) | Marine gutless worms symbiont microbial communities from Max Planck institute for Marine Microbiology, Germany - Inanidrilus... ...
GTTTCAGACCTGCATTCTAAATTTACACTAGGACCACACCATGTGCCGAAGTATGGTAGACATCCAATCTGCGGCGGCTGAGATTAGGCGAGGAAAAAAAAAAAGAAGAAGAAGAAACAGCATGAAAATATATATGGTCTCCCTATTACATAGGGCGACCATAAACTAGCGGCTTCGCCTCTAGACCCGTCTAGGCTTATCGCACTGCATGCTCTGGTCATCATTCACATGCCGAAAGCTGATATGCTGCAAGTCGATAGCCGTGCCACGACCTGCAGCGAGCATGCCGTGGGTTGGTCGGCATCCAGCCAGCCCGTGTGTGCAGGCCATGTTAACCGCAGATAAGTGACTCATGGCATACGCATCCCAGCAGCGTCACTGACAAATTCCTGATCTCACTTGCGGTCTTTATAGTAGCAATGATGTTGAAAACAATGAAAAGAAAACGGGGATAGCACTGACAAAGATGACAGAATCAAACGAAGCAGAAGACCTTGCCGTGCTTGTGCAGCACTCAGACGGCATGCCTACAAGTGCAGAAAAAAAACAGGTTACGTTAACCTATGTAAAATTAACGTTCGTTAGCCGATTCCTAATTCTGTGGTAAACTTGCATATGACATTCATTTCAATCCAACAAAACACAGCACAGCAGAAACGCAGTCACGATAATGCAAATCACCGTAGACATACTTAGACATACTAACAGCAACATCAACAATAACAACGTTCTGCAAATAAAACATATAATTAGAATGTGGGCTAATGCCCAACGTGATGGCCGCCCTGCCAAATATAGGTGGCGCCCTCTGTTCAACGCCGCAAAGTTTAGCTGACGCCCGGTACTACAGTGCCATGCAGTAAGGCAGCCAAGACGCAAAACCCGTTGAAATTAGTGGGGGTGCCCCAAACTAATGAAATGATCTCAGCTGCTAGTGGGCCGAAGTTCACCATATTGTGGGGACATGTGGGGGAGATATTGCTGTTTAACAAGTTTTTTTTCCGACTGTTGATATGTGCCTTAGTTACAAAAACATAACCCGACAAAGTTGTGTGATGGTGCCCAGATGGCGAATTTTTGCCGATTTTCGCATCCTGCATTTCCAGCGAGCCGCGTGCAGCACATTTCAGACCTGCATTCTAAATTCGCACTAAGGCTGCACTCAGGTATGGAAGAATGGTAGACATCCAATCTGCGGCTGCTGAGATAAGAAAGAAAGAAACCACAGGGCAAAAATATAATGGCCTGCTCTATTCCATAGGGCGGCCATAAAAAGAGGTTATATCCAGAAACAGCTATCAAAATATGACTAAAATTCCCATTGCTTTTGATGCCTTTTTTTAACAAAAACCACATTATAGTAAACTTATATTTTTGCAACAAAAGTTTTGCGGCTTATGTATAAATTTGTACATAGTAACTCACACAATACTCACAATTCCTGTATCAAACATCCTCTGCTGTGGCATTGCAGACAGAGCCACATTTCCACATCTAACCCGCGATGCCATACGAGACATCATCAGTGGCACTGCACGCTGAATCATATCTCCCACAACCTTCTCCTTACGATCTCTGTCGACTCCGACCATAGATGTATGCCGTGACATTATGTTGGCAGCAATGCTCAGCAGCAAAATTTCAGCTTTGTTCTTGTCTTCATTCTCTGTCGACAGGAAAACATGTCACCGTGAAATTATCGTAACAATACAAAATCATGCTACTTAATACAATCCATCACAGACAAATTCAAACATACGATGCAATGGGAAACGTAGATACAACAACAACAACAACAATCGTTTTACGACCCTTTGTCCGGGACTACCCGGGTGAGCCGGTACCAGAAGAAACATTCACCCACCCACCAACCTGATCATCATCCAATCTTCATCAGCTTCTTCCATCTACCACGATCCATAGCATCCTCCCTGTTCAAATTGCGTCCTTGGCAATCTTTTTGCAAACCTCTCTCCACTTCCTTTTTGGTCTACCTCCTGGTCTGGAACCCTCCACCTCATATTCCATACATTTCGTTGACCAATCAGTGTCTTCTTTTCGCAACACATGCCATACCATTGCAACCTGTTTTGCTGTAGTATCAATATTATGTCATCTATTCCTAGTCTTTCTCTCAACTCCTTACTTGGAACACTATCTTTTACCTTAACATTACATATCCATCTGACCATCCTCATCTCTCTGCACTGAAGTGCCACCTCGTTTTCTTTCCTGACAGGCCAGGTCTCACTTCCGTGTAGCATACTACTTCACACACAACTGCTATGCAGCCTCCCTATCCTAATGAATGATATATCCCTACTGGTAAGCAATGGTACCAACTGTCTGAATTTATTCCATCCAATTCGGATTCTGGCCTCCACAGCTGCATCAGCATCTCCATCCACACTCAGCATATCACCTAGGTAGCAGAACTTATCCACTACCTCCAGATGTGCACTGGCACCAATGCACTTGAACGACCTGTAGTCGAGCAGCCTCTACAAACAAATGACTGCACATGCTACCCTTTATACCACTACATTTCTTGTCTACCCACTTCTGACAACTAGTACACTGTATTGAATTACTACCAACACCTCTGCCATATACACCACACGGCCATCTTGCAGCCTTCGGCACTGGTTTCTGACGTTCTCTGCTTATCATAGCCTTGGTTTTATTCATATTTACTCTCATACCACTATTCTCCACATTATTCTTCCATTCGTTAAGCCGCTTAATTAAATCCTCCTCAGTTTCAGCTATCACAACCAAGTCATCAGCATACAACAGCTCCCAAGGTAAGGCAACTCTAAATTCTCTAGATATGGCTTCCATGTCAATCAAAGATAACAGTGTGCTCAATGCTAAACCTTGGTGCATGCCAACGTTTACCTCAAAAGCGCTACTATTACCATAAACTGTTCAGACAACTGTTTTTGCACCTGTGTACATAGACATGACTGCCGATACCAACCATTCTTCTACTTCCAACTTATGCATTGCCCATCGTATCACTTCTCTCGAAACCCTATCAAAAGCTTTTTTCCAAATCCTCACAGCCCAAGTAGAGGTTCTTTCCTTTAACTCTAAAATTCTCCTGCATCTGTCTTACATAGAAATGGCATCAGTGGTTCACTTTCATAAATCCAAACTGCATATCATCTGCCTCAATCTGTTTCAGAATTCTGTACTCAAAGATCCTTTCCACCACTTTCATAGCATGTTCCAACAATTTAATCCCCCTATAAGATCCACACTCCATAGTATCATCTTTCCCTTTGTAAATGGGTAAGTAATATCACACTTGACTTTCAATCCTCTGGAATGCAACCTTCTTTCACAATACCATTACATAAATCCAATAACCACTGAGTTCCAATACCTTCTGTAGCTTGCATCATTTCTGCTGATAACCCCGACAATGGGAAATGTAGATGCTTACAATAAACATAAGTGGAAGTACACTGTAATTTGACAAAAAGCTGCATCGCTGCCGCACATGGATGGTTCAATCACAATAGCCAGGTGGCGCCAATGTGAACCTCTATCTAATACATGCTTCCCTGGACGCACCCAAGTGCACATCGTAAACGGCATCTCGAACGGTTCAGCCGTTTTTGCACAGCTCACGGCAGAGTGTCCCTATACTTGACAATGGGTCGCCCTTTACCCCTTGGAATTGCGCCTTTGCACATGGAACTGAATCCCAACTAATACATGGTTCCTTGGGCTCATCCAAGTCCCCAACCCATATGGCATCTCAATCAGTTCAGCCATTTTTGCAGGGCTCACGATCGTGACAGAGCGAGACCGACATACCACGCTACTCCGTCTGTAACAATAGGCCGCATCTACGTACATAGTACTGTGATATGGCCTAACAACAAGCGTGACAAAGCAAAATAAATGCAGAACAACAACGCACCCTTTTCTCCATCTTCCAACTGTTTAATCTGTGCCTTCGCTGCCAATCGGTGGATAGGAAGAGCAGAGTCAACGGGACTTAAATTCTGAGTCGAATCCACTGCGATGGAAAATTCAACCGAACGCTCTCCAGCTTTACCTTTCAGCAGTACCACTCCATCAGTCACCGACTATATCACAGACACAGAAGACAAGTACTGAATTACTGGATATGTGTACGACAGCATTGAAAATTCTACTTTCTGACAGACACCCCATCTCATGGCCTCTTTTCCAGGATAACACGGGTAAGCCAGCACCAGAAAGGTTAAACAAGTCTGGATTTTAATGAAGCAAGAGATGATGGGGTGGCATCAGCTGGACGAAATGCAAATGATTTGCACCTTGCTCCAGACAGATAACCATGCCAGCACCATATGACTCAATTTTAACAGGCTGAGTGCTCTTCCTGACGCCCAACAAACAACGTCAAAGCACTGAAGGCATAAAATTCTACTGTCTGAGGCAGCTGTTTGTACGCAAGAAGTGTAGTGGTATAAAGGGTAGCATGTACAAAGTGATGAGGTCATTTACTTGTAGAGGTTGCTCGAATCCTGTAATCAGTACAGGTCATTCAAGTGTAGATATTGGTGCCAGTGCAAATCTGGAGATAGTGGATAAGTTCTGCTATCTAAGTGATATGCTGAGTGTGGATGGAGATGCTGTTGCAGCCGTGGAGGCCAGAATCCAAATTAGATGGAATAAATTAAGACAGTTCGTACCATTGCTTACCAGCAGGGATATATCATTCATTAGGATAGGGAGGCTGCATAGCAGTTGTGTGTGAAGTAGTATGCTACACGGAAGTGAGACCTGGCCTGTTAGGAAAGAAAATGAGGTGTTTCTGTCTCTGTTAATCTTCCCTTGCCCCATAAAGTCCAGAAGTTCTCTTCTGGCACTGGCTCACCCGGGTGGTCTCGGAAAAAGGGCCGTATAATGGTTGTGGTGTGGTGGTATGAGGTAATTATCGCAATCACAGAGGTAGCATTAGTTACAGATGTCTTTGCAGTTCTCTATACCGAAAACTATATTGTGATTGTCTGAGTTAAGGTTTTATATCCCACTCAACACAAAATAAGTCACTTGGGAGACGTTCTTCCCAGCCAATCTCTTGCCGTGGTATTGAAGAAATTAAACCCACACAACAAAAGCAAACAATATAAGAACAAAACAGTCTAGGTCAAAACAGAAAAATACAAAATGCTAAACCTAAACAAACGTTACAGAAACTAAACCTAAAACCAACAGTCAACTGTAAGAACTGCTCATATGCGTGTGCATACCATTATTGCCCAACTGCCGTACACAACACAGCATACAACAGTTCTGATAATTTTCCCTATTATGCTCCAGACAGTCATCATAGTTCACATGATGTCTACTAGAGGGGAGGTGGTACCAAAAATTATAGATATTGACTGACACATGTTGGACATATTTGAATATGTAGCAGGTACCAGCGTTTTCGAACTGTAGTCAATTCGTGTCAAAAAAACTAATTCCTCAATATACCCTTGAAAAAGTATTCAAACACCCCTGCAGAAGCCTTTGTTCTCACCTGCTGCCCTGCATTAATGGCATAGACAATTAGCCGATCACCGGAGAACAATGGCGGCATTTCAGACGGAACTTGCACGAGTTTCTCACTTCCACTGAAACGCCACTCAAGTTGAAGATCAGTCACAGACGTCTGCATTGCAGCCTTCAGTGTTTTCATCACCTATACAGTAAACACACCACACAAGCCGTCAGAGTGCGCCTGAATAGTCTGATATCCACTAACACAGTACATAATTCTCACTCACACACACATACTGTCAATATGCTGTTTCTTGTCTGTTACTATACCGCATCACCTGTACTACACACGTAGATGCGGTCAATTGTTACTGACCAAGTGGCATGGTCTGTCGGTCGGTCAGTCTGTCACACTAGTAAGCCCTGCAAAAACGGCTGAACCGATCGAGATGCCGTTTGGGTTGTGGACTCGGGTGGGCCCAAGGAACCATGCATTAGATGGGGGTCCAGATCCCCCAAGCAAACTGGCAATTTTGAGGAAGAAAGGGGCGGCCCACTGTAAAGTATAGGGACTCTCTTCCGTGAGCTGTGCAAAAACGGCTGAACCAATCGAGATGTCGTTGATAATGTGGACTCAGGACGCAGAAGCAAAGGAAAGTGTATTGCGAATGTTGACATGGATTTCATTCGATACTGAAGCTGCTGCATAACTGAAACCTCGTCTGCCTGCGACAGTGAAACTGCAGAATCAGCAAGTGTTTATCTTGTGATGGAAGGGTACATGAGCGCCAAGCGGGATTATAAGGAGTTGGTAAATGACTGAGATATAGCGGTTGATTATGTGCCAGAACCATAGCGTATGAGTTAACAGAACTAGCCAGTTCAGTATAGGTCCATCAGTTCAGCTCTGTTGTAGCGATGCAAACAAACATATCTTGGACACTACTGCACTCACCAAACTGGTACATCGAGACGCATCCAGTACACACTCTGCCGTTCCACGACCAGCCCGAGCAACGCCTTTCACCAACGAGGTCGATGCTCCTTCACCAATGCCAAATGAGAACAGCCTGACGAACAACATAAGTTAACAAACATCGCGCAGTAGTTCATCGGACAAGTATCCACTGTCGCTGACGAACCCGTGCGACGCGCGCATCGCGGCAAACGTGCTGCAAACAAAGGTGGACGCTCAATGTGATAAACTTGCGACCGAACTAAGTTGACAACGCTTGCGACGGTCGACGTTTTGGAGTTATAGGGAGTTATTTGTCGAAAGTCGCCAATTTTAACCTACGCCACCTTCATTTGGCGCCTCCACTGGGGTAACCCCATTTGAGTTTTGCTGAAATCTTCGGCGTTAGAAAACTAAAGTCCCTGGGCTATCATGTGGCAGTCTGTGCGTGATCCTACCATTAACCAACACTCGACTACAGCATATACCTCGCTAGCATGGCATCACGCGGCATGAAAAATGATACAATACAAATACAACTTACTCCTCATCTTTGGTATTGATACTACATTTCACGTTTCTGTTAAACTGGCCTTCTTCTATAGATTTTACTCCTAGTAGGAACAGCTACTCCAAAAAAGAACCGCTCGGGATATCTGAAACAAGCTGTCTTTCTTATCATCCAGACAGCAGTGCCAAAGTATGGAATGGAAAACGCAATATAAGACATCAACCAAGTTAAGGTTTTACCTCCCATTCGACTGACAATAGGTCCAGTGGCGTAGCTAGTATGGAGCAAATGGAGCAACTGCTCCCCCGGACTGCCCAGGACCACTTTTGTAATTCGTGCAGATCCTATGAGATATTTGGGAGACTGGTGTGGGGGTAGGGCAGGAGTGTGATGATGGCGGTGCCACTGTCTGTCAGTGTCTGCATTGTGAGCAGTGTCACTGTCATCAGACCTTCCTTGGTTTAACCCGCCACGGAGATAGGCCACAGTACATGGTCTCACTCACCTCGGCGCTGCATATGTGGAATATAATTGTACTTGTACATATTTTATGGTAAGGTCGTCAGCTTCTGGGGCTTCGCCCCCAGACCCCCACCGGGTCTTCGCCCCTGGACCCCACTGGGTGACTTCCGTCCCCCAGATCCCCTGAATTTTGCTGCCCCCGGAAATAATTCCTGGCTACGCCACTGAATAGGTCAGTTTGGAGACGTTATTTCTAGCCAATCACTTGGTGTAGTATTGAAGAAACTAAATCTACCACAACTGAAGCACACAACACAAGAACAAAATAGTCTAAGCTAAACCAGAAAAACATGCAAAATGCTAAAGCAAACAAATGCACAAAAACTACACCTAAAGCAACACTTATCTTTAAGAACTGCTCATATGTGTATGCATATCATTGTGTACAACTGTTGAACACAACACAGCACAGAACAGTTCTGGTAATTTTCCCTCTTATCCTCCAGACAATCACCATAGCTCAGATTATGTCTACTGGAGGGAAGGGGGAACTGGCATGTCAAAGATAGACGGAATTATCAAGTTATGTGCAGCGGCAGTGACCACAATCAGTCTCATAGTAACTGAGAATGATACAATCCTGGCATGGTAAGCTGATGGATGGGACACGAGCAATTACTTACATACTTAGAGATCGCAGTTACCCGACAAGCCAAAATCATAAAGATAACATCAGTTTAGATGCCACAAATACCTTGTATTGTTGGCGTTCTTTCGCACCAAATCAATTACTTCTCTTGCATTGGTGACATCACCGTCAGTCATTAATATTATCTGCACAGTTGTATATACAACAAGCAGATGGTCGTCAGCGAAATTAAATAGTCAAATTTATCACACTGATAAGTCAGATAATTTATAAACAGTTGAACTAAGCTCACCGAGAACTCACATTTAACACCCACTATATCACTGATTTAAACCAAAAATAAAACAAACAAACTTCGACACACTTGTGCAAACAATCACCTGTCGGCTATGTGTGGTCATTGGTGGCTTGCCGTAGACTTCTTGCAGTGGCCGCAGTATCTCAGTGCCACCAAATGAAGCATCCAGCCTAGACTGATAGTCGCATGCCAATTTGAGAGAGTCTTCCGAGTACTGACGACTTCCGCTGAACCAACAAACAAGGTACAGTCAGTCAGCTCATTACAGCAAACACGTAACCAATGAGCCACATAAATAAAAAATAGTGCTGTCAAATTAACGCATTAATTAAAGGGTCAAGGAATTAATCGCGATAACAAAATTAACACTACTAAAAATTGTAATGCACGTGCAATCATCGAAACCCCAAAAGTCAACTCCATTCACAAAAAAACACGTCCTACAACGTATAGATCGTTAACATTGGTCCACCCATTTTTTTGCACAGCTCACCCTTTACTAACCCCAAAATTCTAAGCTGCACAATGCTCTTCAATGGCCAGACACTCCAAAAGTGACCCTTCCCATGGGGGCATCCACATCCCGATTTAATACATGTTCTCTGGACCCTCCCGACTCAGCATCCGAAACTGCATCTCGAAAAATTTAGCTGTTTTGGGCGAGATCGTTTGTAGAACGGTTCGCCCTATGCTTTCGGACTGTTGTCTGTCCGTCACTCTGTCTGCAAATTTGGTGTATTATAGCCAAACGGTTGGATGGATTAGAATGCCACTTAGTACGGAGGTAGGGCTCAGGCCAGGTGACACTGTGTTAGATGGCGACCCAGCTCCCCCTAAAAAGGGGCACTTTTCGTCCCACGTCTACTGTGGCCAAATGGATGGCTGGATCAAGAATCAAGATGACACTTGGTACAGAGGTAGGCCTCGGCCAGGCGACATAGTGTTAGATAGGGACCCAGCTCCCACTTTTCGGGGAGGACCACAATTTTGGGGGCATGAATATATCTCAGCAACGGTTTGGCCGATTGCCACAAAATATGGCACAGTGATGGACATTGATCCTCTTGACCCTTCCGCCCCTTAACATTTGGGAATTTTAAATATCCAAGATGGCGGTGACCGCCACTTTGAAAAATCCGACCAGATCGGAAGTAGTTTTTAGCAGATAGGTCCATATATTGTATCGAAGTCAAATAGGAAGTCGGGTGCTGCGAGTTCATTTATGCAGTATCCGCCAAACTTCTACTTCCAGTTTCTGCATACGCGTTAGTCAGGCGACTTTTATCGCCTTCTTTGCAATCTCTTGCACCAGATAGGGATGTGTTGGAGCCAGCTAAAATCTGACCGTCAGATTCGAATTTTGTATTTCATATCCATCGAATTCGAATTCAGATTTGTCGCACGATCACAGCTAGTTCAGTTCAACTAAGTTAAAAACAATAGATTTCTGTTTAAACTTTAAAGGCATGTACCACGCCTTACACTATTTACTTAGGTCATTACACTACACACCAAATCGGATGAAAAGTTCCTGTCCTTTCGCGTGGCTAACTTTTTACTAGCAGAGTCCAATGAATGATGAAGAAAGGCTTTCCAAAAGGAAAGTCAAAAATCCAAATCTGATGTAAATGTATCTGAAAATCCGTTCGATTTCAGACTGCAAAAAAACTGTCAGATTCCGACAACACTCGGATTCGAACTTTGACACATCCCTAGCGCCAGATATCGCGTCTGTCGATCGTTACCACCATATTTCTACTTCCAGTTTTGCCAGAAATGGTTGTCAGTGGCCTATTTTCGCTCGCAATGCGCATATTGCGTTGCATAGTCGCCAACAGACTGGCGCAGAGTGCTACGGGACGTCAAACAACGATCAAAATACTACTTCCTGGAGTATTTTCAGAGGCTTTCGAATTGTTGACCTGCGAGTTCAGACGGCAGTATTTGTGGTTTCCGTCAAACCGGAAGTAGTTTTTCGAGACCGAAAGTAGCTTCCTCCTGCCCAGATGCTTAGTGTGAAGGAGTTTTCTGTTTCGACTCTGTCTCCATTACTTTTGTCTATATAGTGGGCTCTCATGCGCACAGAGACCAGGCTTTTTGGGTGACCATTACAACTAACAGTTCGCGCTATGCTACGGGACCGCTGTCCTGTCTGTAACGTTGGTGTACTGCAGCCAAATGGTTCAATGGATCAACATGCCAGTTGGTATGGAGGTAGGCCTCCGCCCAGGAGGCACTGTGTTAGATGGGGACCCAGCTTCCCCCACGGAAAGCGGCACAGCAGCTCCCACATTTCGGCACACTTTGCTCTGGCACTGTCGCCCATCTCAGCAACTGCTGAGCTCTTGTTGCACAGCTTACGGCAGGATACTATACTTTATAATGCGCATTTAAATGTGATTAACGAGCAGTTTAAAAAAAAATTAATTGCTGCAATTAACACCATAACAAATTAATCATTGACAGGCCTAATAACAGCATTCGTACTCAGGAAATAGCAGTGCAAATCTGGAGCCGAATCCAACAACGTTAAAATAGCAGCCTGGCGGCAGACTCTTGAGAAATACCAGAAGTGCTGCTTGTGCGGCGTTAATGCGGTCACCTCGCATACTGCCTGCAAGAAATAACAACAAACCATTTCAACAGCAATTCTACTTAATGTCTTTGCTTCAACGGCCATCTACAGGTATTCCTCATCTAGTCATACTGTAAGCTACAGATGTTCAATTATGCATAAGATGTTTCCAGTGCATGTGACAATTTATTGCTCTCCTCCGACAAACCACATCTGAGCAATGATGACTGTCCAGAGGACAAGAGAGAAGATTATCACAACTGTTCCGTGCTGGGTTGCATTACAGCAGTTGCGCACAATGATATGCACACACACGGAGTTTTTACAGTGGACTTTGTGTTTAGGTTTACACCCGCCAAAGGCAAAAACTTGTTGAGTAATGACAGTGCAGAAACGGTGCAGGTTGAAGAGAACTCTAGCGTCTTTCTCTAATCCAAATGCGGCAGTTGTTCTAAGCAAGTGCATATGGGCAGTAAAATGCATACGGGCAGTAAAACACTGCACCAACAAAATCCTCCAGTTCATAACTGGCAGTGCTAGCTAATGCAGGTTGTCCTGTATAATGGCTATAAACCGGTAGTAGTAGTAATAATTTGTTGACTAATCTCCACATCCTTGAGGCTTGAAGGTGGACAAACCAACAAATGATCACCCTATTGCGTTCAGGGCTTTGACAGTGTTGGTTAAGCGCCACAATATATGCAGGTTTGGTAACACTATTAGTCCACATTATAATCATGTTAGCATTAACCACTAGAAGCACTGGGACAGTGCATACCTCCACCAAGGCCCATCTCACCAGTGTCACGATACGGATCCGGACCCGTATCCTGACCCATATCCGGATCCGTGATCTGGATGGCCAACAACATTTAATCACTTGCTCATTGGCCCATTGCCAACCTTCCCTGAAAATTTCATGCAAACTGGTTTGGAAGTTTTTGCACAAAGTTGCTAACAAACAGACAAACAGACAGACAAACAGCGACGAAAACATAACCTCCTTGGCGGAGGTAAATATTCCAAAACACATGTAAAATGGCATGTGACACAAGACAGCACTGTGTGGCAATACACACCAGATCTGTCAATAATAAAGACAAACTCGTGGTTGCTGCTGAATTCAGATTCGCTCAACTGCGGAAAGAAATTTAACATCATGACATCTCGACAGAGAATGCCATCTGAAAACAAAAAGACAGCAACAATGATACACAACTGGGATTAGTTCAACGATACGAATATAGTAACTAGGCTAGTTCAGTTCAATAACTTCAACACAAGGCTCTCAGAGGTTAATAGGTTAACCACAACCCGAGTCTGGCTGTGCATACAGAATGTGGCTATGGTGACACAGCGCTGGAGTTACAAAAGTACGGATCTGTTGTGAGAAGTGCACAGATCCTACCTCTGTTCTAACCATCGTCTTCCAGGCTAACCAAGTGGCAGCGTGGCGTAGTGGTAACATCGTTGGGCGTATCAACGAGGTTACTCTACGTCGGGCCCGGTTAGTACTTGGATGGGTGACCGTCTTCGGCGGACAAACCACCTCCGTATTTCACCAAGCCACCCAGGCCAACTCAGCATCCTACCCTCAGCGGGACGGGAAATAAGTACCAGCCAAAGTGCGGTGATGCTCTGCGGCTGGGAAGTAAAGGCAGGTATGGTTCATTCCACTTGTGGATAAACGTGTGGGTGGCAGGTAAAACTGTGAGACCCCTCGTTAACACGTGCCATACCTGAGCGCTTTAGAGATGAGTCATGATAAAGCGCTATACAAATCTACGGATACTTTACTTTACTTTACTACTAACGTGGGTTAGCCACTTCTCCTCATTTTTCTTCCTCTACTTGTACCGCAAGAAAACCTTTGGAAATAAGTGATATGTTTCTATGGACTGGATATACTTCTTATCATCCCACCAAGAGCATCGAGGCAACCAAGGCAGCACAAAGCACAAGCCACTGACCTCAACCAGTGGCCTGGCCTCATCCTTTCTTCATCCACCACCGGACTCCTGACAAAAGGGGCGTTGCTCCCTTACTGTTGGCTCTTCGACGCCAGCACCATGATGATGCACAAACATTAAACAAGGAATCAATAGAGAAAGGCAGGAAATAGTTGTAAAACAGTGGATGTGCACACGAACGTCATGAACCGTAATGCTGTGGCACACCATGAATTACAATGATCCATTAGCGTTTCCCAGAAGTTATGTGCAAAATACTGTCAGTTACTTTGTCCAAAGACGATGCAAACATTCTTCGAAATATGCAGAACCACCTTTCTGAGTGTCCGCCTTTTCGATTATGACATGAGGTTGGTACTGTTCTTCGTACTTTATTTCCAGACAAAAATCATGATCAGCAACAAACTTGTTCAGCTGCACCTGCACATTCAGTCACATCTGCATTTTACAAGAAGCTCAACTATTGCCGAGGGACTGCACCACATGCTATGTCAGTTGTCAACTGATCCACAAATGAATGAAAAATGGCATTTTAAAAGGCATGCATTACGTGCACGAAGGTCACTCACCACTATTCACTTCCTATCAGGGTTGGCATTTTATCTGGGTTAAACTGGTTTTGCCCAGCCCATTGGGTTAAACCCGGTTGAAACCACCAGATTAAACCGGGCTTACGCGGGCAAAACTCAAAACTGGGTACAATGTACATTAGGTTTCTTGACTTCTGATCCTGGTTATAGTACACAATATAGTGCATGTGCATTATATTTATTTTTTCCACAGCAGTAAGTATTCACAAAGAGATAGATGGGGCCTAAATAAATGGATAACTAAAAAATAAAGCACAAGTTAGAAAAGCAGACTTGTAATTTTTTTAGATTAACTATCAGAGTAATTTTCTAAAAATTTACTACATATTCTATGCACTGAATTAGCGTTTTCCGACTTTGGTCTGATGCAAAGCAAACTACAAAATCAACCGGGCTTGGAATAGGCAGCAAAACTTGTGACATGCTACAGACAGCTGTGTGGAAGTGTTGAACTGGATTGGAATCTGAAATGAACATTGGACCATGACAGACTACGAAATATTTGGACACTAGTTTGGAATTTGGAGTTCAATGTCAGTTCTGTCTATAAAATAAATTTGAACATCACATACATAGTTTTTAAGTTAATGTGGATTAACCGATGTGAATTTGTCTCTCACAATGTTTAAATCCGTCCATGACATCATGTCTTTACTTGTCATTAAACAATTCGTATGAGTTTATAAGCAAAATATGGAAACAACTAGCATTCCCAGAATTCAGAAAATTAGTTTTGCCCAATTTTGCCAAGCTAATGTGGGTAAAAGTTGCCATCCCTGCTTCCTGTTAGTGATAATAATAGTAATAATAACAATAATAATCAACGACAATGTTTACGGTGCCTTCCTCATGACCACGGTCACTGCGAGAGTTCAACCGGTTCATTTGATGAATGCAGACTGAGCGCCGGGTGGCCGCCAACCCTCAGACCCGGCTGGCAATATCCTACCAACACCACGGAAACGACACACGGAATTCCGCGGTACCAATTCCGCCTTAACTGGTTTACTTTGTTTATGCCACGGAAAAAACACGTAAATGTCACGATATTTCTACCGCTCCGTTTCAGTGGCTGAGTACCCGTTACCTTTTTGGTGTAATTTCCGTGGCAGTTCCGTGCAATTATGTCACTGCGAGTCAAGAACCACATTTACATGTAAACTGAAGAATAATTAAGTTCGCACGGTCTGACTGTTACATATTACAGTTAGGTTTAGTGCCAGTGGTGCTAATTTGTGG
>Ga0209259_1000260_pt1 | contig 14727 bp, 19 predicted proteins | sample WorMetGr2BELIZE1_FD_187417 | JGI IMG/M metagenome (GOLD analysis project Ga0209259, IMG submission 187417) | Marine gutless worms symbiont microbial communities from Max Planck institute for Marine Microbiology, Germany - Inanidrilus... ...
TGTTGTGTGTGTTCGGACTACCCACGAAGGGCATTTCGTGGTCTTTGTCGCTGTGCAAAATTTGGTTGGAATCGATGCAGTAGTTTTGATCATGCATGTTTGTCGATTTCACGTGTCTGGCTTGAAAACGCCTATTCACGCCCCCAAAATTGGGGTATCTGGGGGATTTTACCCCTTAAATGGGGAGCAGTATCAACGAAACCCAAAAAGGCACATTCTTGTGCGAGTCCGCGTCGTTTGAGCCATCATGCACGAAAATCCGTCGACGCATCTGACCTGTAGGTGAGTTCCCAAAAAGGGCATAAATAACTAAATAAAAATTATAGTTATTTTTCACCCATTTGCCCAGAAACCCCCTGTGGACGGATGTGCACCAAATTTGGCACAGCTGTAGGGGTCGCCGACATAATCACTTGTCTCAAATTTTTTGGCAATTGGTTAAGGGGTGTCGATTCTGTAGGGGGTCGAAAATTGCAATCTCCCATTGAGTAAGCCAGTCGCCGTTTACACTGGGCTGGCGCTACCACGTAGCCCGTGATATATTTCTAACTGCTGCATTATGAAAGCCAGTTTTTCACATTGACCATGCAAAACTCCACAGACAAAATACTCAATAATTTCATTTCTATGGATGTTCATCGTCATCAAATTGGATTTGCTGTGTGCCTATTAGTCACCACACATTCCACAAGTAACCACCACCACCACAACCGTTTTACGGCCCTTTTTCCGGGACCACCCAGGTGAGCCGGTGTCAGTAGAGAACCTCTGGACTTTATGGTGCAAGGGAAGATTAACAGAGGCAGACACACTGGGCGCCACTCCATCTGGACTAAGCAGTGCCCACCTCCACCATCCCCCCATTCCACAAGTAAGTCTAAAAATAAAGAACTGCAAGCATCTTCTGACCTGCGTTAATCCAGACATAAGTTCTCGTGCAGCGGAGCATGACTGCAACGTGCTGGCCGCATGTGTCATTGCATACTGATGACCGCAGTCTGAAAGATCACTTGACTTCTCCGACGCCAGAATCTGTATCAGCGTCTGTAGGCGAGTCGTGTCCGCAAGTGATAAGCTACACACCAGCGGGGATATGTCAGTAACAGACTAGATACTGCTTCAGTTCATCAAACGTCCACTAAACACGATGTCTCGTCGTAATTTCATCTTCAGTTAGCGGTGATACAGAAGTGCCCATAGTATGCTGTCGTTACATGATGAACAATAAGCTGATAGCACTTCGATAACACTGGTTGAGTACATCGTCCAAGGACAGCAACCCGATACAGAACTACCGTTCCATCTACCTCCGTTTTAACAGCCGTTTTCCAGACGAACCTGGTTAACTCAGTCGCCCTTTGTTTTCTCCCTCCACTTCAGGTAGAAAACCTTTACAGATAAGTGGTACTCATCATTTCGCCGGCCACGTGTCTTTCCTGTCGTCCATCCAACAGGGTCAAGGTGGTGAATGATACTTGAAGCATTCACGCCAACCACTGAACTCCAGATTGAAGGGGCATTTGGTGCCTTCACGTCGACTGTACCTTATTCAAAACATCTTCGCCGAGATAAAAATAATTCTCTATTATATTCAGTCCCTCTGCCGACGTAAACAATGCAGCAGTCACTCCTCAGATCAAGACGCAGCTAGCTAACGAGCTAACACAGCTTCGTCAATTAAACCAATGTCTATGTGAGACAGTTGTGAGTAGCAAGAACAACGTTCTGTGAGCATTTGTGATGGCAGTGGCGGTTGGGGGTAGCAGTAATGGCGATGGGCACATAAATGAAGTAACTCTAAGTCAGGCCCAATTAGTACTGGGATGGGCGACCGTCTTCGGACAGGCAAACCACCTGAGTATGTAACCAGCCACTGATGCCAACTCAGCCTCCTACCCTCAGCAGGACAGGAAATGACTACCGGACAAAGTGCAATGACGCTATACACTTGGAGAGTTAATGCAAGCACGGCTCATTCCATCTGTAGATGCATGTGTGGCTTACTCAATGGGAAATTGCAATTTTCGACCCCCTACAGAATCGACACCCCTTAACCGATCGCCAAAAAATTTGACACAGGTGATTATGTCGGCAACCCCTACAGCTGTGCCACATTTGGTGCACATCCGTCCACAGGGGGTTTCTGGCCGAATGGGTGAAACTGTGTGATCCCTCATCAACACGTGCCATACCCGAGCACATTAGAGGTGAGATACTCAGTATAAGAAATGTCCCATTTATTTTACTTAGTTTGCAATATGAAAGCAGCAAGCCACGTTGATGTGAGACAGCATGTTACCACAACACACTGCATGCTAACCTGTTGAATATCTCCGTCCAAAGATGCAGCATAGCTTCCACATTCCGGTTCAGACAATAAGATGTAAACAGTATGCTCTGAACAAACACATAATAAAGACTTCAACAGTGAGCTAACAAAAATTTCCGGCAACATTTCATATAAAATGCGTAAAATACTAGTTTCCGTACCTGTTCAAACAAGCTGCTACGGTGCAAACGGGAAAATCAGAACAAAGAAAGAACTGTCTGTTTGCCGTACTTGTTCAGAAAGGCTACTGTTGCTGTGGTGCTCAGCAAGATGAGGCCCAGCTTCCATTGCACCAGTCTTCAGTTCGATCTGCTGTGACAACTGCTGGTAGTCCATACTGCCTGCACCCATCCTGCACAACACAAAAAAATTAAAATCCTGCACAACACAGCCTTCTGCTGATACTCATTCTGGCAAAGGTAAGCACTTAACAATTAGCACTTCACCAGTGACGCACCCTTTGTTGCTTTGTTGCCATCAGTTTGGCAACAGGCAGAGCATCAGGTCCACAAAGTACAAAAGTTTGCTTTTGGCATACTCGGCCTAATCTGGAGTAATTTTTATCTTTTTATCATAAAACTAGGTTGATCAAACCGCAACTGAAATCAACAGTACCAACAGCAGCAAATGCATCAACGCAATCATTTCAGATGACTGCAGGAGACAGACATGCAGACGGATGCACGACTGTTTCAGTGGCCACCTGCAAGCTTTACCTAAGCTACGTGGTCGTCAACAAAGACCTGCAATAAAATCTGTAGAGACTGCAAGCATAGCACGTTAACAGAGCAGGCACTGTATGCTACATGAAGACTTCCTCGACTTGGTTGTGATAGCTGAAACTGAGGAGGATTTAATCAAAAGGCTTAATGAATGGAAGAATAATGTGGAGAATAGAGGTATGAGAGTAAATATGAATAAAACCAAGGTTATGATAACCAACAGCGTCAAATCACTGACTTCCTCGACAATCACTACTCCCCTGTCTGTTGTATCGGCTGTTTCCAGGTGAACTTGCGTTGGCTCGTTCCCCTGATTTTCTGTCTTCCACTTGTTTCAGAATAGAACCTAATTGAACTGTTTTTATGGACCACAAGCCTTTCCTGTCGCCAAACAATCAGTGCCGAGCCAGCTAAGTGCTCAGCAGTAGCTGAGATCCATCTAACCATTCTCATCTCTGCTCGCCGAAGTGCCACCTCATTTTCTTTCCTGACGGCCAGGTCTCACTTCCGTGTAGCATACTACTTTGCACACAACTGCTATACAGCCTCCCGCTCCTAATCAATGATATATCCCTATTGGTAAGCCATGCTACCAACTGCCTGAATTTATTCCATCCAATTCGGATTCTGGCCTCCACCGCTGCATCAGCGTCTCCATCCACACTCAACATATCACCTAGGTAGCAGAACTTATGCACTATCTCCAGATTTGCACTGGCTCCAATATCCACATTTGTATGACCTGTACAGATTACAGGATTCGAGCAACCTCTACAAATAAATGACTTCATCATTTTGTATGTGCTACCCTTCATACCACTACATTCTAGTACATAGTATTGAATTACTACCAACACCTCTGCCACATACACCACACGGCCATCTTGCAGCCTTCTGCACTGGCTTCTGACATTCTCCATTTATCATAACCTTGGTTTTATTCATTTTTACTCTCATACCTCTATTCTCCAAATTATTCTTCCATTCATTAAGCCTCTTAATTACATCCTCCTCAGTTTCAGCTATCACAATCAAGTCATCAGCATACAACAGCTCCCAAGGTAAGGCCACTCTAAATTCTCTAGACAAGGCTTCCATGACAATCACAAATAACAGTGGGCTCAGTGCTGAACCTTGGTGCATGCCACTTTTACCGCAAAACCGCTACTATTATCATAAACTGTTCTAACAACAGTTTTTGCACCTGTATATGTAGACATGACTGCCGATACCAACCAACTAAATTCTCTAGATATGGCTTCCATGACAATCACAAATAACAGTGGGCTCAATGCTGAACCTTGGTGCATGCCAACTTTTACGTCAAAACCGCTACTATTACCATAAACTGTTCTGACGACTGTTTTTACACCTGTATACATACACATGACTGCCGATACCAACCATTCTTCCACTCCCAACTTACATGTTGCCCATCGTATCACTTCTCTCAGAAACCTAAGAAAAGCTTTTCCAAATCCACGAAGCCAAAGTACAGCTTCTTTCCTTTAACTCTAAAATTCTCCTGCATCTGTTGTACAGTAAGAATGGCATCAGTGGTTCCCTTACCTTTCATAAATCCAAACTGCATATCATGTGCCTCAAACAGTCACCCAAAAACACACAATATGCTGAACCTAAACAAATGTACGAAAACTAAAACTAAACCTAAACCAACACTCATCTTTAAGAACTGCTCATATATGTGCCCGTATCACTGTGCACAACTGTCATACACAACACAGCACAGAACAGGTCTGATAATTTTCCCTCTTATTTTCCAGACAATCATCATAGCTCAGATGATGTCTACTGGAGGGGAGGGGGCAATGTGAGACAAACTGAGACCAAACAAAAGACCAAGTTCAGTATACTTTTGTAATAAGCATGTTCTAGACAGCTCACAGCACCAGAACTGGTATTAGAAAACCACTGCCATCAATTAAAGGGTAGTGATAAGATAACCAAATCAGAAAATACACAGTACTTGGTGACAATGTCGCAGAACAAGGAAACATAAGGTTTTAAGTGAGTCGGAAGATTGACAATACTGGACACAGCCCGGAAATACGTCACTTCATTTGTCGGCTGAGAACAGAGCTGCATTGAAACTTGGCCTGCCAACAGCAGCATATAATACTAACATTTGCATGTGCACATAATGGTCTAAACTAAATACACAAAAAGACATCATGCTGCATTCAGTTTTTACTGCAAGTGTGGTATATGCTATTGTAATTATCACTGTCTATTCATCACACCTGAGCCCCAACAAAATGGACGAATATATTGCAAAATTTTAACCGTCACCTGTTAGCTGTCAGACTCAGTGGGGACAACACAACAACATACTACCACCACCACCACCACAACCGTTTTACGGCCCTTTTTCCGGGACAACCCGGGTAAGCCGGTGCCAGAAGAGAACTTCTGGTGCAAGGGAAGATTAACAGAGACAGAAACACCGACCATCCGGCTGGGCGCCACTCCATCCAGACTAACCAGTGTCCACCTCCACCAACCCCCCATTTTTTTACAGGCCGGATGCCCTTCATGCAGCCCAACCAACAGTGTCAAAGCACTGAAGGCAACATAACGACATAGCTACCACATAATGCTACTATCACTACCATGTCCACTTAGTGGCCACTTTTCCAGGTGAACTTGCATCAGCTCTCTGGTATTCCTCCTACACCTGCTCCAGAACAGAACCTCTGGGAATTAGTGGAATGTAATGCGAATGGGAAGTTTTTCCGCCTAATGGAAACCTCTCAATGGCAAATTTCTAGAAAATATAGCAAACACTGCCCACAAAACCGACCACAATTATCATCCTTTCTTCATCCACCACCTCAAAGAGGCCACAGCTGTATGGCGCTCAGCTAAGAGGAGTTGCTCCCTTTAAACTGGATCTGCAGTGACACTATTCATACCAACGTTACTACCACTACAACTACTTTCGTTTAACTGTCCTTTTTGTCCACATGAACCTGAGTCTGCCAGTTTCCCCTTGGGTCCTCCACCACCTGTTCCAAAAACAGAACCTCTTTGATTAGTGGAAGCAAGAGACAGTGGGTGGCAGAGGCATCAGCTGGACCATATGCAAGTCTGCACCTCGCCCTAGGCAGATAGCCAGGCCAGCACCCCACCACTCAAGGGCCGGATGCTCTTCCTGCCACCCAACCAACAGTGTCAAAGCACTGAAGGCATTACTCATACCAACAACCAGACTTAAACATGAACTGATAACACAGCTGCTATATAGCAAGAATGGTATAACAGGTAACCTTTGTGTTTGACAACGAAGGGATCACGTTCAGCGTGTCGCTCTATGTCACTCACTGACAACGTCGGCAAACAATCTACGTTTTCTACTTTAGACTGCTGCTCAATCAGCTCTTTACCTAGTAATCACACACATGCACATAGACAGACACACACATACACACACACGTGCACACACACGCACATACAGACACGCACATAACTTCCGTTTTTGTCTAACCGGCCTTGTTCTCTAGAGCTGCTCCGAGATGACAATCCCAAAAAGACAACCTTGGGAGACTAGCAAAGCAGGTTTTACAGACTGGACGTCCTTCCTGCTGCCAGGCCAACCATACATAGCTCTTCTTCTGTGAACTCATGGCACATGTGGGCCATTGAGGCCAGTGATTCTCCTCCATTCATTTCTGCTGGTCGCCAAGTGGACAGCCTTCAACACTGTGCAGCAACAACCAGTCGGTGATGTCATCGGTACATCTTCTCTTCTTCTTCCTGGTCTTCCACAAGCCAGTCACCATGGACCATTCCCAGCATCACAGTTTTTACTAATCATCGACCTTCCATGCTGTAGATGTGCCCAAACAATTTCCACTTTCTTCGCTTTATCAACTCGCCTATGCTATGCTGTCGTTGTACTTTATCTCTAATCATCCAGTTGCTAATTCTGTCTTTCCAACAAACTTTCAATATCCTCCCGTGGCACCTCATCTCAAATGCCAGGAGTTTTCTGGAATCAGCTGCTGTGATAGTCCACATCTCAGCAGCACAGAATAGACGAGAAAAGACATACAACACCAGCACATCTACCTTGGTTTTAACAGTCAACCCACAGTGCTCCATAACATGTTCAACGTTTTCACTCTTTCACTTGCCAGGTTGATTCTGCGATTTATTTCTTCTGCACTACAATCGTTGGTTTTGTTATCATGAATTGCTCTACTGTAACCATACTAAAAACACAACATAAAATCTAATGAAAAACATTGAAATAAAAATACAAAACAATTCACATCCAAGACCAATTAATTACAATATCATGGAATTAAGATAAGATACGTTCTTGTTTTGTCAACTGATGGGTATTCTCCAACACTTTTTTGTCAAGAAATCTTGCATTCTAATGATAAACAACGTTTTACATGCCAGATACCCCATAAATGACATTGTCAAAGCACTGAGGGAAGTCAAAGCACTGACACTGACCAGGCAAAATCACCCAGTGCCCTTATAATTATCTTGTCTTCCACAACTGGACTCTTTGACAGAAGGGATGCTGTTCCCTCTATGCCGGCTCTTCCCTGCCTTTACAACGATATACCACGCTGACAATACACATGCTGAACAGTCAATAGATATATCCAGTGGCTGGGGCTGTATTATTATCATGTGCTAAACAAATCTAATGTGAACAGCCATCTTTAAACAGAAAATAAAAAAGTGAAAATTTATCATAAATTTACTTGAGGTGCAAAAACAATCAGCTCTTATTACCAGTTTTGAAGACATTTTCTCTCTCATCAGATGTCAATAAAGACACTTTCTCCATAAGTTTTCTTGCCTCAGCATCGCGGCACTTCTCACTGTAATCCTCCTGAGGAGTCATCACCAGGGTCAGCTTGTGTGGATTATTCTGAAATACGGTAGTCAAATTAAATCAATGCTGCCATATGTTTGCCATGTGTTCAACTAATGATATTAAGGAATGTGCTTTTAGTGCTTTTCACAATTTATTTACCTAAACAAAAATTACAACATTTTGGATCAAACAATCTAACAATGAGTTTTTGACACGGCAACTTTGTCTGCTGATATGTTATAATACTGTCATCATGCATCATGGCTAAAAGGTTATATTCACCAGAACTGCTCAGTGATTTAACTTCTGGACAAAAATTCTCAAAAATAACCCTCTGTGCAAAAGTATTCTATGGCCAGCAGTGCCATATTACTGCAACCATCTCAGTAACATTACGGAAGTGCATATCAGAAATCTACATGGCAATGTAAATAGTGTAAATAATGCAACATTCAGTCATAACAGCCGCAGAACATCTGAACTACCACTTGTTAGCATGCTGCAATTATATCAGTCACCTTAAAATATTTGACGACGAGGTCTTGAAGGAAGCGAGGATTTGACTGCAGCTGATTCTTGAACCAATTTACTTGTTTGTTGATCTGTAACACTTCGGTTGGATGACCGTCATGTGTCCAACATGGCAGAATACTCTGTACAACAGACACGCAACACAAAGTCAACTGATCCATGGAACACAAAAAGACATACACACAGACAAACAATACCCCCAGTAGTAATCTCCAGTGCTTTGATGCTGTTGGTTGGGCATCAGAAAGAGCATTCGGCCTGTGAAAAATTGAGTGATGAGGTGCTGGCATGGTTATCTGTCTGCAGTCAGGAGCAAATGATTTGCATAATGGTCCAGATGATGCCATCATCTCTTGTTTCATTAAAATCCATAATGATGCTACCTTTCTGGTGCCAGCTTATCCACGGTGTCCTGGAAAAAAAGGCCATTAAACAGGTGTCAATGTGTCTAGTAATCTCCACAAATGGCCGTTTCTTCCACATTAATACACGGTTCAGTAAGCTCCATGCCATTTCTCAGACCCGCCACCTCGTGTTTGTGATCTGGCAACAATGATGTGGAATCCGGCATCTAACCAGCGAGATCTAGCACCTCAATCGTATGTCCTAGTAATTTTGATACCAGAAATGCTTTTGTAGCTCAAAATGTGCAAAAATCGACTTCCATATGAGGCTTCACTCATTCACACTGGGTGGAGGGTTTACAGCTGGCTTTCGAGGAACCGCTTTGCCATAGGAGCGGGAGTGAAGAGTCATAACAGTTGGAGTAATTTAACCAACAATACTCTTACTGGAAGTAATATGTAAAATCAGTAACAGATAAGTTTATATTGTGTGTCATGCAAAGACGAATTCGTTCTGTGACCACCACAATGAGACCCAATTCACAGAGTCCCACATCGACTTAACATCACTTCACTGGATCTACCATGTGTTGTTGTCATTTCAGTTGACACAGAAGCAACTTATGCCTCAGAAGGACAATGTTACCTGCTCTATGGCAGTGAAACTTAAAAAGCTGATCAGTTTTGAAGTACAATTTCAATACTCACAACACACAAATTAAGTCCAAACTTTTCAGTCTGATGCTTTAGTCCAAGTTCAATCTTATGGAGTATCGCTTCAATTCTTTCGGGTTCAAAGCCATCTCTACAGATCACCAACATACAACAAAAGCAGCAATTCTTAACTGTACACAAACAGCACACAAAACTTACTTTCACAAAACTGCATTACATTCTTGCTGCTTTTACAGATTTCGCACAAAATGTTTGCAAGGAGTAGCTTACTCGATGACTTTGTCAAACGTGGTGTCAATAACCTCCTTCACTCTGTCGACGTCCGAGGTGGCAATACGTTGCAAGCCCACAGAGAACATTGCCTCACGCATGAAGCCGTTGTATCTATACAGCAAACAACATCTCATGACAAAGTAAACTAATCTAAACACACAGATTCAATACCTTCACGGTAACATATGCACTGCAATAATTCTCACTGTTTTGTAAAGAAGGTCACCTGTGCTGAGTACTCGAAATTAAGACTAAATTACATTTACAGATCACAAGTTTAATAACAGTTATTGACATCCTTTATCACATTTGCAATATCATTACACGCCTCCCTGGAATGGCATCTTGCCCATAATTGTAGATTTTAAAATAAATAAATTCCTGCTCTGGCAGTTCCCAAATATTCCTTAACAGACATCTGGTGGTCACAACTTAACAAAAGATTGTAACTATGACTGATCTCTGCTTTTATAATCCAAAGACGTCACATGTATTTTCATACGTGTTTTTAAATTAGTAGCGTTACCAGCAGTGTCAAAGCACACAGAATTGCAACATTAATCAACGAGTCTTTACAAATGCATTCCAACTGTTATCTTCTAATCATTCAACTGGAAAGAACACAGCACGTCAACAAACCCTGTTGTCGGAGCATAATCGGAGCCAATGCCGCTTTCCAACAGAGACTGATAGAACGGAGATTTTTCTCCGTCAACGAGCAAACTGCTCACATTGCTCAAAGCACACGACTCATTGATGTCTGTGATGCTGCCAGCACCGAGTACACACAAACAATACCGGTAGGTACAAAACATCATCTAATTAAGTTTATATATAATAAACCGTAGTGAAAACTCCAATCTTCCAATAACAATTCGTAATCGTGTGAATTAACATCTTATCTACTCAGGTGGCCTAACACTGGATATTTAATGAGTTTTGCAGATCGGGCCCAAAACCTCAAGCCAGTGTAACAGAAAATGTAATAACGTCAAAGAAACCAATCAATCATAACAGCAAACTGATGCATACTCAGTAAGCAGGTAATTGACAGCGACCGTCGTCTGTTTATCTGGGTCAGGTGACATGGGGTCAGGTGTGCAGTGTACCACAGCTTCCCTCTACAATCATTCACAACAATCACACACTTGCTGCCAGTACTACCGAAATTTTCTTAATAACTGGAATATTTTCAACAATCAGTCAACCAACCATATAAAATATGAATTGAAAGATTACTGCTGAGTCAAATAATGCAATAATGCAGTTGGATTAATTCTTACTGTTGTTTAGTGGCACAATTTCAGTGCTTAGCACAGACTCACTGGGTGGTCTGGAGAGTGCCAGAATACTATGATCAGACATTCTTCCCATCATGGCCAACATCAAAACACTGCAGGGAATCTGTGAAAAATTAGCTTATTTACAACTCCCACCGTGCAAGTAAGACAGGAGCCATCAGTAGCCGCTTCAAAGCAGTTCCTCCATTCAACTATCTGCCATGCAGGCCTCTTTAGTGAGACATCCATCCCACAGACATTACCAGTCAGTGTTGAAACTGGAAAATGGATTCAGTGGCAAACACTAGATTACCCCCACAATCCATCGGCCATGATTCAACCTGCCACGATATCAGTGGACACAATGACTGTGCCTGGACTAATGAAGGTCACTGCACATCCTGCCACAAAAAGTGGGGCCCTGCAATAACTAACAAATGTCCTTGTGACAAACTACAAACAATGCTGCATGTTATTAGCAGTTGTCCACAGATCAACCTGGAGGATGGTCTGCAGCGGCTTCACTCGGCTGATGATGCTGCTGTTCAATGGCTGACGGCATAGAGCTCATAAACGTAAATGATAACAACAACCAGGCATACAGTGATCGCTGATATTTCACCTTCAGCGCTATACGCATTTGCAGTGTACAAGGCTATAAGCTTACATACCTGCATGTTGTCATAGCAACAAAACCCGTGCACCAATTGCAAATCCGCCCAATAGTGCACAACTATAGGGCACCCCTTGCCATTCCCCCAAGTTACATCCAGGTCCATGCAGTAGTGTTGGAATGCGGGGAGGAACAGACATACACACAGACGCACATGACCAATACACATTTCGTGTCGTCTACAACTCACGCGAAATGTAACAACAACACAAATAAATGTTTTATTACGACCAAGCTGCAGCGTGACAACAAGCAGCACTGGTTTGCAGCAACTAGCGACTACGACTCACATGTAATTGTCAACACTGTGCAGCGTGCATCTTATCTATGTGTATTTGTTTGTTCTTATCATTATTACTATCACTGCCATTACCGGCGTCTGCCACCTCGGCTCACAAGGCACTGACGTCTCGGCAGATGCTCGCTCAAATCGACTCAACACCTGTTCATCAATTCGCTGCAGATGCTCCTCCAGGGGAAAGTTGCCATAAGTGTAAAACCTGAAAACAATATTAAACCATTCATTCAAAATTCCGGAAGATCTGTACACTGCAGTATTTACAGGCATTTTTTTGCAAAAAGGACAGACTGATGACAATTCACCAATGTACTAAAGTGTCCAAATATGGTTTTGTTTACAGAGATGAGAACAGATAAACGTTACAAGTACATGATACTTATACACGATACTGGTAGTGGAACACACACACACAACCATTCTATGGTCCTTTTTCCAGGACTACCCGGGTGAGCCGGTGCCAGAAGAAAACTTCTTCTGGACTTTACGGTGCAAGGGAAGATAACAGAGGCAGACACACCGACCATCCGCCTGGGCGCCTGGACCCACCTCCATCATCACCCCCATACTGGCAGTGGAAAGTCAGCATAAACTAAATGTGACATATTTTCTCTCGAGAGTCGATTGGTGGATCAAGAAAGGATGATTTTTGGTGACTTTCCCAAGCTGAGAGTCAATTCTCCAAGTTCCCTTCGGTACCTTCACAATACTGGTACTGGCTGGATGACAGGAATGGCATCCGGCCTGTAAGAAAAACCGGTGCCAATTACTGTCAAAGGTTCTCTTTTGGAACACGTGGAGTAAGAGAATCAACGGAACAACCAGCTCATTTGAGTTCACCTCGAAAATGGCCATTAAAATAGTGTCTCTGTGTGACTTGATATATAGTCAATAATATTATTTGTATTATTACGGATCAGTATTACTGTTTCATATAGATATACACAAATTTGAAGCTTTATGATACAGCTCATTAAATGTGACAACTACTAACAATTTCAGTCAGTCAAACGCTACTATTTTTACCAAACGCTGTGTTGGATGGCAGCATACCGTGCATTTGATGGATGGTAATAATACGCATGGAATTCTTTCAGTTTGTCATACAAGAGGTCGGGTATGAAGGCCGGGTCACCACCTGACACGACACCGTACGTATGACTTGGCAGCAGGTAGTTCTGACAGCGTTCGGCAAACAGCTGCTGAGAGTTGCTCTACAAATGCCATAACAACATCACAACCCTACTGCCAGTATTAAAGTATAAAGCTGTTACATTGACTATTAAAAAAATCTATGAAAAGTCTAGTAACAAAAGAGATTTTTTTTCAAATGTTATGTAAACTGCAAATCTGTCAGTGCCTCCACAGCTTTGCATATAATGTTCCACAAATTTCATAGTTATGACCATTAGTATTAATTAAATAAGTCTTTCACATAGTATGATTTTATGCCATTAACTGTCAGCAAAATATGGCTGACTTTAAAATTGTTTAATGGAATATTTTTCATCGACTTTCTCTGAGTACAGTGTCTTTCTCTGTTTCAGCATATCACACGAACAAAAGAAAATAATACGATGCTACATAAAATAAATTCTAACTGCATTCCAACGGATATCAGTCCTGAAGTATTCACAAGCCTCACATCTCATAATGACTGTTGTCTGCCGGCTCATTTGGCTGCTATACAAGCTGTTTGCTACAAGAGGAACTATGCATGCTTCATGGCAGCGGCCACAAATGAAAACTGCTACTGATCACAATGCAATAACCTTCATTACTGCAGCCCAGAGACACCCATTTAATGGCCTCTCTTCCACAACAATCTGGGTAAGCCAGCACCAGAAAGCTTACACCAATGTGGATTTTAATGAAGCAAGAGAAGACGGGTGGCCGTGGCATCAGCTGGACCATATGCAAATCGTTTGCACCTCACTCCAAATAGATAACCATGCCAGCACCTCATCAATCAATTTTTTATAGCCCGGATGTTCTTCCTGACACCCTCGTCTCTGATATAGCCATATTTGTGCTGAAAAGGGACGTTAAACTCCAACTAACTTCCTGACACCCAACCAACAATGTCAAAGCATCACAGCCTACTTACTTATTAACTGATTCTAATTCCACTTTATACATTAATAATATGTTAAGTGCTCTTCTAACACTACTTCTATCAAACAATGATAACTCTCATTAGGCCACATCACAGTAGACAGATGTGGCCTACTGTTACAGACAGAGTACCATGGCCTATCTGTCATGATCGTCAGCCCTGCAAAAACGGCTGAACTGATTGAGACGCCATTTGGGATGTGGACTGGAGTGGGTCCAAGAAACTATGTATTAGATGAGGGCCCAGAAGGGGCAATTTTGAGGGTGAAAATGGACCGGCTGAGGACATGCCCAGCAGTCGATATACTCAAACTGACTCAGCATGGGGGCAGAACCACTACAACGCGAATGCAGACTGAGATGCACACTAGTGCAACCTGGTGAATATGACTGAACCATCCATGTGTGGTGGCGATGCAGCCTTATGCCAAATTACTTTGACCACTTGTTTATTTCACCATCACAGATGAGCTAATAAACAATGCAGCAAAAACACAGAACTTACAAATGCTCCTTTCATTTCGTTGTAGACAACACCTTTGAAAATCATCATTGACGACTTATCAGAAGGATTTTCATGCTCCAGTCTCCAACCCTCTTGGCTTCATAAAACCAACAAAACAACCAGG
>Ga0209259_1000261_pt1 | contig 14717 bp, 12 predicted proteins | sample WorMetGr2BELIZE1_FD_187417 | JGI IMG/M metagenome (GOLD analysis project Ga0209259, IMG submission 187417) | Marine gutless worms symbiont microbial communities from Max Planck institute for Marine Microbiology, Germany - Inanidrilus... ...
GTATTTGCAGCGAGCCGCGTGCAGCACATTTCAGACCTGCATTCTAAATTCGCACTAAGGCCACACCATGTGCCAAAGTATGGTAAACATCCAATCTCCGACCGCTGAGATTAGGCGAGGAAAAAAAAGAAGAAAGAAGAAAGAAAGAAGAACAAACCACAGCATGAAGATATAATGGTCTGCCCTATTACATAGGGCGACCATAAATAGTGTCAAGGAGATACGGACAAAGGTGTTCACACCTGCGTCCGTTACAACTCGTCAAAGGTTTTTTTGTAAATTACCGTATGAGCTGAGACTAATATATATATAAGAGACTGAAGCTGACTTCACTGGAGAAAAGAAGACAACGAGGTGATCTCATCGAGACGTACAAAATCTTGACAGGCAAAGAAGGTGTTGGCCCACACTGTTTCTTCACACATGATAAGAATCGATATGGCACAAGAGGACATGAGTTGAAACTCTATACCAGAAGAAGCAGATTTGAATTGAGAAGAAATTTCGTCAGTCAACGTGTGGTGTCACATTGGAATAAGTAATTACCGGAATCAGTGGTCATGGCGGAGTCTGTCAACGCGTTCAAGAATCGACTCGACCGATGTGAAGAGTGGGGCATTTAAAGCATCCAGCTTCTCAAGCCCGACAACGACAAGTAACAAGTAAGTAACAAGTTGAGTTGAGTTTATAAACCTTTGGCGGTTTACTTCCTTGGTGTTTACTCGTGCTTTTGTTGATGTTTTGGATTGGCACGATTTTTGATGTATTTTCACTTTTTCAGTGACTGTAGTAGGCCGTATCGACAGCTATGGAACGAAAGTGGGAATTGATGTCGAAGAAATTAAGTGAGGGAATAATTAATGCGGTGGCCGAACTTAATTTTGAGCAAATGACTCCTGTTCAGGTAAAATCCTGTTATATCGCTCACTCCCCGGTGTGTCTCGAAACGGCAATGCTAGACTCTTCACGCCAGGCGGTCTCTGGTTGAGATGGTCAACTGTATCTGCTTCTTGGGGGCTATTCGATTATCGGATCCGGATCAGGATTCACAATGAATTCGAACCCAAAGTGAATCCTACTCACATTAGACACGCCTGAAGTCATTCGATTTGCCAAGTGAATCTGAACCCAGATTCACTGTGAATCTGGACTCGGATCCGATAATCGAATACGCCCTTAGACTACAGTAGAAGGTTTAGGCAATATGCAAGCCTCTCGAAACTTTTAAGATGATTTTATGTGATGCATAATGATAGGTTCAGTGAGGCACTGAACGTGTCACAAATTCATAGTTCCAGTGCACCGAGCCCAACGGAAACTGACAGATGCAGTTCAGCGAACTGACCATCAGTGGGTAAATTTAAACCATGGTGTAGACTGAGAAAAATTTTCTCAGTACCTCCCCAACCGTGCGATATTGACTAATATGTTCAATTGTGTTGCTGTTTTTCGCAGTGCAAAAACTGACACCATTGATAACAAATACTCTTAAATACTCAAAAAGCAATAATTTACTGAATAAAGCAGACTATGTGACAGGAACAACATAATAAAAGAAATATAATTTTAATGAAGTTTAAATTGTTTTATTTTATAATTTTATAAACTGTAACTTTTGTGAATTTAATGTTATTAATATATGGCAGTATGATAGTGTTTCATCTTAAGTGTTGTTTTATACTAATTTTTAATTTGTATCACCGTTGTGTTTAGGCCGCCTGCATTCCTGTTTTTATTGGGTACAAAGATGTGGCTGTGGAAGCGGTTACTGGTAGTGGGAAGACGTTATCATTTGTAATCCCATTGCTGGAAATGCTTCTACGAAGAGAACAGCGATTACGAAAGCATGACGTAAGCGTAAGCAGTAAACTATGTAGAAGTACTTCATCTGTCACTAAACATCTGTCTCGTATTATCGTAGTTAAGTATCAAAAAGTAATCTGTTCATGTTGTCACGTAAGTAAGCTGCTACCAGTACATTTTATAATGGTGCTGAAGTTACTGGATGATCTTCGTTATTACCAGACAAATGAGTTACATTAGATCAATATATCTCACTGCTTCGATGTGATGTCTTGGTTTTTGATTTCGTATCTAATAGTGTTGTATTTACTGTATTAATTGCGTAACATTGCTCCTGTGATTATATAGGGCCCGTCAGCTATATATGAATATCTCTATGTTATTACTGTTTCCGGTGAGAAAAGATTTGTTGTTTACAAATATATAATAGATTAATATAATGGATTCGGTTGTTTAGTTGTTGTTTTGTTTTTATTGTTGTTAGTCGTATAAAATGGCAATATCTGTATGTTACTGGGCAAACTATGTGAACGAAAAACTGCACTAATGTACATGCACAGCACACTGCAGTCCTACTGTTCGAAACACGAAAATTAATTTACAGAGCAACACGCATAATATTACCTCGACAACTCACCCCAATTTGTCCTTTTATTTGCGGGAAACCTATAGAATTTTCAACTTTTTCGCGAACTGTTGTGATTACGCCCATAAACAATACAATGCACCAATTTCCTTTTCACCGGAAGTTTATGAAACATCGAGTAAAACGGGATCTCGGATAAGGATTCTTTATTTACTGACGGGCCCTATTGTTATTTGACATTACACTGACTGCAGTACACTATATTTTGAATATTGCTGTCATTTGATGCTTTGTTTGATGGTGAAATGCTGTGTTTATGGCTCGGTCAGTTGATATGCATCTGTATTCACTTAAAAGACTATATATAACAAGTGACAGCAGCCAACACTGGTGACAGTACTTGTGTATTTTCAAGTTAACTTTTACTTTAACTAGAATGCCCCGAAGTCGACGTGCACCGACCCATTGCGCCCAGCCTGCCACTCAGGTGTGCTTGCCGTGCAACAACCACGCCCAGCCAGTGACGCCGACGGAAAATTCCGTCCATTTCACTGTGCTTAGATTCATTTTTGTATTTCGTGTATCACTGTATGTTGCATGCATGTGTAGGATTCTGACATGGTGAGGTGGACCTGGTGGGATTGAAGCCTATTCTTAGGACTACTATTTCCTTCAGTGCTTTGACACTGTCAGTTGGTCATTTGACCCGTAAAAACCCGTCCCCGATATGACCTATAATGTGTTTATTGGGACGTTAAACCCTACTCAGTCAATCAATGTGCAACGACCACATCCAGCCAGCCACGCCCACTTCACACCGTAGCGTGTCAACCATGCGCAGATAACGCCCAGCCAGCCGCAGCTAAGGCGCCCATATAAGGCGCCCACTTCCATCACTCAAAGACACTTGTGATGTTAATAGTAGTATTGATGTCACTGTGCTATTTTTAGGTTAAAGATGCACAATATTATCAGAGTAATAGGGTACTTGCTTTGAAAATCTGCTATAACTGGGAACATCGGCCCTTATGTCAGAACTTCTCTCAGAAGTAACATAGCGAGTGAAGAAAGGATATGTTCCATGGAGTGTTTCCTGTGGTATCTGTCCACATAGAGAGTTTGTACCAAGTGCCTCTGAGGACCAAGAAGGCAACTGGTTGACCCCATCTGGAACATGGCCATTAAAGCAGTGCACATACTCTGATCAGAGAAATCAATTGCTATATTAGCATACAGTGTTGTTTAAGCTGCATTCTTCAGATTTTTTTTTATAGAAAAACTAGCCATGGCTTATATTCCAAATATGTGCTGCACAATTGCTATATGGATAATATAAGATTATTGTTATTATTTACTGTAATAATTTTGTGCGTTAAACTGATGTTGCAGATTGGTGCAGTAATCGTTACTCCAACGCGCGAACTGGCAGTGCAGATCGGCGAAGTGTTGTCGCGTTTCTTGCGACACGTTGACAACAGATTTACTCACATGTTATTTATAGGTGGCAACAATCCAGCGGGAGATGTTGAAAGATTTCTACAGCATGGGTTTGTAGATAGTGCTTCGTGATGGTACTTGTAAGCAATATTCTGTGTAACTTTTTGTAATTTCTATGTGTGAAAAAATCTAATGCCGTGCAGTGTACACTTTCTGAGTGACAGAAATCTGTGCACATCCTGAAATACAATACAGTACAATACTTGCACATATAACGCCTGTATAGTCAAACACTGGGGCCGAATCTGAGGCATGGGCAGTCACTGGGGGAAGTTGCTGTGGTAGAACTAATGGAAGGCACAAGTGACATAATGTGTCTGAAGATGTTTCTTAAAAGAAGCCAAGAAAGGGCTATTGCCAATGATGTGTAAATGTAGAGGCATTTTGCATTGTCTTTATCTTGAAACAGTTTCAGGCCATGGCTGATAACTTACAAGTGTTGAAACATTGCTGAACTGGTGATTTAGTATTTTTGATATTTGATTTGGTTATTTATTTATTTATTTATTGTTTCTTGATGGATACCTAAAAATACTGCACCAGCTATGCCAACAGAATTTCTAACTATGCTGCAAATCATTAGTCATTATTTGCTGTTGTTGAAAAAGTTATAGGCTGAATAACTTCTTGCAGTTCATTTCCAAAAATTGTTCTATTAAATGAAGACTAACTTTTTTGAAAGTGAACGACTAATTTGTATCAACTGCAACTTTTTTGTTGTGTTTCTATGCAAAACTTGTACATTGTCATTTAAAACGTGTATTATTGCAGTCCTTGCGTTGTACATGTCATTATGTAATACTGAATGTAATATTTGCCCCATTGCAGAGCTCACATCGTTGTTGCTACTCCCGGTCGCCTTGTTGATATGTTTGGAAGAAAACATACAGCCTTCGACCTATCTGCTTGCGTCAAAGCACTGGTATGTCTGCCAGAAATATTTTGCGTGTGATGTTTTTATTTTACAGTTGTGCAAGTCATTTTTGTTAGCACCAGTAATCCAGTATGGTAATTACTATCAAGTGAACATGTCTTTCATTTTTTTCTGTCAGCAGCAGGGTTATTAGTTATTTTGAAATCCTGTATACCTGGAGAATGGAGGGGATGTTTGAGGGGATGAGAAAGAGGTGGGTGTAAAAGTCAATAAAACATTATGGAATAGAATATTTAAGAGAAATTGGTATATCTTGAATCTTATTTCTGGGGCTGTTCTGAAGAACAGCCGTGTCAGGTTTCCTAGTGCACTGCATACAGCAGGGGAAGTCTGAAATTTCAAAGAATTTCACATGGCCTGCGCAAATAAATAAAAAATAAATAAGTAGGTGGCATAAGTTGACGTGGGTGATGTTGATGTGATACTCATTACTGCATGCAAATAAGGTTCTGTTTTTTAGCACCGTCTGTGACTTTTTTATTTTGTTTGTGCATCAAACTTCTCCAGAACCGCTGAAGGGATTTGCACCGAATTCACAGGGAAGACATGTTTGGTCCCTCACTTGGACGAGTTTGAATGTCAAGGTCAAAGGTCAAGGTCACCAGGGACAAATTTGCTCCCTGTTGAAAATGCGTTGTGAAGCGCTCGCTGCAAATCACGTCAAGCAGCAGCAGCAGAGCGGCGGCCAGCATGCAGTTTATGTTTGGTAAAACATCTTTGCTCCAGTTTTGTTTGTTTTTTTTGTTTGTGTATGAAATGTCTCGGGAACTGCAGAATGGATTTGCATCAAATTCACATGGAAGATGTGTTTGATCTCTCGCTCGGACGAGTTGGAATGTCAAGATCAAAGGTCAAAGGTCAAGGTCACCAGGGACAAAAAACATGCTATGCACTCCCATCACCCCCGGCAGTGATGGAATGAAACACGCACACTGCAAATAACGTCCAGCAGCAACAGACGGGACCATTCTGTCGCTGTGGTTTTGGTGGCCTGCGTGTGGTTTATGTTTTGAAAAACATCTTTAGCTCTAGTTTTACCATTTTGGTTACAAAGGTATATCACAACTGAGTTTAACTTTTGTAACCTAAGTGTTTTGTTGGTTGGTATGGATACACAGAGTGGCAGAAAAGAACTGTACCATTTAGGATTTTTGTGAGTGTTAGCAGTTTTGTTTGTCTTTCAGTTAAGTCGTTTGAAATGTTGCATTACACTGTATTGACAGAAAATTCTTGTCTTTCTTTCTCATCAATTCAGCATACAATTTAACTGTTTATCGTTGCACTTTAACTGTATCGTTTAGCACATTCATCTTCTGTGTCAACGATGTCATTGCAGAGAATATTGAACATGAATGATATTGCAAAATGTGTTAATTATTTACATTCGTCAGTTATATCCTTGATGATGGAAACTTTGAAAGCATTGCTGTATGCGAAATTTTGATCCAGAAAAGGTAAAACAAATGGCATAGCTTTTTTGTGCCATACTATACTATTGTGTTTAGTAGCAGAAGTGGTCCATTTTGCCAGGAGGTGCTAATATTGGATGAAGCAGATCGCCTACTTGACATGGGCTTCAAAAATAGGTACTACTGTTTATCATAGTGTTTTTATTATCAAAGTAGTGGTATTAAATTATTTGTGCTTAACAGTTTCATCAAATTAGCACAGCATAAGTTATTGATGTCTTGTCGCTGAGTTTTATGGTAGTTTGAAGCTTACCAATGAAACTTGCGTGTTCGTCATTATTCAGTAAACAAAGGTCGTGTAGTTAAGTTATTAGAAATTAAACGGTGTTATTTTAGTTAACTAGGCTGATAACTATAGTGCAAACCTACAACGGAAGATTTTGTTGGAGCACCGTTTTACTGCCTGCATTCCCTGGCAACTAGCACATTTCGATTAGGAAGAAGATGATAGAGTTCTCCTCAACACTATTAGCTATGGGTCATTGTCTCCTTACTGTAGATCATAAGCACCGTTAGTTGTGTCGGTAAAACTGTAACTGAGTATCAATATGAAAACAAATGGTCTGCAAATTGCTTGATTTTGTCTGGCTTGTTGCTCGCCTCCCCCTGGTAGACAACATGTGAGCAACATTGACTCTATCGAAGTTCATATCTCGATGTTGTTTCTAGTCTCGATGCAATACTGAGCTACTTGCCGAAGCAGCGGCGCACCGGTCTTTTCTCTGCAACACAGACCCGCGAGGTGGATGACCTGATCCGTGCGGGACTCCGCAATCCGGTTCACATTGCAGTCAAAGAACGAGTGTCGTCCGCCTCGGACATCGAGCAGAAAACTCCAGCATCTCTTCACAATTACTACATGGTATAGTCGAACGTTCTTTGGAGATGCTGAAAATGCAGGACGAGAAAACATAGGACCAGAAAATGCAGGACTGCGTGTTATGCTTGCCATGTTGCGTACTAAGCAGTCTGCTGTGTTGCGGTGGTCTCTGACTTTCAGATATACTGACTGTCCTGTTCTCTGTGGCATTCCCACTTTTGTGAATCCTGTGTTGATTTTATACTGTCCTGCATTTTCCACCTCCGACGTTTGGTGTTTCTTTTTGTGATACTTTATTTTCTACTCTTTGATCTGTCTTGGTCCTTCGTTTTCAGTTAACACAGTTCTGTATGTTGCACGCACGCAGTCCCTTTAATGCTCATCATTCCATGTTTGTCTGGTCGTGGAAATACTCGGAATCTGTAGGAGATTGCTGTGCCAGTGATTTCTATCCAGTCTACTACTACTACACTACATCCATTTAACAGCCTTTTTTCCAGGACAACCTGGGTAGACCAGCACCAGAAAGGTAAACCATTCTGGATTTTACTGGAGCAAGAGATGATGGGGGTGTCAGTGGCATCAGCTGGACCATATGCAAATCATTTGCACCTAGCTCCAGACAGATAACAATTCTAGTACCTCGCCACTCAGTTTTTACAGGCCAGGTGCCCTTTCTGCCACCCAACCAACAGCGTCAAAGCACTATCTAGTCTACAGACCAGATTACATTACTGACGTTCCACCAATAGGGTGAAAGTGTCTTATAATAATGCAAACAGTTTACTATGCACACATTTGTTTTTTTATTACCAGTCGCTGTAGTGGTCCAGATAGTGCAGTTCGTGCAGCATGTACATCTGTGTGTGTGTGTGTCCATTGTCTGGACAACAAGTTTTGAAGTAAATGATCTTTGACCTAGATATTTGGCATACTAGTTCATCTCGACACTAAGTGAAATTTGATAGTCAAAGAGTATTGCTAAAGTGGTCGGTGTGAGGGCTTTCTAGTTTCTGTTATCAGTTCAGCTGATAACCTGTTTGACTTTGTTGCTTCTTGCCGACAATTTAATAATTTTGTGATGGATAATTGTACACAGTTGTACCATAACAGAAATCGTATCATTGTCAGAAGGAACTTGATGATCTCTTTTGTTCTTTGTCGTCATTATTACGTGGTAATGACAGTTGTAGAACATGTCAGTACATGTTCTGTGTTAACGTTGCAGATTTGTGAGTCGGATGAGAAACTGAATAATCTGGTCAGCTTCCTGCGACGCCGTCGACAAGAGAAGCATCTTGTTTTCTTCAGTACATGTGGAGCTGTCGACTATTTTTCCAAACTTCTTCAGCGGTAACTGCTCCAGTTGTTAAGTCATACTGAACTGGGACCATTTGTTGGGTTTAATTGGGTAGCAGTCAATTCGTCATTTATTGCAGTGTGTTATCATGCTCTTAGCTTTATTGCCTCTGCCACAGCTTGGCGGAGGTCATGTTTTCACCCTCGTTTGTTTGTTTGTTATGGTTGGATTATCGTGAAAATTGGGCAATAAGTAGATTATGGAACAGAGAAGAGTTGATTAAATTTTGAAAATAAATAGTTGGTTAAATGTTGGAAGTGATGTGAGACATATTCCGGGCATTACAGATATCATACATTTACCACCCAGCAACTGCCGGCGAGGTTTCTTGTAGAACGTGGCCACTTTGCACATCTGTGGTCGTGCTAGTACAATGGTCAATATTTGTAACCTACTTCACTTTCACCTAGCTTCTATCTAGTTTTGTTATCAGTTTAGGCTCTGAGTTTTTCTCCACTCATCAGTGTTAACTTTGTACTCGTGCACCTGGGCACCTGCTAGAGGAGGTCTTCCTTGCTTGGTGTACAATCAGCGTTGTACTTTTTCTGTTTTTATTTGATGTTTGTTTATTTTTGAAAAATAAGTTGATTGATTAAGGTTGCAATCACACTTATCTTCTCTGTGTTTGTTGTTTCTGTCTGTGTGTGCGTCTGTCTTTGTATGTTTCTCTGTGTCTGTGTGTGTGTTTGTGCGTACGTTTGACTCATTCAAGACTGGTAAAGAATGTGACAGTTCTGTCTATTCACGGCAAAAAGGACAATCGTAACAGTGTCTTCACAAGGTTCAGGACATTGTCCAGGTTCAGTAGAGCTCTCTGCTTTGTGGATCGGTAACACGACTTGCACTATGACATATATAAAGTTGATGCTTCATTTGTCTGATTGTCAGAAAACAGTTGTTGAACGATCCGACATATTGAACATATTTCAAGCTGGCATGAAGCAATGAGTCTTTGGTTAGGAACTAATTTTTGATGGTGTCATGCCCCACATATTGGTCAAACATTGAAAAAAACATTTGGTAATTTTGTATAAATATTTTGGTGTTGTAAAAGAATTTTTGCACAGGAATATCAAACTGTATGAAATTCATTGTTGTATAGCCCCATCTAGTAGAGGCCTCGTTATGGATTGTACCCCATCTGTCGCTCAGTTGCTGCTAGCTCAAGAACACAATACCAAGTATTGATTTGAAGGTTGTCATGTTGCATGTAACTCGTTCATCACTTGAGATGAAAAGATCAAAGCTCAAAGTGGCAAGGCCACATAATGGTCAAATGAGAAGTGTGCCTGTTACTTCGTAACAGAAGGCATTGTGAACTTCATTATTGGTAGAAGTCATCGGAGCTATGATAACTGTCTGGAGAGTAAGAGGGAAAATTATTAGGTCTGTTCTGTGCAGTACTGTGTGCAACAATTGTGCACAGTGCAATGCACACTGCACACACATATGAACAGACCTAATAGTTGTTTGTTAGTTAGATTTAGCTTTTCTGTGGTTATATTATGTGTTACAGTTTATCTGTGTTAGATTTAGCTTTTCAGGATTGTGTTCTGTTACAGTTTATTTGCAGTAAATGCACTGATGGGCACAGATTCCAGTCTTAATGAGTATTCATTGCTGATCTCGTGAAGTACAACACGGAAGTCAAATAGTCAAATTGAGATCAAGATGTCCAGTTGATGAAGGCAATGTTTTCATTGTATGGATGTTCATATATTGGGCAGTTAAGGTATTGCTTTGCTTGAAATCTGGCCTGACCTTGTAAATTAACCAGCAAATACTGGGAGAGCCCCACATTCTCCAGACCACACTCTCCTATTTTATTTGCAAGTGTGTTGTGAATGAGGATTAACAAAAATTTCTTTGTACATGCTGTGGTCTGCACACATGCATGCACACACACACGCCATTTCAGTGGTCATTTTCGAGCTCACCTGTTTTGAAAGAAAACCTTTGAGGATAACTGGGATGATTGGCACTGTAGTCTGCAGCGATTACGATCACATAGTGCTGTGTCTGTTTTGATTTTAGCGGCATTCTGGTGTGTACGGATGTGATGGGCCGTGGGGTTGACATCCCGGATATTAGTTGGGTCGTTCAGTATGATCCGCCTACTTATGCAAGGTTGAGTGCAACTTTTTTACAGTGTCCACTTCTTCCTGTTAAATGAATGTGTAATTCTATTAACACGTACCACCTGCTGGTCATTTGTAGTTGTTATTAATATCATTCTCATGCTACTATAGTGTCGTTATTAACTCGTCAAGTATGCACTTGATAGTCATAATTGATGATGTATTGTGTGCCTAAGACAAGTTGGCTGCTGCACACTATTGCTTTGGGACTTGAGGTGGAGATTTTGACTTGAATTCAGACTCAGATTGCTATTATGAGCCTTTCAGCTTGCTTTCAATTTGCCAAAATTAACTTCAGACTTGTCTTTTGAGACATCGCTGCCGTTACAGTGAACTTGTTATACAGCTTAGAAACCAGTTAACACTAACGTGATATCTTGCTGGTGTAGTAATTTTGTTCACCGGTGCGGTCGTACGGCACGCATCGGCAACTCCGGCAATGCGCTCGTCTTTCTTCTGCCCGCTGAAGATGCGTTCATTAATTTCCTACACAATCAGAAGGTAGTAATATCAGTCACTGTTTTGTGAGGTCAAACTGCTGATTTACGTTGTGTTTGAATCATGGTTGCATGACTGGAAGGATATTCGGCCTTCCGATACTCTGCTGCACAAACTTAATGTGTTTGTTTCTTGTTCTTTTTTCAGCTGTTATTTCATAGTTATTTCACATAATATTTTAGCCGTGAATGCCATTGCTGATTTGCATAATTTATTCAGTAATTACCGTCATTGCTTTGATTATGTTTTTAGCCTTGATGTTTGATGATGTAGTTTCTGAATGATTTCTGATTTCGTGTTTTTTTGATATACTAAAGTTATAGGTCAGTAAAATACACTGTGTTGCTATGCAGGTGCCGATAGAGGAATACGCAGCACCAACAGATGTGAACAATGTGTTACCCATTGTTAGAGAAATGGCCGTTAATGATCGGTATGTTACAGTGGCTGTCTAGCACACAGATAATTGGTGTGATGGCTCTAAGTATACATCATCAAACCCTGCTACTGCTGCCTGAGCACTCTTAAGTAAGTAAACAATTTATATAGTGTCAAAGTCAAAAAAATCAGGGTGCATTTGAGGGACTCCTTGCAGGGTAGTGTTAAGGGTAGCACTTCTGATGATAACCAATTGTATCGTGTGTGTCAGACATTTAATGGCGATTTACGTAGGTAAATAATTAAATGGTGACGTTTGCATCTGTTATTCTGTTTGTGTAAATATATGTGCTGACATAATTGTAATTCATGTGTATACTTTGCGTCTGTGTGTGCAGTGTGTTTTATGAGAAAGCTCTGCAAGCCTTTGTCTCGTTTGTTCAGTCGTACAGAAAACACGAATGTAGTCGCATTTTTCGCTTCAAAGGTAGATATTTTTTAAATTTTGTTTTTATTATTCCTAGGCGAGTTTGAGTGACAGCCAGGTGATAGCATCATTAAATGAATATGTCAGTGACCCGGCTCTGAATCTCAGCACGTGCCAGAGAAAGTTAAAGTGACTGATTAGCAGTGAGTGAATTTTTAAGTATTTCCGTTACGTGCCATGGTGGTGTAAGGTTTACGACACTAGACTCATGATCAAGTGGTCGTGGTTGGACTTTGATGATTTCACTTTTACATTGCACATTTCATGTAATTCACATCCATTTGCTTTTGTCTGATAGCAGTATAATTTGGTGCTGACCAAAGTGGCGGCAATGCTCTGCAGCTGGGGGAGTAACTGTAGGTCTGTCATCGCACTGTGTATTATATTTTGGAAGTGGTAAGGAGTTTTGTACAGTATGTTTTACAGGGTGTCTAACACTCCTGGAAATCCTGGAAATCTACTGGAAATTTACAAAGTCTCCTGGAAATTTTCTGGTTTAATTGGCCAGTTGGCACGTTTGTCATTAATATTAGTTACAATTCTTGTATTTCAGAGTGTATCAGTACAAAATATCTCGCGATAAACCAGGATCAATTGATATTGAGGTTAGTAATCTCGGTGTCACCTGAAAGCCAAATTCCATTATGCTAGCTGGTTTGAAGCTGGTCGCAGACAGGTTCGAAGCTTGTCGGCGACCATCTTCGAACCTGTCTGTGACCAGCTTCGAACCAGATAGCGTAATGGAATTTGGCTTCGAACCTGTCTGCAACCAGCTTCGAACTAGCTAGCGTAATGGAATTTGGCTTTAACTCACCTATTGATCGGGTGATAGGCATCGGATGAGGCCTATCACCACATGCTTCTTCATTTAACTTACTGCTTCGAAAAAAAACTGCAAAATGTCTCCTGGAAATCTAATGGAAATCATACCTGCTTATCTGTTAGACATGCTGTTTTACATTTATAAGTTTATCCTGTGCTAAACTAATGTATATAACTGTATATCTGTCGTTTCATTTTACGTCTATTTGGAAAATCCATTGTGTCGCACTGTCATGATGTTGCAAAAATATGGGGAGGATGGTGGAGGTGGGCAATGGTTAGTCCGGATGGAGTGGCGCCCAGTCGGATGGTCGGTGTCTGCCTCTGTTAATCTTCCCTTGCACCATAAAATCCAGAAGTTCTCTTCTGGCACCGGCTCACCCAGGTGGTCCCGGAAAAAGGGCCGTAAAACGGTTGTGATGGTGGTGTCATGATGTTGCAGCCGAACCATCTGTGATCATGTGAGCTGGGACAACCATAGGGCAGCCAGCTGTTGTTAGATATAGTGTGATGTGCAATGATTTGTGCAGACCTTGATCTCGGGCGTCTGGCGACTGGGTTTGGTCTTCTTCATCTACCAAAGATGCCAGAGTTGAAGGACAGAGACATGTCGAACTTTGAACCTGTCGTTATGGACTACAGCACAATCTCGTTCAAGTAGTCAGCCAGTTACGTTACTTTTAAATCACACAGCAGTAAAGGATGTGTGTTACGCAAAAACCGAGAGTTGTTGCGCTACTTTTTGTCTAGAATTAATCGTAATGGGAATTAACACTCTTTAAGACATAGAGGAAAATGCACTGGAATTTCTGATGATCTGTTATGTAACTACCACGTACTTCAGTTTTTCTGGAGTTACATCGTGTCTCGCAGAAGAGAACTTTATCGATAATTGAAGCGAGTTCGATGCCCGTCATGTCATTCAACAGAGTCCAAGCACTGATGAGCTATCTATGATATATATATTGGTGTAAAATATCTTATCCACTTTACTGCAAGCCATTTATTGTGATGCTGTTGGTCGGGTGGCAGGAAGAGCATCTGGCCTGTAATAACTGAGTGAAGAGGTGCTGGCATGGTTATCTGTCTGGGGTGTGGTACAAATGATTTGCATATGGTCCAACTGATGCCACTGCCACCCCGTCGTCTCTTGTTCCAGTAAAATCGAGAATGGTTTACCTTTCTGGTGCCAGCTTACCCAGGTTGTCCTGGACAAAAGGGCGTTAAACGGATGTAGTAATGTTTTTATTAATGCAGCATGGTGCAGCTGCTGTTACTAGCAAGCATTGAGCTGTAGTTTTTCTTCACTGTTTCTGTAGCATTTCATTCACTGCTGTGACACTGTCGGTTGGGTGTTGGGAAGGACATCTGATCCATAAAAATGTGTGTAGAACAAGTTTAAAAAAGCAAGTGGGATCTGGCTAACCCAGGTTCACCTGGAAAAGGGCCGTTGAAATAGGAGCTAGGATGTCTTTATGTAGTAGTTTGCCTGAGGTTGATGAAAGCACATGAAGACGCAGAGACACACCCACTATATGATGGTCTGGTGGACATTTTCCAGATAAATCTCAATAAATGCACAATGGATTTAGGGTTTATGTTGTTTTGCAGCTTTTTGTAATGTTTTGATGCAAGCGCAAGTTACTCCTCTGTGTGTTGAAGTTCAGGAACAGGAAATGAAAAATTAAAGAATATATTTGTTGCTGAGTAGAATATTCGTATTGGAATTGTGCAATTGATTCAGAGACAAAGTGCGAGAACGTCAAAGGCAAGCAAAGTTGGAGAAGTTTGCCACAACCGGAGTCATGCCAGGCAAGAAACAGTACAAGGTATGATGATGATGATGATGATGATGATGCTTGATTTTTACCTTGTGATACTGATAATGCTGATAATATCTTCATCTGGAGTCAGAAAAACGTTGC
>Ga0209259_1000262_pt1 | contig 14629 bp, 11 predicted proteins | sample WorMetGr2BELIZE1_FD_187417 | JGI IMG/M metagenome (GOLD analysis project Ga0209259, IMG submission 187417) | Marine gutless worms symbiont microbial communities from Max Planck institute for Marine Microbiology, Germany - Inanidrilus... ...
AAGTTACCTCTTAAGTACGGTTTTAAACCAAAGTTAATCTGAACAATCCGGTTTTAAACCAAACTTACGTAATGCATTTTGATAGGCAGCTGCGCTTAAACTCTAGTCTTTAACTCCGGTTTTAAACTAAAGTCACTTTACTTTTCGGATTAATGAGTAATGACGTCTTGAATGACGTAAACGCAGACATCAAATATTTAATTTCACATAAGCGTAAAAACGGTCTGCATAAGTCCCATAATTGCATGATAACGAAAAATGGGAATATTTCGTTGTCGGAAACTGAATGAATAGTGGTGAATAGGTGGAATCGTGTGCCAAACTTAGTGCTTGTTCCACGTGCTACGGCCGGCAAAGACTTGTACCGATTTGTTACCATGGCTACAAACACCTGGTTTAAAACCGGGTTTTAAACCAAAGTTTTAAACCAAAGTTAATCCCAGCTCTGGTTTACAACCAGATTTAGCGTTCAGATTAAGCTTTGGTTTAAAACTTTTAGTTTAAAACTTGGTTTAAGCGGAAAGATAAAGTCACCCAGTTAATACAGAACAGCTATACAAACAGTAGCAGCCAGCATCACTGCACAGAAGGCAGTTAACACACATTCTACATGTGGCACAAATGAGCAGGCCATCAGCCGCCATCAGTAACCAAGGCTGCCAGATATTTCTCAAGGTACAGCAGTGACAAATTTAGGGTGTGCTAAAATCTTTAATGATGACATTATTACAAATTTACCACCGAGTCTGTAAATCCACCAGCATGTAGTGATATTAAGGACAAGACTACATAGGGTTTCACCTTCCTGATTCAGACTGGCCAACGGCCAGTTCTGCACCACTGACTAGGATGTCTTTACAGCAGTGAATATGTGATTGCAGGAAGCGACAGCAGGCCACAGCAACTACATACCAGTGGCATGGCAACGCAGGCCAGATAAACAACCTGTGCCATTGCACTGTGTGTGTACACAGACATACGTGGAACTGACAATATAAAACTGAACACAACTAGACGGTTCGACCGCCCAATGTCGAACGGGATGGCCGCCCTGCTGCATGAAGATACCACGCCGCAAAGTTTGTCTAATGCCCACTGTTCGAGTGCCATACAGTAATGCTGCCACCTGATGAACAGGCCCCCAAATGTATACATAGTGTAGCAGCCCAGGAAACGGCCAAACATCATGCAAAGTTTGGTTGATGTCTGTTGAGCGACGTCGGTGCAGTAACGAAGCCAAGACACGAAACCCGTTGAAATTTGCTGGGGTTCCCCAAACTCGCCAACCAATCTCAGCTGTTACTGGGCCGAAGTTCACTACATTGTGAGGACTTGTGGTGCAGATATTACTGTTTAACAAGGTTTTTTCCAATTGTCTATACATGCCTTAGTTGCGAAGATATAGCCCAACAAAGTTGTGCGATAGTGCAGATGGCAAATTTTTGCATCCTGTATTTTCAGAGAGCCACGTGCAGCACATTTCAGACCTGCATTATAAATTTGCACTAAAGCCACATCATGTGTGGAAATATGGTAGATAGCCAACCTGCAACCGCTGAGAATAGGTGAGGAAAAAAAGAAGAAAGTAGAAGAGACCACAGGGGTAAAATGGAATGTCGGCATCTGCTACACAGGGCGGCCATAAACAGTGGCTACTGGTCACGGTGCTGCAAAGAAAACCAGTTGTTTAGTAAGCATGTCTAACACTATGATGAGAGAATGTGAGAGATGCGTGCAAACACCAGACATTAGCAAGCGTCGTTCATATGAGCCGTGAGTGACACAAAGTGCACTGTGCACATCAGACAAATATGAACAACAAGCCGGTCGGTTTTTATGGCCCGATTGTGCTCCCAGGTCCGAATGCCCCCAGTTCAGAATGCCCGCCGAATGTCGTGCCCAATTCCGAGTTCCGAACGTCCCCAGATCCCGAATTTCCGAACGCGCTCCATCCGCTGTGCTACGGGTAGTTACGCAACAGCGCATTGATGATTGCAGCGAGCACGCGGTGCTGGCGGCGGGCGCATAGCATTGGACGGGGGTGTTGCGTCCATACTTGCGTTATGGCAATAGCGGCAGACTTCAAAATGTATCTCCTCCGTCAGTTTTGTTCGAATCGAGTCAAATTTTTTAAAATACACAGGAGACACAGACGCAAAAAAGATGGACCAGAATTTTGAAATTCAAATTCTGTGATTTTTGACAATTTTTTTTGAAATTTTCAAAAAGGCATCGCGCGGTCCCTCAGTGGTCGATCTGGACCATTATGGTCACAGCCAAACTAGATCACAGTAGGGTCCTTGTGACCAAGTTTCATCAAAATCGGTCAACGTTGAAGGGTAGAAGTGCCGGTCAGAGACACACACACACACACAGACAGACAAACTCAGCTGAAAATAAGGGCATTTCAGGTTTGCAATCGGGCCAACAGTCAAAATAGCAACAGTACAGACCACATGACCCGTACCAAGTGGCAAACCGGCGCTGATGATTATTTATATTAGTTTAATTTGAATTATCATTTTCTTGCTCATCTCTTGCACAGATGACCGCCAAATCGTCGATGTGATCCACAGGACCACCACAGGGTCACTTTTCACAGGCACACGGAATGGATTAGTTGCAATCCATTAGACCACATCTTCAGTGTCATCACTTCACTGAATCAGACTGCAACTGCTCCACAATGCACTACTCATGCATTACTAGTATGACGTGCGGCATGAAAATGTTAAGAATGTCAGAACGTAAAGGCTGTGAGTCAAATGCAAAACAACTAATGAGGTCAGAGATCATTATGTAATGAAGTCAAAGATGACGACAAACAAGGTCAAGTCACAGCTAGTGAGGTCAAAGGTCAGTGAGGTCAAAGGTCAGTGAGGTCGGCTGACCGTAGATTCTCCGCTGTGAATTGAGACGGACCGATGGACGCCGCCGGTCGACGGGTTGTGACCGTTCTTGAGCAGGTCTTGAATGTGTTGGACGATCAGGTCGATTGCCACTACAACCAACGTACCACACCAGCTCAGACAAACAGAAGTGGAATTCCGCAAACAACAAGGGATATTTATACCACGGAAATAAGCAAATACATCATGTGGCTCGGCAGTCTACTGGCTAGGGCAATAGATGCACAACTCGATTGTTGCAAGTTCAAGTTCGACATCTGGCCACCATGGTTAGTACTGGGATGGGTGACCATCTTCAGGCGGGCAAACCACCTCAGTATTTCACCAAGCCACCCAGGCCGACTCAGCCTCCTACCCTCAGTGGGACGGGAAATGAGTACCAGCCAAACTGCACTGCAGTAATGCTCTGTGACTCGGGACTTAAGGAAGGTATGGTTCATTCCATCTGTGGACGCACGTGTGGGCGGCAGATAAAACTGTCTGATCACAAGTTAACGCGTCATCCCTGAGCATCTTACAGAGGCGAATAGCTCATGATAAAGCACTACACAAATCTACGGTTACTTCACTTTACTTACACCGTGGTCCAACTAACTGCCAGTCAGTCCCAAACAGAAATGTTTTCTGCAGCCACTCAAACTGTTAACAGATGAGATCTTCTGTGCTAGTCAGATGATGTTGCACAGCTCTTGTGTATTAACTGCTGACTTGGCCCAGTTTGCCTTCAGTGCTTTGACACTGTTGGTTGGATGGCAGGAATGGCATCCGGCCTGTAAAAACTGAGTGATGAGGTGCTGGCGTGGTTATCTGTGTGGAGTAAGGTGTAAATGATTTGCATATGGTCCAGCTGATGCCACTGTCACCCCATCATCTCTTGCTCCAGTAAAATCCAGAATGGTTTACCTTTCTGGTGTCGGCTTTCCCAGGTTGTCGTGAAAAAATGGCCGTTAAATGGATGTAATAGTAGCAGTTTACTCAGACTGACAGCAAAAATCAGCACATTGACTATGTGGCGATGTGCTGCTAAATAATATCACCTTTTTTGATCTTTGCTGTTTTAGTTGTGTGATTTAGCCACTGTCATCCCTACAAACCGTTTTAAACTGTGAAGTTTTTAAACAATAATAATACAAAGTCATACTAATCAGAAATGTCAGCAAAATCACAACAGTATCAGTACACAATCATGTCTGTAGCGAGTGGTTTGGTGGATATGTGGACTGCAAGACTGTCAGACACTGGTACTTAAACATCACCTGCTGCTGACTGCTAGATTCCAATGCAAAGTATTTAACATTCAACACTCGACACATACGGACCTGTGTTGTCACCGCCTCGTGGTATAATCACATCGGCGTATTTCTTCGTCTACACACGACATAAGAACATAACATAAGCACTACACAGCCAGCCACTGCTGCATTGATTTCAACTGGTCACGTCTTGTCACTTAGCAAGCAAACAAACAATCTTCCGTACTTAGCAGAGACAAGAATCAGTCATCGCAACAACTCCATGGAAACTGTTGACAATTTCTACACCAAGATTTCACAGGCGAGATGTCCTTTGAGACAGTAAACTGTGTCAAACCCAACTGAACATTAGATGTAATTACTAGCATAATAAACATTATCACCTTCATGACTGACTCTGCAAAGTTATTCACAAACCTTACAAGAGGCCTCATGTTTCATGTTTGTATGAAATATAAGAAACACTGCATGCGAATTTCTGTTGAGTGGCGACACAGGCTTCATATTAACCGATCTGATTATTCATCACATACTAACCGGTAAGCAGAATTCTTCGAATGCCGGCTTGACGTACGTGATGTACTGATGTAGAACGTGTTCAAGTGGACGCTCGCGCTCTTTCATGTCTCGTTCGACTGAGACACAACGTCAAACACAACTCAGAATACGAATATGAAACAAGAAGGCACATTGCATAACATGCATTGATTAAATGAGTTAAGGTCAAACGTTCTCTATGCCACAGAAATGACAGCGTCAGAACACTGACTGATTGATTCATTTATGTTTTACGTCCAACCTGACACAAAATAGGTCATGTCGGAGACGTTCGTCCCAGCCAATCTCTTGGCTTAGTACGAAGAAACTAAACCTAACACAACAAAAGCAAACAATATCGAAACAAAATGGCAAAAACACAAAAGGAAACCTGAATCAAAAGAAAATCAAAACCTAAACCTAAACCAACAGTCAACTTTAAGAACTGTTCATATATGTGTGCATATCACTGTGCACAACTGTCATACACAACACAGCACAGAACAGTTCTGATAATTTTCCCCATTATCCTCAGGACAATCATCATTGCTCAGATCAGAGGGGAAAGAGATGTCAGAGCACTGGACGAATTGACTAGTACTGACAATCAATACTGAACATCGACCATTGTTCTCATCACATGGTGTGGCCTTAGTGCGAATTTAGGATGCAGGTCTGAAACGTGCTGCACACGGCTCACTGAAAATACAGAATGCAAAAAAATCGCCATCTGGGCACCATCGCATAACTTTGTCGGGCTATATGTTCGCATGTATCGACAATCGGAAAAAACTTGTTAAACAGTAATATCTCCCCCACGTCTTTACAATATGGTGAACTGCGGCCCACTGCGGTCAACTCAGCCTTGCATCCCTCCAGGTTCGCTAAATCGAGTACCAGCTTCGGCTGGGGTAAAGGCTGGAATGTCACCTCTGCTGGGTGGCAGGTAACACTGTGTGATCCCATATGGCACATGAGTTCCAGTAGCGGTGAGGCGTGTTGCGAACTGCTATATCCGGTTACTTTACTACTTTGCTTTACTACTGGCTAAGATAGGTTCGGGAGTTTGGGCCACCCCAGCTAATTTCACCGGGTTTTGCGTTTTGGCAGAGTTACTGCACGGCACTCTAGTAGTCGGCGTCAGCCAAACTTTGCGGTGTTGAACAGAGGGCGCAACCTATATTCGGTAGGGCGGCCACCACGTTGGGCATTGGCCCACATTCTAGTTTTCTAAGCTTTCAGCAAGTGCTACGAAATGTGTTAAGATTAGCTTAAGGTTTCTTTCGCAGACCAGGCCCACAGTCACTACACAACTGAATCTGGAACAGTTGCATATCACAATGACTGAGTGAAATTTAACATTCCACTCAACATGTGATGGGTTATTTGTTCTAGAGATGAGTGAATCCATGAAATCTACTATCAAACTCACAAACAACCATGAAAAAGTGTAACGTAAAAATCTGCCTAAACTAAATGATGCCATTTACACATCAAAGCAGATGACCTAAACCAACAGCCGTCTGCATGAAATGCTTGTACGTATGTCTATATAACCACACATAACTGTGATACAACAACAGCTAAGAACAGAGTTGACAAACTTCCCTTCTATCCTCCCAATATGAACCCTGTGACTTCTACCAGCCACTCAAGCCTAAACAGAGCACACTGTCGTGCAGTACCTCGCATAGCAAGTCTCGTGTCGGCGTCCAGATCAACAAACAGACGTACGTCGAAGAGTTCACGCAACGGCGCGAAATAAAACGCAAGAATGCCTTCAAACAGAACGACGTCGGCCGGCTGTATCTCATGACAGCCTTGTCTACAAACAAAGCACACCATCACTCCGTGTGCAGTGTTGCTTCCGCTGTCTTTGTCTCTCAAAGAATGAAGACACGATAAGAGATTCCCGGGTTGGCATTACAAACTGCAGTTGGCTACACACGATTTTCAGGATTCGTACAGAAAACTGTGCATGGTTTTCCAAACTTTTAAATGAAAAAATTACTTATTTTCAAAACTTTTCAAGGTATTTTTTACCTTTGTATACATCAGCAAAATACACTTAAAAGTAGCTTTCATGACAAAATTACTTAGACTTCAGGTGGTGCTGGCAGCAGAGATGGGTCGATATTGTCTTTGCTGATATCGATACGATATCGAAATTTTGACCACAGAATGTCGGCGATATGATAATGACAGCAAGGTAACAAAAGAATGATGGAGTATTAACCAGTCTAATGAAAAGCTGTATTTTCCAGGTCAGCCTCACAGTTTTCAAGGATTTTCCCACACTTTTCCATACCTCTGATCATTCTCCAGACTTTTCAAGACCTGGAAAATCTCAGCACCATTGCTACTTGCTTCTGTTGGTCTTGAACCCACTGCCTCACAATCTGCACCATCCAAACTGCTGGGTCACAGACCAGTCTCAATGAGATCTCAATCTGTTTGCCTGGTGTTAGCATTCTGTCAAACTGCATCAGAGGTGCTCAACACGACTGGAATATGTAATCTATATATCTATATAAAGGAGAACAGAACTCTGCTATCTCCTCGACGGCCGCTAATCGGATCGTCACGACACTTTACACGTGAACACGGTCGTTTACGAGGATGAAAATGGTCGAGGTCTGATGTTAATTGTGGCTTTCTAGCTAAAGTTACACGCGAAAATAGTGTAAATGTTTCGAATCTATTTATAGTTATGAGTGACCTATACATTACATGGAAGGCAGTGTCGTCGCATCAGCTGCCAATGTGATTGGCTGTGGATAGTTGGCAACTGGGCAGCACTTGGCTTCAGCTGCTGACCTCCGGCCAGTCTGGATGCTCTGCGTAGCTAGCTAGGCCCATAGCCATGAGGGCTGTGCTATCATGGCGCGTTCATATGATGCTTGGATGGTGGGTGGGCTGGCGACAATGGCTATAATTTACAACACAAACATCTCATACGCTCACGATACCACGCGTGCATGCCTGTCGTTACTTTGTCTAGGCCTGTGCCAGTCAGTTGAGCGTCTGTCTGCTAGCAATGTCGACATCGATGACGGTTGTTCGCTGCATTCTATACGTAGTTATGATCTCAAAGCGTTTTTAAGTTTTAACTGTAAACACTGTACCTTTCACTACGATCTGTGTTTGCATAGTTAACGTGCAAGTGTGGCTACATAGTAGGGCTTGCCTCGATCAGCTTGTGATCGCGATCAGATCGTTTACTCTACTCCGCGATCGCAGTTGATCAAAAACAAGACTGATCACGATCATGAGCCTAATAGCTAAGCTAGGGATAATTTACGCCACTGCATGCCATGCCAGCCTCTGCACAACTGCGTTGGACTGTCTGAGTGTCAGCTGTCACTGCCGCCACACAGCGCTTACTACCATTATACAAACACGGCGCGGGGAGGGGGAGGTGGGGATTAGCGAGACAGTTGCAGCAGCAGATCGGTCTGTGTAAAGTGTTGTGCTGGCTGCCACTAATTGCTAGCAGAAACACTCCCTTCCTCTGCTCCCCCCACCGGGCGACCAGAACGACCGATGGCGACCGTCCATCCACACGGTGTCACATTGCCAGCACAGTGGCCTACTTAGGCAGCTTAGCCTACTGTGCTACACTATGTGGCGCCTTTGATCGCGATCACTGATCGCGATCAGCTGCTGATGACGTCATGATCGTCGATCACTTTGTTCAGTGATCGAGGCAAGCCCTACTACATAGCATATGTTTTCGCTTTTCGGTGATGGAGTTTCTATCCGTGTGGACGGTCTACTGTTATATTTTGTGAGCGCCTAACTTTTATGTTGCACTGGCACAGATGACTGCATGTTATGCAATCATCTCTGGGACGAATCTACATCTAGCGGCGCTAAGAGCGAATGAGAGAGTGCGTGCGCCGCTAGTCAACTTAATAACTGAAAATGGCATACACTGTTCCACTTGGTAACAAAACTATGTACAAAATGAACCAATATAAAGGAGTCAGTTATAACCTGCAGTGCGTCACAAAGTCGTAATTAGGAACAGTGACTTTCTTCTTCGCAAGGATGCTTTTGACTGTCCGGGTCATCAGAGGCTCATCCAAGGCACCTGGACGCAAACAGGAAAAATATGTGAAAAATTGACAAATACATTTGTAGAGAGACATGGCGAATGAATGAGACATGCAAAGAGACGTGTGTGACTGACTTGTCCGAGGCTGCTACACAAAATGGAATGGCTGCGAGTTGAACATGTGAAGTTTTGATCACAAGTTTAATGCTGTAATATTTATTGAAACACAACACAAGTAAAGGACAACATAGACGTAGTCACGCTTGACATAGACCACCAAGCAACTCCAAACTCGTTTTCTCGCTCACTCGCAGGCAAATCTCATGTGGTTTTTGAGATGGGTGCGCGAGCGGACAATACAGACACATAAATTGCAATACATGTACTATTCTATTCACAGTTTTATGGATAGAGACGCTGAAAAAACAGCACATAAAAATGCAGGACAAGAAGTATATAGTGTATTAATGAAATATTTTTGAGCAGATATTTAAAAATTATTTTTATAAAATTTAATAAAATTTTAACAATAGTAGGCTGTTATTAATTTTAACTAACTAGAGAATTTATATTTGTACGTTTTGGTTGTTTATTATAGACGCAAATTTTGAGAATAGGCCCAACAGGATATTATATAACGGGGTGTGTGGACTTGCTGTGAGTTTAATGTATTCGTATATTAGTTGAAATCCCGTGAGCAGCGTAAATGCAATAGTAAGTAAACCACTGAACCACCCATCTACATCAAGTATTTTAGGCTATTTTAATACGTTTGCCAGTTCACTGATGTAATCTATGAAATACCAAAGGGTCCGGTCGACTGCCTGCATCGGTAAAAGTAAAGTGAAAACGTGCAGCAGGTATTACGAGGTAATGAACTAACGCTAAACTGCCACTTTGTTGTTCAAGTATTTTACAACGTCTAAAGTCAGCACTCTATATTTTGCTCACTTCAACTTGCTTGTACATATTGTCGCTCGCTCACAGAGAAAATGTCACTTGCTCTCGCTCGTCCCATTTCTTGCTCGCTACCACTCACTCGTTTAGCGTTCGCATTACAACACCCCCGCAGTATGGACGAAATGGAACGGCCACGCAGCAGGCGCGACGATGTTATCGCCGGCGCATGCAGTGCCACGCACTACGCATGCCGGCAATGACTCTCCTTGCCGACTGCAAATCCGCCCAATAGTGCACAACTAGGGGGCATCCCCTACCACTCCACCAAGTTACATCCAGGTCCGTGCAACAGTGTAGGCATGTGGCCGCAGACAGACACAGACAGACAGACACACAGACGCGCGTGACCACAATACATTTCTCGTGGTCTATGACTCACGTGAAATGTAATAACACTAAACCATCCACGTGCAGTGGCGATGCGGCCAGTTGTCAAATTACTTTGACCACTCGTTAGCTTTACTGCCAAGTTTGATCAGTTCTCTAAATTTCTACATCCACCATTTCAAGCATCATTGTGACATAAAATAAACACAGTGTAAAGAAGACATCATAAAATCAGGTTTAGCAAACCTATCATAGCAACAAAAAACATCAATCAGACAGTTGATTTGAAGTTCAATACTACATCTTTGATTTCTTACACTAGCTCAGCGTACCATTTTACATAACATCCTAACCGAACCAAAATTTATCTAATCTACTTCAAAGGCATTCACAATAACCTTTCCAGTTGGCAATTTCTTCAATGTATAAATTATCCTGAAAGTTTAAAAATATTCTTTTTCTAGATCACAGCAACGTATATTAATTATATTCAATTTTAAAGAGGATTGCTTCTTGTGGCACGTTATCAATCCTGATCAACATGCTAACCCCAGCTGTAAAACTGTCATTACTGTCATGCAGTACTTAGTGATATACGTAATGCAGTCAGTGTATCTGCAGGTTGAGAAATCAACGATTAGTGAAGATGGCGATGCTGAGAATGGTCCAAGGACGTGAGGCTCACAGAAGATACTCGAACGACATCACAGACTGGTGCAGTTGAAATGAATTACTAGTGGCTTCCAAGGCTCACATGGGCCACTATCTCAAAGAAGAAGAAGTAAAGAAGAAGAATGCGGCTAGTGTAAAGAATTAGGTATGCACTGAAAACAGCTGTGCAATGCATTTCAATGTGTACCCTAATTCTTACAATCACGCCCATTCAGATACCATTTAGTTCTCAGCAAATTTGGGTACTTGCTTGCACACTGTAGTGGCGCAACAGCACAACGATATCCGCACTACATTCTTAAATACATAAATAATAAATTAAAAATAAAATAAATAAAAATAAAGGGGTAGGGTCTGGAGAGTGGGCCCCAGGGAAAAAACATTTGACATTTAATTTAACATTAAATCACTGCATGCAGCACGAAGAACTACTTCCTCAGCACATGGACACTGCCACAGCCGTTTCACCGACCACCAACGACGACGTCACAGATGTCAACGAAACACTTGACTTGACGCTATCAACACTGGCAACTTTGATTTACATTTTGATTTAAGTGACGTTGACAGCGACGTCGACGTGTTCCACTAAGTTTACACTTCATGCTGCATTACACACTAAATGATTAACGAACACACTGTGCCAAAAACACTTAAATTCATATAACCACCACTGTACCCCGATTCTACGCATGTCCCAAAGAATGCATTCAGTGATGATGGCGCAGTACTTACAAGCACCACTCTGTAGTGGCGTACATACTTGGATGGTCAAAGTCAAACTGTCCTCTGCTGGCCGCTGCTCGCTCGTTGTCGTTGAGCAGACGGTAGAAGCACTCTTGACTGACAACCTCCACACGACGGTGCGGCTCCTCGGTGTCGGCTGCGCACTGGCCGAGCGCCGTGATGATCTTCTGACAAACCGTCGACTAGCACAACATCAGCAGCAACACGTACTGTCAACGTTACGCTTAGTTCTAGTGATAGACGTACACGGAGTGCCGCGGTCCAATGTTGTGCAGCATATGAAATATATGCATGATACGTGGCACATGTTGACTTTGAGAATAAACAACATTATTATTTTTAGGGCAACATAATAGTACGTTAGTTGTGCGGTCAATGAGATACTTTGTGTGATGTTGTGTTGCGATCATGTTCTTTCATAATTATTAGCTCTAGATAGGCTCAACTAACTGCTAACTGTGCTCTGGACACGTCCAGACCGCAAGCCAACCGAAAGCCCAATTATGGTGGCAGTCTGTTTGCAGTCTTGCAGTCAGGTTTTAGAGAGACCGCCCGAGTCAGTCATTGTAAATAACGCGGATGACGTGGACAACAATAATTAGGTGGCTGCGGGCAAAGATCAAAGGCCTGTCTGGCCGCTACAATCGCCGCCTGTCGCCTGTGCCTTCCTGCCCACCCCAGGTCATCCACGTGCTAGCTCATCCGCATTGTTGTGTGTACTGCAGGGCAGCTCACTTACCATTCCCAGCACGCAACTATAATGGCATCATTTTGGGGCGACCGTTTGTAAAACAATTCCCCCAGTGCTATGGGACCGTTGTCGGTCCTGTCTGTCTGTAACGTTGGTGTATTATGGCCAAATGGCTGGATGGAACAAGATGCCACTTGGTACGTTCATTTTCAAATCTAACAGTGAAAATGCATTAAAACCCATTTATTTTTGATAAATTTACAGCACTTGTTGAACAGATGAATACAGAGGTGTTTAATGGTTAATGCACGTCCGGTTGTTAGCGTCGTCCATGCCTGCAGTGAAGCACTGACGCCTGGTGTTCACCATTACATTGCCGTTATTCCTGAGCCGTACTGCCATTCTCGAATTCCGCTGTTACCAAAAAATGTGTAAGAAAATTCTGTTCGAGCCATAAATGGCAAAAATCGGCCGTTGCCGTTCGCTGTTGAAATAGGATTGATTTCTATTTTTCCCCGTTGTTCCGTAACTGCTGATCCAATCATAGCGACGCCGATGAGTCATGCATAGAGATTCTACCATTACACAAAGTAAATGTCTACGCAAACTAGCAAAAGACAACCAAAATTATCCCCAGTTCAAACGACGTATCTAATATCTAAACGTAAGTAGGCATAAACATGTGTCATCACACCTGATCGTCGTTACCAAATGCTCGCTAGGTGATACTGAGGAGCGACGTGTCGTCTTCTTGGATATGAACGGAGAGAGCAATGTGTGATCAAATTGCGAAGGTGTCATATTCTAAAATATCTTAAGAATGATTCATGATTCATACATTTCTCTGAAGAGGTTAAATTCTCCAAAGTCAGATCTCCTGCAACATATTTGCCTCATCCAAACATTGATGTTTGCACCGCTTGACGTTCATTGCTACAGAAAGTGGTTTCCATCCAATTCCGTTGAATGATCACGAAACGGCAACGGTAACAGGTAAAACCGACAATTTTACCCCCATCACCAATCAGTGGGTCTCCTACGCCATCAGAACTTAGGGTTCAGTAGGGTTATGGTTTGGATCAGGGTCACATTTGGATTAGGGTAAGTGTTAGGCTTAGGTTTAGTTTTAGTGGTGCAAAGCTTTAGGCGACCCGTCAGTCAGGGATGGGGTTAGTTAGTTAGTTAGTTGGAGTTTAACGTCCCTTTTCAGCACAAATATGGCTATATCAGAGACGAAAGGGATGGGGTTAAATTGTGGGTTTTACCACGGAAACAGATACGAACAATGGCAACAGCAGGATGCATATTGTGAGAAATCTGTCACTAATTACACACAGTAGGCATACATATATATATACTGACGTAAATTTTCTGTGTCAACACTAGACCCAGAACTTTCTTGCCCGTGCTGTTGTTAAAGCTCCTAAATGCTGTCACATCACTCCTATCCTACACTATCTTCACTGGCTCAAAATAACCGAACGCATTGAATACAAACTCCTCTCACTCACTTATAAGGTCCTCACAACCACCCAACGTCTGTATCTGCATAACCTAATCTCTGTTCAACCTCCTCGCAACACTCGCTCCTCTTATCACGTTACCCTCGCTCGACCACCAACATCATCCTCGTCACGCATAACTGATCACTCCTTCAGGTACGCCTCACCATGTCTCTGGAATCAACTTCCTAATTCTCTCCGTCAACCTCATTCCAGTCCCTCTGTCTCTGACTTCCCCGTTCATGCTCCTACCACATCTTCTTACTCTCTCAACTCACCACTCTCACCATCCATAACTCCCTCTTTTTCACTCCCGGCTCAAGACCTACCTTTTTCACAAATCTTTCCCACCATAGACTCCCTTCCTGGCCTCAGGACTGACTCCACAGCTTTATGACTGGACCGTTTCTTCTTAGGAGCATCTCGGTTTTTATTTTTAGTTTCTTCATTATTCTTTTTTGTTTGGTTCCATGCGGCAGATTTAGCTGGCTATATCTTAGCTATGTGTTAGCTTTTGGGCGCACGTAAATATCATCGTATCGTATCGTATCATAAAAATGACCATTTCATTGGTTACCAAATTGCATTGCCGTAGCTCTGTTTCTATGTGTGACTCGCGGACCAATCACAGCTTGCGTTTCGTACCGGTAGCCGGTAGCAAAACAGAACGTTCTATTTGCTACCGGCTGCCGGTACCGGTGAAAATCGGTACCGGAAACCATGACAAATGACTGGTTTCTGGTACCAGTTGGCTGGTACCAGAAACTGGTACCGGAAACCGGTCAATGACTCATGGGCTTAATTATCAGACAACCGGGCGTCTGGCCAGCAGGCGACCGCCTAATTAACGCTGTCCGCGTTATCTAGCAACCCCCTCCTCCAGAGTGACGTTCAACTATGGTGCAGCCACATTCACAACAAAATGCTATGGGTAATCTGCAAAATGCGAAATGCGAAAGTGCGAAAGGGTATTT
>Ga0209259_1000263_pt1 | contig 14616 bp, 8 predicted proteins | sample WorMetGr2BELIZE1_FD_187417 | JGI IMG/M metagenome (GOLD analysis project Ga0209259, IMG submission 187417) | Marine gutless worms symbiont microbial communities from Max Planck institute for Marine Microbiology, Germany - Inanidrilus... ...
GGCGTGGACCAAGGCCTACCTCCATGCCAAGTTTCATCTTGATCCATCCAGCCGTTTGGCTACAATAGACATAGACCGCGGATTATACGCAAAGCCTGCGCCCATATATTTCGAATGAGGGGGGCTGCTGTGCCCCTTTTCGTGGGGGAGCTGGATCCCCATCTATCACAGCGTGGCCGAAGCGAAGGCCTACCTGCATGCCAGGTTTCATGTTGACCAGTCAAACCGTTTAGCCACAGTACACCAATGTCACAGACCGACAGGACAACTGTCCGATAGCTTAGGGCCAAAGGATAGGGTGAACAGTTTAACAAACGGTCGCCCAAAAACTCAATTAAATGATGTCATCTAGTCTATACACGAGATGTCGTAACTCGTAAGGTCATTGAGAGATATCGTTAAACACCAAAGGTCTTTCTGTGTCTAGCAAGTGGCTTGTGCTTGCTTTACGTATGCCTGTGGTTAAAACAGTAAAACAGTTGCATACTTATAGGCAGAACATGACGGAACAGAAGAATGACCTGTAAACAACATGGCGGCTGTCGTTGGTTTAAATGGCCAAGCGGAAACTTTTGCGGTTTTAGATAATACGCCTAGTATCGTCAGTAAGCATGCTAGAGTTCTTCTGCATGTTGATGGAGTTGTGAGTTCAAGTGACAGTTGTCATTTGTCGAGAACTTGTCCATTAACGAATAACGACTCGAACAAAGTCAGGGATGACGTAAGTCCCGAACCTGGATACGTTATCAAGGCGTCTGCTAGTGGTGGTGGGATGAAAGTTTTTGTTAATGTTTGCAAAAAGGAAAGTATCGAAAAACCATCACCCGCGAAGCAGATAGCGCGTGATGGACGTTGTGGATTATCATGGACGATACCACACACACTGACTGAGCAAGTCATTAATGATTCACAGTACAAACAGACATACCAGGTATTCGACTTTCAAGTACACCCTGATACTTGTAGAATGGCCGAGACAAACAGTCGTTTCAAGAATATGCTGAATGAGTTAGCTATTGGAGCTATTGCAGGACAGTATAATGTCCATTTAAATGGAAGAAAACTTCAATTTCCAAAGATGAAGTACAAAGGAGTACAGGTATTTACTCGGAAAAATGATGTATCAGTGCTACATGGTAGCAGTGGAGCTACAGCAGAAGTGTTGCATAAAGAGAAGGCACTTGAATGCTGCAAACAGCAAAATGTCAAGCTTTCAGTAGTCAGCAAGAAGTCTGTAATACCACATCAGAAGAAGGTAAAACCACATACAGTGCTTGGTGTTGATGCAGATACTGATGATAACAACAATAAATTTATTGTGCCAAAATATGCTGTTAAGTGTTTAGCCAATGAAGAAGTGCCAGCAGTAAATGGTGTTACATTTTCGCAGATGTTAGTAGTTGACATTGAACTGCCATTGGTCAGCTCTGCATTGGCAATAAGTCTGGATGTGTTTGAGAGACATCTTAATCTTACATCTACTGGAGCTGTACGGTACAGGCTAGAAATAGATCTACCATATGTCATTGATGAAAATCACAGCTTTGCAAAGTTTGTAAAGTCAAGAAAGGTACTTCATGTAACAATGCCTGTGTTCAGCAGTTCCGGTATATATGCCTCATCAAGCAAATCGAGTTCTTCAGTTTCTTCAGCAGATGCTGGTGAAATATTGATTTTACGAAGTGATGTGAATACTGAATTTGTTTCAACAAATTCACTTGCATCAACAGAGATTGCATCTGGTCAAGAAGGAGATCTTATTACATCAACAAAAGATGAATGTGCTGTAGATGAACCTGTAAATTGCTCGACTAGTATGCAGTTTTCTCACACACAAGACCTTGAAAGTGTCAGCCTCGTTTTCATGATAAATGATGTGGAGCCCAGCAGTGTGGCTGTCAGTTTCATTTCTGATACATTTTGTAGAGTTGAACTGGATAAAGTAGTGGGTGATGGCGGTGTTCTGTCTCACATGTACTGCTTCTTGAAGTTTGATGATGATTGTAAATGTAAGGATGATGGCTATGCTGTTAATGTTATGGATGGCAGTGTGGTGTTGGTAATAGCAAAGGCTAGTCAGTGTCACTACATATGGAATACATTCTGGACTGGACCAGACATTAACCACCTTGAAGTAAGATGCATGCTGTTTGTCAATGTAATTATTTTCATACATGTTTTGACTATGCAGTGCTAATAGACATACCACTGCTGCAGTCAGCCACACTAGAGCTTCACCCCATAGCCAACACTGAGTAAGCTTCTACCATTTTCCCATCATGATGAGGTAACAGCTGAGTTGACTTGATCATATGGTGGGTTGGCAACTTGCTAAAGTTTCTTGTAGTGGAACAGGTGAGAATTGAACCTGCAACCTGTTAGCGACAGTTCTGATAATCGTACCATCAGACAGCTATATCCGTCCCATTCCCAAACATACTGACTGAGGTGGTCAGAGGTAGCTGTAGTTATAGGATGGTTAGTCTTAGGTCACTCCTAATCGATGGAGGTGTTGGTTATGTGATGTACAATATGTGGCAGTGCACTATATAGCAAGACTTGAAGATCAAGATATCGAATATCAAGGTTGCACAGCTCATTTAGTTATTAGGAGCAAAAATGTTATTGGTGATGGATGGCCATTGGCCATATGGACTTCAGATTTGGTGAAACTTAGCAAAACACTACCAGTGACACTTTGACTAAACGAATTGCATAACCTTGTTATTCACCATCTTTAAATCTGGTGAAAAGATTCTTTGTTGACACAAATGCGGTTGAATTGGTCATTTGTTCACTTCCAGTAAATATTATTGAGAGTATGACAATGACAGTGTTGCCTTTGTTGTGTTTTGGCATACAGGAAAGGCAATTTTTTACAAGTCCTTGTTTAACCAGCAATTCTGAATCACAGGACATGGAATCATGTAAGATAGAGTCTGAAGATAAACCACCACTTACCGTGCAAGTTAATTCAGCAGATGATGATAAAGTGCTCGTTGCCAAGGAGGTTTGAAACATCATTAATCTGAATTACTTGAATTCCATATCATGGTATGGAGACGATGCAGGTAACACAGTTGACGAGAACTGTAGCGTCTTCTCTCTAATCTGAATGAGTAGTTGCCATCAGCAAGGACATGCGAGCATTAAACCTTTATTCCAACAAAATCCTCCAGTTGTTAACCGGGGGTGCCAGCTGACGCATGTTGTCCTGTATAATGGCCTTACAATGGCAGTAGGTAGAATATCATATACTTGTTATGTGGGTGAGTTGCTCAGATACACAAGGATTTCCTTTTGTACCTCACACTGACTGATGATGATTTGACCTGTTTGTAGTAAAAAGATAGAATGCATAGCATTAAACATCTTACTTTGTAACTCGCTTCAAATGTTTTATTTAGCAGTGCTGCAGTAGTGTTTTTATTATGCATATGTATTCAGGGATGTAGTCTCGAGACCTTGGTCTTGGTCTCGAGGAACCTCGAGGACATCAAAAATGGTCTTCGTCTTGAAATAAAAATCTTGGTCTTGATCTTGGTCTTGAAGAAAAAGTCTTGGTCTTGGTCTTGACGAAAAAGTCTCAGTATTTTCAAGACCTTGATGAATGATAGCTGAGAGGAACATTTCTCTGCCTACTGTCGCTGTCTCATATCTTGCATTCATCCAACTGATACTTGATGGAACTGAGGCCAGAATACCTTGCCGTCTTGTGAGGGATAAGAAACAGTTGCATGCTTGAAGCCACTTTTGGAAAGCGTTTTTTTTTGTACACCGTGCACATCAGCACCAGTCGAAGGAGTTTTCAGCCATGGAGGTCTGTTTGTTAGACCTCACAGAGCAAGGATGTCCGACCAGCTGTTGTGCGATTTGGTGCTTGCCAAGTGCAACTCAAACCATAAGTGATATTTGTGTTACCCTTGTCATCATTATCAGCATAATCACTAATGCACAATGGGATGCTGCTAACACTTGTAACTGCAAAGTTTGGGTTTTCCCTGGCGTTTTATTGTCAAACTAATGCTTGTATTGTGTGTAACATTTGCAAAATTTCTCCTTTATAAATCCGATATCTGAAAGTGAACCCAATGTCGAATTACATCCAAAACTAAAACTGACAAACATCTTGAAATTTAAACAACATTGTTCATTCACAAGAATACTACTGCATATAACTGTTTGTGTACTTGTTGAGAAAATTACCTACCGGTATTAGTTGATACTTTTGAATATAGGCTGCTGTTGGCCCGATTGCAAACCTGATGGGCCATTATTTTCAGCCGAGTTTGTCTGCCTGTGTGTCTGACCGGCACTTCTACCCTTCAGCGTTAACCAATTTTGATGAAACTTGGTCACAAGAACCCTACTCTGATCTAGTTTGGCCGCGACCATAATGGTCCAGATTGGCCGCAGAGGGACGCGCGATGCCTTTTTGAAAATTTAAAAAAATTCTCAAAAATCGCAGAATTCGAATTTCAAAATTCTGGTCCATCATTTTTTGCGTCTGTGTCTCCTGTGTAGTGTAAAAAAATTGGACTCGATTCGAGCAAAACTGACGGAGGAGATAGATTTTGAAGTTTGCCCCTATGGCAATTCCGGCAATGGCACTGCTGCAGGAGCACAACGCTTGGCAGGATATTCTGATTGAACCGGCGGCGCGGCGGCATGCAGCGATCGAAGCTCGGGGGCATTCCAAACGAGGCGTTCGAAACTGAGGGCGCAATCGGGCCATAAAAACCAACCGGCATGTCTGTCTGTGTGGTGGCTCTGACCGGCACTTCTACCCTTCAACGTTGACCGATTTTGATGAAACTTGGTCGCAAGGACTCTACTGCGATCTAGTTTGGCACGACCATAATGGTCCAGATCGGCCGCAGAGGGACCGCGCGTCGCCTTTTTGAAAATTTAAAAAATTCTCAAAAATCACAGAATTCGAATTTCAAAATTCTGGTCCATCATTTTTTGCGTCTGTGTCTCCTGTGTAATGTGCATTGTAAAAAAATGCAACTCGATTCGAACAAAACTGACGGAGGAGATATATTTTGAAGTCTGCCCCTATCGCCATAACGCAAGTATGGACGCGACACCTCCGTGATCGCTGCAAGCAGCAATGCGCTGCGGCATGCCCGTAGCACAGCGGACGTCCCCATTTGCTGCCGGCAAGGTATGACATAGGCGCGCTGCAAAGAGGTACGTTCAAAAAGTCGACATTGGGCGTGTTCATAAATTCGGAATGGAGTGCGTTCGGAAATTCGGGATCTGGGCACGTTCGGAACTCGGTATTGGGCACAACGTTCGGCGGGCATTCCGAACTGGAGGCATTCGGACCTAAATTGCTTGCCGCTAGGTACCTTTTTATGCAGCTATAATCAACAGCAATTAATAACTACAGTGTCAACCTGCAAAGGGACCGTGCAGCACCAAAGATGAACTGTTCAGATGACATGAGACTGTTCAACGTCACTCGCAAGGGGGCAGCATGCTGTCTTTGAGCCTATATTGCAGTGAGTCCCCAGATACAGTGCAACCGTCTAGTTCAAAATAATTAGGTTATTGAATGACATTGATTTTGTAAGTATTTCTGACCTTATTTAGATACCATGCATATTCATGCATAGCATGATTGTAACTGGTTGTTGGTGTATGTGGAATACAAATTGCAGAAATCTAGAAACAGTGGCGAAGATGTGTCATCAGAAATTGTTGTTGTCCATCAGAAGGGTGTACCAAAACTCCACGGAATTCTGAAGCAGCGGTCTGTATCAGAGTCAAGTGATGATGGTGTGCGCAGCTGTTGGAGTGGATGTGACCGCCAGGTGAGCATGACCACTGGAAGCGAAGGTGATGACATTGAAGACAGTCCTGATAGATCAGCAGCATCACTGATCAGCGGCGGCGGACCGATTGTGAGAAAGTCTGTTTCATTCAATGACCACATCGACCGCACGCTGTTCCAGGCCAATCAGAGTGTCAGCAGTATGCACGCCGCCTTGAAGAACCGCCGTAGACGTGCTCGCAAACGAGACCAGAAACAGGAGCAGAGGGAACAGCGTAGACGACGCAGAAGTAGTGGGTCGTTTTCGCTGGAAGAAAGTGGCGACGAGCAAGCTGCTGGTGTGCAGGCTGCGTGTATTCGTGTAGAAAAGTCTGGTGAAAATTCTCAGATTTCCACAGAATCCAGTCAGTATACAGAGGATAGCTGTTGTTCTGCTCAGGTCACTAACGACAGACTTGATGGTTTGTTTTCTAATGCCGTTTTGGATGATGCAGAGGTTGCTAATGAAAAGGTTCTTTCTTCTCAAGACGTGCTTGGTTCTGAGTCTTCCAGTGGAAATGGAGATGCTCCCGAGAATGACAAGCCCATGGAAAGTACGTCGCTAAAGAGTAAACTTGCGTTAAAGGAGACCAAAAATGAAAACGTTAACTTCTCTGATGCATCGAGGACTAAAAACTGTCTTGAAGATTGTGGTTCCGAGGTGGTAAATGATAGCATTGGTAATCTCCCCAATGTCTGTGATGTGTCTTCAGTGCACGCACTTGGTAATGATGAGAATTGTAAATCTGATGTCAGTGATATTGATGTGATATGTGATGGGCTGAGAGCAGATTGCAGTGGCAGTGTTTCTCAGCATGTGGTGTCTTGCAGTTCTGACAGTTCAGTGGAACTTCTAAAACTGAGTCAGACTGTTGATGGCAGTGTATCAGTTGCTGTATCTGAAAGTCAAGCTTTGGAAAAGATAGCAATTTCGCACATGAGCTCAGTTATTGATTTAGACGTTGATTGAGTTAAAGGTTATTGTGAACATCTGATTGAGAGTTATTTTGACTCAGCGAGTGGTTTATGTTGAATGGTATTGATAATAATGGTTATTGATTACGACAGTAACACCACTTAGTGCATCGCTTTATTTTTGTAGAGTAGACTTTAATTGTATGATATACTAATGTGATAAACAATATGCTGAGTGTTCACTAGTGCTTGACATACTAACATTTTTATATGTAAGTTTTCTGAACTGTCCCCAAAAATAAAGCTGTATTCCTAAGAGAACAGTGGTGGTGCATCAATTGGCCTTTTATGTTAGTTTTGAGTGTTATAAATTTATGAAGGGGCCTGTTTGTTACATCTAGTGTCAGTGAAAATTAATACTAGCTGAGCAAGATGTTGTTGCAAGTGACACAAAGATACCAATATCATCCACAATTTCAGATTTTTGCTCGTTTTCATGCATTTGTTAGACATTTTTGCCTACCATACCTTTCTACTAAGTTCAGTTTTTGTTTAACCAACATTCTTTTCTGGAGTTATTCCAGATGCCTGTGTGCACCCATTCCAAAGATATGGAGTGTACCAGAAATACGTCCCAAAAAGAACCGTCGATGATAACTGGAGCAGGTTTTTGTTGCCCAATCAGTATTGAAGAGTACTCGTCTCCCCCTGTAGACATCATCTCAGCTATGATGATTGTCTGGAGGATAAGAGGGAAAATTGTCAGAACTGTTCTGTGAGCTGTGTTGTGCATGACAGTTGTACACAATGATACGCACATACGCAAGCAGTTTTTAAAGTTGATTGTTGGTTTTAGGTTTCTGTGTTTGTTTAGGTTTAGCATTTGATGTTTGGTGTTTGGGCGACTGTTTGTAAAACGGTACGCCCTATGCTATCGGACCGTTGTCTGTCTGTGACGTTGGTGTATTGTGGCTAAACGGTCGGATGCATTAAGATGAAACTTGGCGTGTAGGTAGGCCTCGGCGCAGGCCACATTGTGTTAGATGGGGACCCAGCTCCCCTCCCCAAAAAGGGGTACAGCAGCCCCCCCAGTTTTTGACCATGTCGAGTGGTCAATGCCAAATGGCTCGATGGATCAAGATGCCACTTGGTAGAGAAGTAGGCCTCGATCCAGGCAACATTGTGTTAGATGGGAGACCCAGCTGCCCCTAAAAAGGGGCACAGCCCCCACTTTTCGGCCCATATCTGTTGTGGCCAAACAGCTGAATGGATCAAGGTGCCACTTGGTACGAAGGTAGGCCTCGGCCCATGCCACATTGTATTAGATGGGGACCCAGCTCCTCCCCCCAAAGGGGCACAGTCCCCCAATTTTCGGCCCATGTCTGTTGTGGCCAAACGTCTGGATGGATCAAGATGCCAGTTATTGTGTTGGATTGGGACCCAGCTTCCCTGCAAAAATGGGGCACAGCCCCACCCCTAATTTTTGCCCTAATGTCTATTGTGGCCAAACGGTCGCCCATGTCAGCTGCTGCTGAGCACAGCACTTGTTTACAGAGGGATTGATTTAATCATATACTTTAAAGTGCTGAATAGCATAATGGTGACAGATGGTTTTTATTGTTATGAAATTTTTACTTGTAAATTATTTGATTTAAAAATTTACTATTACAACCAAATTTTTTTATATGTGCACGTTTTTGAAAATGTTAATGCATGATAGAGCCGTGATTTACTGGCAAGCTCATTCTGCATCTTCATGAAATCATTAGCACAATTGCTCAGTTCTGCCATAAACTCTGGAATTGTGTGAAAGAAATGACCCTATTTTGTGTGATGTAAAACCTTAACCAGTTGCACTGTTGTTACTTATTTTGCCCTGACTCAGTAATCTTTAATATATAAGAACGTGACAAACACACATAAACAGTGTTTGAAACAGACCAAGATAATCTTATTAGTTACAAATAATATAAATATTACCTTATTGCCAGTATTGAACATGTTCAAGTTTGTGAAAAGATCACAATAGCATTTGTGTGTGATGCACTAAATCTGCTAATTCACCCAAGTTTCATGATGCGTTTTAACCAGATTGTGCTGATGAATATTACTGAAGAGTAATTTTGGTTCACGGCCAAGTGACCATTATTTTTGTAGTGTCTGTTGGTGTGTCTGTCTGTTTGTTTGTGCAGAGTTTATCTCAGCCGTCTTTGATCCGATTTTGATCAAACTTGGACATATGTTATATGTCTGGGTCTAGTTGTGTCCACTAGAATATAGGGGCTGTGCGACCCCTGGGGGCTTGGTGACCCATAAGAAGCCAGTATTTTTAGGGGTTTTTGGGCTCAAAACACTATCTCGTCCTACAATTTTGATCGGATTGTCTTGATTTTGGGTTATATTGTAGAACGCACCAATAGTAAAATTCTCTTGAGTCATTTTTTTTGCAATTTCTATCTTGAACCCAAATTATGACGCCATAAATGACGTCATTTCCGGTTTTGCAAAAGTTGTCGTAGAGCGATGCGGTTTCCACCGTTGGATAGCTCAGAGGATTTCATGCGACGAGGTGGTCTCCGTTTTTCTATATCTCTTATACTTTCCGAGTTATGATGTCATCAATGACGTCATAATGAGCGATGCGGATTGCACCTCCGGCCGTGAACCACGTAGCGTAGCCGCTAGTTTTTAAGAAAAGTTATCCAGTATATTTATAGAACATTTGAATTGTGTATTTACCGGTACATTGCTGATAATTTTATGTCGGACGAAAAGCTTTTGTACACAGCAGTCTGAATTCAGACGTATACATAGGGTGAAAGTGACGTAATTTTTTCATATCAGCTGTTTTCCGCCATTTTGTGGGGCAAGCTCTGTGAAATGTTTGTTATTCTGACGTCAGTAGACGTCACTTTCTCAATAGGATAGTGATAGTACGGACATTTTCTTAAACCAACTGATTCATTTTTATTCGAATAACGCGACAAATCTTCACCATTTAACTACACACAGTACGACATGTTGACTCACAAAATGGCGATCGCATTGCAACCACAGGTATGTGACGTCACTTCACCCTATGTATTGTGAGAAAAACTGGGATGCAGTAGTGTACCCATGATTTCATTTTGGGGGTATAAATTTAACAGGCATAACTCAGATTATGTACACAGTTATTCATAATTAGCGGACCCCTTTGCTGCAACTGGTATAGCTCTGCTAATAAATGTTATTTCTCTGCAAAAATTTAACTGTTTGTCGTTCTGATAATACCACACACAATTTGCTAAAAATGACTTCCATTGTGCGACGTTTACCATGTGTGATGTAACTAGGCCAACTGTATGAGTGCATTGTAATTTGTGTTTGCATGGGATGAACTTGACCAGTGAGTGATTGACACGGCAGTTAAGCAGTGGCAAACTTATCTTCACCCTTTCATCAAGGCCAAAGGCGGCTACTCTGAAATAATCTACCCTAAAAAGCCCCTTATTAACTGTGATTATGTTACGTTTATGTGCATCTGAGGCTTTACTTTACATTTGTTGCAAATTGCCTTTTGTTTTATTTTAATAAAGTGTCCGATGTGCACTAGTCTTCACAAGAAAGACTAGTGCACGTCGGGCACTTTATTAAAACAAACGGCAATTTGCAACAAAGTAAAGCCTCAAATGCACACAAAACAAAACATATGCATGTTAATCCAAATTAATTAGGGGCTTTGGAGGGCAGATTGTGTTCAAAATAGCCGCCTTTGGCCTTGACGCAAGCGTGAAGATGAGTTCAGTTCGTCCCATGCAGACATAATGCACTCACGCAGTAGTTATAAGGTGAAGGTTGCACAATGAAAGTTACTTTTAGCAAATTGTGTGTAACATTATCAGAACAACAAACAGTTAAATTTTTGCACAGAAATAACGTTTATTAGCAGAGCTATACCAATTTCAGCAAAGGGGTCCGCTAATTGTATTAACCTGGTTGGTAACTTGTTGCACTTGCTGTCCTGCCCCTTTGAGCTACATCACGTGGCAATTTTGGGGATATAGTGTCTTTGAGCCCGCATGGGTACGCCTGTTGGGGTGGGTGGCATCCACAGATGTAATCCGTTCTCTAACTCGAGTAGTTTTTATGGGCATATCTTGGTCATGTTCAACAGCCAGCAAGATGTAACCTGTTTATGCAAAAAAATCTCTCCATAAAATAGACGTATTTTTGGCATACCTTTTATCTTTGGAATGGATGTAAAGCATTCCAAATTTGATACATGGGATTTACTGTGGCAGGTAGCCATAGCCAACATATAAAAAATAACAGCTGACATCGTTTCTCGATGGGCATTTATCATGCTATGCTTTATGCTTGGTTTTTCTGGTACCCTCGTTGTTAATGTTGACTTTCTTATAGTTCCTGTATACACTATCGACACTTCGATGGACTAAGTCTCATGTTTGATTATTTACTGTCTCTTTGGTGTTACATTTACTGGCTTCGTATGAAATAGCATAGTGCAGGTAAGAACACATGTGCTTGTCAGTCTGTAGTGTGGCTATTTGTTTGTTCACAGTGTTCTGTAGTTTAGTGTATATTTAGTTTTTCAGTTGTACCGAGTGGCATTTTCCATATGCAGTGGCTACCAGTTGTTTTAGCATGTGATTATTTGTTATTTTATTATTTATCACTATCATCGTAGAAAGTGTTTGATGCAAATAAAGAGATATTAATTACTATGGTTTTTATATTAGATAATATTCATAATAATGCTGGTAATTAACTTTGAGTGCTATGACACTGTTTGTTGGGCATCAAGAAGACCAGCATCTCCCAAGTTTCCTGAAGACTTTCTGTAGATCATCAGCCAGCCAGATGTACTCCTCAAAATAGTCATTAGTACTGTGTCTGGAATAATTATATGACCACTGTAACCAACATTTATATTTTGCTGTTATTGGACAGAGAGACATGACAGAATAGCATGGTACAGACCCTAAAATGTAGGTCTCTTGTCTTTCTAGTCGGCCAGCTCACAGCTGTAGGTCAGATCAGTCAAACCAAAGTTTTTGCCAAACATCCATGTCCTGTGCCAACTCCAACAGTTCAGCCATGTCACGTCCTGTCAGCTTGCAGATGTAATATATACAGTTTGTGTGAGGTTTCCTTGTGAGGTATTACCATGTAGTGGCTAGTAGACAGCATGCTAAAACAATTTGTTGAGTTTTCTTTAAAAAGACTACTGTGACATACTTGCCATATGGATAGGTATTTATAGCAGTCTCTAATTGGTTTATGCTGTTCTTGGCGTGAGATTTACCAGACCGGGTAGCTACTTCGGGTCCAGATCTGCCCAGGTAAGGGAGACATTCTAGGAAAATGGGGTGTTGGACTTATAAATTTGTTGGCTCTCATTACGCTATGGTGCGCCATCTCAGCAGCTGTTGAACTCTTTCATAAAACCTGAAGACTTGTCAAGAACAGTAGTATGATTAAGATGCTAAAGGAGCCAGCTAACACAGGTTGACGTGTGATGGCCGTAAAATTGTTGCATGTGTGTGAATATGAAGCAAGTACAAAAACAAAATGCAGAAATAGCTAGTTTGTTTTCACTGCTTTCTAAATTCGTAAATGATGTTACAACATTCCTTATGAATGTAGACCGTACTTATTTTCATTCAGTTCTTAGGGTCCAAACAAGTGTTCCATTCAAACCTGTAACAAACCGAGCACATCTAAGCTAAATAAGATGATGCAATGCATTTTCTTTACATAATTGTTGTTGAGCCAAGAACATCTGGATAAAAATGAGGGCATCACTTCACGGATATAACATATTTTTGTTCAAATATTAACACTGGTCTTAAATTAATGAAGAAGTCGATGCAACACCGTGTTCTCTGCCAATTCTCTTTCTCTTATTCTTACATGCCACACAATACCCATCAACAAAATCTAAGTTACTCGTAATAAATAAGAGCCACAGCAGTGTAAAAAAAACAGATATCCTAACAGTTCTGCTCCATGTTAACACTTTGTCAGCTGCTGTAATTACAAGATGTTAACCATTCACCAATGCTTCTGTATTGCATCCAGCATTCGATTCAACTGCAACACCGGCAACAACAGCAACATTTAATGTTGACTTTGTATTATAATTTTAAACACAATTCGTTAACATTTCATTGATAGTAAACAGCAGCGACACTGCCCTACACCAATAATTAATACATAATTTTCTGTCATGTTCAATCAGCACACAAAATTTACAATATTTTAATTTCATACTTTTATGACCAATGCAAGAAAAAATTCTGAACAAACTTATTAACACTGTCTAACTTTTTAACAAAGTCTGAATTTAGTTTTCTGTAAAGTTTGTTTCATTTGGCTAAAATAACAAAAACGAAGTGCAAAAGCCACAGCTGCAAAACAACAAACTGGACCAGTGCACAAAAAATGCAAACCTCGTCAAACTTGTGAATGTTGCGTATAAAGAAATCACCGTAACGTCTCGCAACTTTTGTGTCCGCAATGTGAATCATGTCCTACAAAAAATGCACTACATAAACTGATCTACCCATGTGCAAACATTCTGCAGAATAATGCTGAATAACTACCGGTCAGAAAGTCCAACATATGCTCACGAATCAACTTTTCCATTCGGTTGATCAAACACACCAAATTGCTCAACATCTGCTTGTATTATGACAACAAATACAATGTGTGTTCAGTCTTAACATTTGCCTGAAGAAACAGCTTGCAGAGAATTGTATTTTTGGCTACGAATGAAAAACATACAATACAAAAACAGGCATGAAAACTGATAAATATTGAAGATGGAAACCTTGTCTATGTAGAAGTCAACTTCAGATGCGGACTGAAACTCTCCGTCAAGAGCACCAGTTCCTTTTGTCCACACCATATTCCGCATTTTGTGCTTCACACAATATCAAACAAACCATTCTTTTACTGAACTTTGAACTTCAGTATCTTATCTCACTTCAGACAGATGGTAACACGGTTGGCAAACTTCTGCCATCAGCAGTGTATACCACGGTTTAAACTGTCCTGGCAGAAAAAAGGTTTAAAGAGCAAAAACATACTAAGTGCAACAATATAGAGGCAAACTCGCTCACTTTTTACACAGGAGACTCAAAAGGGACACCATCTGTTAAGTACTCAGCCAGTATTAACATGTTAAGTAGTAAAATTAGCTTTTACACTTTTGTGTTTTAACTCTTATGTTCAATTAAGGCAAGTTTCATACTCTTATCCCGGTCTCACAGACGCACTTTTCATTTTTGCACTGATCAGAAACCTAACACTGGTCAGCAATGCTGTTACTACTACTACTACTACTACTACTACTACTACTACTACTACTACTACTACTACTAGTTTTATGGCCCTTTGTCCGGGACTATCCGGGTGAGCTGGTACCAGAAGAAGCATTCACCCACTCACCTATCCTGATCATCATCCAACCTTTATCAGCTTCTTCCATCTACTATGATCCATAGCATCATCCGTGTTCAATTTACATGCTCAACAAGCTTTTTGCACAACCTCTATCCAAGTCCTCTTTGGTCTACATCTTGTTCTGGAGCGCTCCACCTCATAATCCATACATTTTTTCACCCAATCAGTGTCTTCTTTTCGCAACACATGCCCATACCGTCACAGCCTGTTTTGCTGTAGTACCAAGATTATATCATCTATTCCTAGTCTCTCTCAACTCTTTACTTGGAAATTACCTTAAAGATGATATGCAATGATTTTTTTAGTTGTTAAAGTAAACTGCTTGTCGTCTGTCTTTAATATAATGAAATCTATTTTACTATTGAGGAACGTCAAAAATACGACAATTTTAGAAAAAACGCGTCTTAAAGTGC
>Ga0209259_1000268_pt1 | contig 14564 bp, 10 predicted proteins | sample WorMetGr2BELIZE1_FD_187417 | JGI IMG/M metagenome (GOLD analysis project Ga0209259, IMG submission 187417) | Marine gutless worms symbiont microbial communities from Max Planck institute for Marine Microbiology, Germany - Inanidrilus... ...
TTATTATTACTCAGCCCGAAAGCTGATACTCATTTTACCGTCCCATGGAGGGTGGAAGGCTGAGTCGACCTAGGCACTGCAGGAAGGGTGCGCAGCCCGTGCCCAAGACTGTACATCGCAGTGGTTGTTGTGACAAACATAACTGGCCGCGGCCTCTCACACCGCAGTTAATCATGCCATCGCTAAACCACTGCGACCTGCTGAGGCACGTGGGTGTAAACAACTTGCCTACGGTTGCTACTTGACAGCGCCGATGCCGGGAATTGAACTCGCAACCTGCGAGTTGCAAGTCCAACGCCTTAGCCACTAGGCTACCGAGTCACCCATAGTGAGTGGGCACTGGTTGGTCCACTCCATCCAGACCAACCAGTGGTCCGGATGGAGTGGCGCCCAGCCGGATGGTCGATGTCTGCCTCTGTTAATCTTCCCTTGCACCATGAAGTCCAGAAGTTCTCTTCTGGCACCGGCTCACCCGGGTGGTCCCGAAAAAGGGCCGTAAAATGGTTGTGTGTGTGTGTGTATCCAGAGGATTTCTAGTTATAACAACGAAATAATTAATTCCTATCAGTCTACAACTGCCAAAGAAAATTATTATAAAAACGTAACTGGTTCAATTTTGTCTAGCGACAGTACAACATGTACATTGTACAATTAACGTTCAGCCATGTTTTTAACTGGAATTATAAAGAAGACAGACACGAGGCTGAAAGACAGATGTTGGGCTAAGACATGCATTGTGTGTGACAGTGTCATATAACAAAATTACTCAATGTGACTCACATATGACGCATGTCTGATGGCCCTGGGATATTGAAATGATGACATCATTCGTGCTGACGAAGCTGCAGATGAACCTGACATTGGACGAACACATCTAGCATCCACACGGCAAGGATTTCCTTGTAACGAAGATGCAGAAGGTCGAGACAACAAAGAACCACGGCACATAACTGGAAATGATGGAGGTTTCCAACGATGTATTCTTGGTACAAATACCGTCGAATGATTCACAGCTGTGTAGGGTTTTGTCACAGCTGCCACTGGTCTCAATGACAGTGACACTAACGGCTGTGTGGTCGCCAACGCAGTTGACAGTGTGTTTGCCAACAGTGGACTGCATGTAGTGTTCTGTGTACAGTGTGAAGACTTGACTAAAGACACGAACGTTCTAGGCGCTGGCAATGACAACGAACTGTGACAAATAACTGGAAATGATGGAGACTTCCCATGATGTACGCTGGGCACTAATGCCACAGAATGACTCAGAGCTGTGGACAGTTTTGACACAACTCTCACTGGTATCATGGACAGTGACGCTGACGGCTGCACTGTGGCCATGACAGATGACGGTGCGTTTGCTGACAGGTGAGTACATGCAGTGATCGGTGAACAGCTGGACACTGACGACCTGGCAAAACAGACAGGTATTCCAGGCTCAGGCAACGACAGTGAACCAGGGCTGCATGTGGCGGAAGTTTGCACAAGTTTTCTGGGTGGTTCTGACGTTTTTCTTAAAGCAGCACGAATGAAAGGTTGGGAGTAAGCAGCTGCAGTTGCATTAACTTCTGTCATTCCTCCAGTAGTGTTCGAGTCAGAGACAAAAGAGTCATTCATTCTACTGGTACCAGCTGCTGAACTGACAGCAGTCATCAGAGACCAGCTGCATGATGCCGGTAACTGTCGTACAGCTGTACTGGGTACAACTAGACTACTTGCGGCAGAAATCACTGCTGCTGTGTTGACTCCAATGATGTCAGAATCTGATACAAACACCGCATTCTCAGTTGCAACTACAGTTGGTAAGTTCACTGCAGTCTGCAGTGCAGTTCTACATGGTGTGAAAGACTTGGCTACAGATGGATTCGGCACAGCTTGAGAGCAGACAGCTGATGTTGAGCTGACTGGCAACGTTAATGCTGTGATGCTGCATTCGTTTGCTCTGCCAGCAACAGTAACGGAAGTCACTGTTGAACTGTTACATGCTGCCGACGACTCATCTCCAGTTGCATCGAACACAACTGGAGCCGACGTTGCGCTGACTGGTGACTTCAATGCATCGACGACAGACTCAGTCACACTGCTCGCAGCACTCAACGAAGTCAGTACTGAACTGGGAGATGGTGATGATGACTTAGCTACAGCCATACTGAATACAGCTGGCGAGCATACAACTGATACTGAGCTCTCTGCTCTGACACCACACTCAGTCACTCTACCATCAACAGTAAGTTCAGTAACTGAAGCCAATAGTGAACTGGTGCATGTTGTGACTGGCCCAGCTACAGCCATACTAAGTACAGATGGACAGGATGATGAGGTAACTGTTGACTTCACTGGAATGACGCCAGACTCAGTCACTCTACTGGCAGCTGTGACTGAAGTCAGTACTAAACTGGTACATGGCGATGACGACTTAGCTACAGCTGTACTGAGTACAACTGGAGCTGTTGCTGAGCTTACTGTTGATTTCACTGCAATGATGCCAGACTCTGTCACTTGATCCTTAGCAGACACTGAAGTCTGTGGTGAATGGCTAAACGACGCTGATGATGTGAATACAGACATATTACTATACAAGCGTTCACTGCTGACAGACGTTGGAAATCTAAACGCTGCTGGAACTTCAATGATACTAGAATACGATGACTTCCTCACAGACTTCAGATTATCAGAAACAGGATACATGGAAGGATGGTTCTTCTCAGAAGGAACTGGTGATAAATGAGACTGTGACACGTCAGTGTCTGATGTACTAAACAATACCGGTGAATTCGCCGTTACTGTCTTTAGTACAATGTTAGAAGGCAAACATACAAACGTGTCGGTAATTTGTGACACTAGACTGACAGCAACTTGTGACACTGCCGACAACATGACACATTCAGCTGTTGTGCTACTCCACACTGCTGGATAACATGATGACACGTGGCCCATGTTGCCATCATCTGATAATGTCAAAGTCCTGTCGATGCTGTCTCTACCTGACAACAATGAGGTCATCGTTCCACTAACAGACGCATGTGACCGACTGAAACAATGGACAGTCGGAGTATTCAACGTTGATATCACACCATGACTAGACGTCCCTGCAACTGGCTCCAGTGATACAGGCAACTGCATTGAAGTCTTCACTTCACCAGCACAATGTAAGACTGACATACGTGGCTGACCAAGAGAAATTAGTGACACCGGAGTTGGAACCGACACAACATCATGCATATTCATCTCAGTATTGCCGGAGAATGGCAGTGAAGTCCTGTTGGCAGAGTTGAACATTCCACTGGTACATACAGGTGATAGCTGCAAAGTCACTGGAGGTATAACACTTGCTGCTGTATCATGTACATTTGGTTTTTCTCTACTGTTTAATGGTGATAATGACGACTGAACTGGCAACGTTACTTCACAAGGAGACGAAACTGACAACTGCAAAGACATCAGTGGTACAGTAGTCACTGTAGACATTATCTCAAGCACAGTAGCTGCTGCACTGCCAGCACAGAATGATGAACTGAACTCACCAATCACAGGTGCCAATGACCTCAGCATATTAACAGACGGTTCATATAACATCTCATTACTTAAGTACATCGGAACTCCGGTCAACTGTGTACTGAAGTTACCAACAGGTACATAAGAAGGCGACAGATACAGGGGTTCTGGCACTGCCAAGGGTAGTGATGTCAGTATGATAGAATTTTGTGACAACATTTCAGATATCGCACTTGAACTGTCACCGACTGTGTCACTATGTGCATATCGTACAAGTGAAGTAGATGCCTGGTCAAGACCATGAGCTGGTTCGACCAGGTGAGGCTGTAACAGATGCTCATCGGCATCTTCTGTGACTGCCTGATTCCTTAATTGGCTAATGATGGCCGGGATAGGTTGTGAGAAGTCATCAACTGACGGCCACAGCCACTCAGTGGCTGACACGATGTTACTGTGCTCCAGTGTTGACATTCCATGACACACTGAGACGGGATTTGACATGGAAACTGCATCTGGTGTCCAACATTCCACATCGCTATGGAAATCCGAGAATTCGTCACTAGAAAACCCTGCATAAAAATCTACAGGAGGTGAACTGACTCTTCTACTAATGACCGAAATCGACCGACCAACTTCTTCCACAGAAACTGCAGAAGACTGTGTCACTACATCTACTGACAACAGCTGATCTGTATCTGGAAGACAATTGTTGTTGTCATCGTTAACTAATTCACCCATCCCATCCTGCAAGTACACACACAATAATGCACAGTTACAAACATTCATGCTGTCCAACACAAATTTAATAGCCATTTTGCAACTGAACATGGTTTAGCCAACTACCTTCTTTATCACAAAAAGTGATTACTGCAAAATTTCTGCTGCAGCCCATTCTGTTGTCAACCCTAGGTATCAATCATTTGACACTGTCTCTGAAACACTATAGACACTACATTCCTGAAGGAAGGGATGTCAGTATCTTTCCATAGGCTCTGCAACAATGGTACCAAGTTACAATAAGACATTCAGATAATTTTAAAAATCCCTAGGTTGTGTGATAAAACTGCAGCCCACGACTCTTTGTAAAACGTCTCTGTTAAATAACCTAAGTGTTGAAAAGTGCGAACATTTTTATGCACAACATCATCGACAGTTTTCATACAGCCACTCTACGGGATTCTACCAAGATGAGACACAAGACAGAAGCAATGAAAATAGTAAATGTAGAAAAATATGAGACAGAAAAAAGCTATATGGAATTTGAAAGCTTCAATTAAATGAATGGTTTGACCAATCTATCAAAGGTGCAGACTGCACAATATGTACAAATCAAAACAAGTTGTTCTGAAGCAACTGTTTTGTACAGAATTAACAAAGCCCTAAAATCTGGTGGTAATCTTGTATACGGGTAATAAACATTTGATGTCTTTCTCAAAACAAATAATGCTGACTATAACAGATGACAGCAAATACAGAACTTACAGTAAGGTATCTTACTATTTAGTTAAGTGTTATAATGTCATTTGCTGTGTTTTAAGACACAAATTAGAATGTGGGCCAATGCCCAACGTGATGGTCGCCCTTCCGAACATAGGTGGCGCCCTCTGTTCAATGCCGCAAAGTTTAGCTGACGCCCACTACCAGATGCCGTGCAGTAATGCTGCCAAGACGCGAAACCAGTTGAAATTTGCAGGGGTGCCCCAAATGGTCGAACCGATCTCAGCCATTAGTGGGCCGAAGTTCACCATATTATGAGGACATGTGGAGGACATATTGATGCTTAACAAGTTTTTTTCCGATTGTTGATACGTGCCTTAGTTGCGAAGATATAGCCCAACAAAGTTGTGGGATGGTGCCCAGATGGCGATTTTTTGCGTCCTGTATCTTCAGAGAGCCACGTGCAGCACATTTTAGACCAGCATTCTAAATTCGCACTAAGGCCACACCATGTGTGGAAGTATGGTAGACATCCAATCTCTGACCGCTGAGATAAGGCGAGGAAAAAACAAAAGAAGAAGAAAGAAGAAAGAAACAGGATGAAAATATAATGGTCTGCCCTATTCCATAAGGCGACCATAAAAATGGCTGCATTCACTCAAATGATGCAAGAATGATCAAATAAAGGAAGAAAATGTAAGTCATACTGAACAAACAAGGAAACAACTAAATTTATGGCAGTAAAGAAAGGCCCTCTACACATGACATGGGAAAACCTTCACACCAATTTTGGCCTTTTAAAAGTAATTTGTTCTCAAGTTAGATAAATTATGGGACAGACATGAAGCTCAGCTATTGCACAGTGACGGTGCAATGCGTTATGCCAGCTGAAATCTTGTCAACTGCTGCACAACTGTACAACAAATCGCATTTTAAAAGGCCTGCATTAGGTGCATGACCTTGAAGGTCACTCAAGGTCATCAAAATCGACACTATTTGATGGGCCATATATTACTCACTATTAGTCATATGTCTCTATCTCCCACCATTTCCAAGATATTACCACTTTTACAGTGTGTCTGTGACCTTCAAATGTCCTTCAGTTTCAATACGACAACTGAAATTACAGGCCACTTGGGAGTTAGAAAGGCTTCAAACAGCAAAATTGGTCTTCAAAGTCATTCCACTGGAGCCATCTGACAGGCCACGTAGGATCATTTCCTATATAGTCTTCCACTGTAACTATGTCTCTATGTTGTACCTTTCTGAGATATTCTATCGCACATGCACTAGTACTTGTCAACATCAAGCTGCACATCGAATTTGAAGTTCCTAGCTCACCCATTCCAAAGATATGTTGGGCCCCAAAATTTAAAAATAGGTCACGTGACCACCACGCCCCTTTCATGGGTGGTTTGACATGCGTGGGTTGAGACTTGCTGTGGTCACCATAATAAATTACCAAATTTGAAATTTCTACCTTCACCCATTACAATGATAGGAAAGGAACAATGCAAAAAGTAGAAAACAGAGTGGTTTAGAGCACCATTCGATGGCATATCTTGCATCATTTCTGAGATATAGTGAGATATTTATAGAAAATCACAGATTTTAATCTACCCGGTACTCCATAAGTATTGTGTGCTCCCACTGGGGTGACCTCATTCGAATGTCACTAAGATCTTTGGCACCAATACAAGTCCCTACGCTACCACGAGGCATTGATTGCTTGATGATCGGTTCAGTCGTGTTAGCATAATACCAGGATGTGATGGACAGACAGACAGACACAGGGACAATGAATATACCATAATAGCACAGCATCGCATGGTAGCAGACAGGACACACTACAATGTGTAATTTAGTCTCACAGAGGGAGACCTTATAATAATGTATGGAAATGAAAGACAAGATTAATATGCTAACATAATAACACACAAGAAACTACAACCAAGCAACGATAAGAAGCTGACCCAAAGACCATACAATACATCCATATCATCTGAAGTTGGCAGCTAATAGCTAAGCATAACACGTCACCGTCGAGTGCAATACGTGCATAAATTAGCTAAAAGGCATGCAGAGAATTGTTAACTTTCACGCAGCATGCACACAAAGGTTAACTTCTTTGTTATCGGAACAGCTCTTAAGATTTGCAGTGTTCAAAATCATCAGATCACTGCACATCTGTCCAACTTGCACGATGTATACAAAATAACAGTGGTGAGAAATTCTTTTTAGAAAACATTTAAGTTGTGTGTGTTCTTTCACAAATATTTGTCATCACACAATTTATTACAACTTAAATCGTTGAATTCTCAGAAAGGAGACGGTGCAATTAACACCGCTGAGGAGAACTCTAGCATCTTCTCCCTAGTCCAAATGCACTACAGAGTGAGTCAAAAAATTTTATCCTGGAGGTTTTCTGAAAATTTACTCCCAATGGTTGAGAATTCTTAACAAAAATTTTACACGCGTATTTTATGTTCGTTATCTATGGTAAAGTACAAAATATTATTCAGTTACCTATAACTGTGACAAAGTTATGCCATTAAGTGCGACTACCTGCTGAATTTTTAATTTCAATAGAATTTTAACTTTTTAATTTATGTACTTACTGTGCACCCATTTTCAGCAAATGACGTTACTATGCTGTGATCGTCATAGCAGACATGTTTATTGGTTTTTACAAATGTTTACTAAATTATTATCAACAATAGGTAAGATATACTACAATGATAAGCTTCGAATGCAAATCGCGAGCGGAATTCCACCTTGTTCTATGTTCACAAAAAGTAGTTTTGAGATATCTGCATTTGAAAGTTTGTCAACACCACATTTCATCCCTAAGTAACATCTCCTCTCACCAAGATTGGCAACATGAAGTGAATTCTGTTCTAAATCTATTTTTTTATAAACTTCGAATATAATGCTTGTTATAATTTGGATTTTGTTAAATTACTTGAGTTACCTCTGTCATTTCTAACCAGAAAGACACATGAAACAAAATGGAATTAAATGTTTGCACACAGTGCTAAGATTTTGAACATGTAACCAAAGTCGATTTCTCGAAATTGTGATGTTATTAAAATTGTACAAATAATGCAACTAATATTACTTCAGTGAAATTATAACTCTCAGTAATGTCTGACTCACCGCAGTAACTTAATAGGTGACTTACAAGCAACTTATGTCAAAACTGAATCAGAGGATTGTATTAGAGATAGAACAAATTAACTCTCACTTTTTACTGAAACGTTAGTCATGACTCGATTCTCTGGTCTCTGATTGGCCCATACAGATAGAACAATTTGAAATCAGAGTATTATCAGTAAAACCTTACATATGGACCTAGATAGAACAATGTGGAACCTGATTTCTCTGCGCAGAAAGCTCAGGCAACTATAAAAGTTACACAGAAATATAGAGAAAAATCTGCTGATTCCAACGGTATCAAAAAGTCCATTTAGCCGAAAAATGAAGATTGAACTAGGTGGAACTCAGCTTGGGAAATGCTGTGTGAACAAGGATCTGACACAAAAGCAATGACTGTGAAATATTTGCCACCGTATTCACCACATGTAGGTGCAGTGCTTGAGGCATTTCACGAACTTCACCCAAAGCCCAAGAGCAATCTGAAGCTAAAAAGTGACTTGCCGCAGACAGCAATCAACGAAGCTATTAACAACTTTCGCAAACACCTAAATGCATGTGTTTCAGCCGGTGGTGGACATTTTGAACATACGACATGAACTTCATACACAAATATTTTGACTGAACTCTTGTTTGCTGTTTGATAAACTGTGATAAATTTTGTTTTAACCTGTTGTTTATTGTCAAACAGTAAAATTCATGCCAGATGCGTTGTGAAAAATGAAAATTCACTGGATGGTCGTGCTTAATATGGCATAACTTTGTCACAGTTAAAGATAAGTGAATAAAACTGTGTAATTTAGCATAGATACAAACATACAACTTGCATGTAAAATTTTGGGCAAAAAATTCTCAGCCACTGGGAAAAAATTTCAGAAAACCTCGGGGATAAATTTTTTACTCAACCTTCAGAGGCCTCAGCAAGGGCATGTGGGCAGTAAAACTTTGCACCAACATCCTCCAGTTGTTAACTGGGGGTGCCGGCTAACGCAGGATGTCCTGTATAATAGCCATAAAATGGTGGTAGTAGTCAAATCACTTAATTTCTATTATTAATAATTTAAAGTGACTTATTATCCAATGCAGACTACAGTTCAATCCATTATGGTATCAATGTTAATGATCATTTTGTGTGTTCAAAGTAATACTAATTTATTAACAGAACCTTACTGTAGATCACACAAGAAAAAGAAAACACTTACAGAATGTACAACGTATGTTGCAAGGGAACTCATCAGTCCCTTGAGATCTGAAGCGAATGCAACTAGCAAATGGCTCATATGAATCAGCAGCTGTATTGCTGAACATCCGTGTTCTCTCACTAGCCAGGCCAGCATTCTAGCACACCTGGTCACATGATCTACTGTTGTGCAAAATAAGCCAATCTTCCTTGGCAAATGGGCATTGCCTCTAGCAGTATTCATTGTGCCTATCACAGAAAGATGGTGAAGCCAAGCTGGCTGACATAGCTGATTATGTAGCGAGATGGTCTATTAACAAGCACACAATTATCCAGCAAACGAGGTGACTGCAGAGCATCCAAGCTAACTAAACCCATTGCTCAGCACTAAACAGCTCACATCCAGCAAACAGAAAGAAAAGAAAGGATGGACAAAACAACACACACGCCATGCAACTGTCCAGCACATGGATGGCACTGTGTCAGCACACAAGACGCAGGCAAAGGTGCAACACAATGCAGCACATTGACTGAGGTTACCATTGTCCCAGTGCTTGATGGCACCTGGCAAAATACTCCCACAGCTGGCAGACAGCTCAAGAATCAGATGGCTACATGCAACAAATGTTTGAAAATCAACAGATCACTGAATCAATCTTTTTTATGAAACATGCAAGCATTACACCAACTTATAAAAATAACTGACTGAAGAAAATACAAACATTCAATTACGTGCAACTCAGTCTGCAAAACAGTCTTCTTTGAGATGCATTTATTATGTTTTCTGACTGTTATGCAACAATAATGCCACGATAATACTTTAACTTTCATTAATTATTACTACTGATGACATTTTTGTTTATTTTTTTCCAAAAAAATTTAACACAATGACTATTAAACAATTACATTTCCACTCTACTGTAATACTTTCTAATAACAATGTTATTTGGGTGACAGAGAGGGCTGGCATCTGGCCTGTAAAACATGCTTCAATTATATCTAAAGGTTCTCTTTTGGATGGCGACCCTATCAAACCTGTACTGGCTCCACAGCAAGGCAGGCCAGCTAATAAGCCAAAAGCAGTAGTAACACTAACACAAATGAAGGCACATTTTGTTGGAAAGGACAAAACTTTTAAGGTGACAATGTATGCCCAAGCAAAAGACCACCTAATTTTAGATCCGGCATTAACCATCACATTATCTTGAATGCATGTTCATTTGTGGAGGTTTCATTGCAAACTGTGAATCTGAATGATGATCCAAACAATATTCAAGATTGTAAGCTGAGTTGACAATTTGTAAATCAACTCTACTGTGTTATTTTTGTGATTAGCAGACACGTGTTTACTCCACGATACTTTGGTAAGTTGTCATTGACAGTGTATGCTCAGCATCGGAAAGGGCATCCATCCTGTAACAAATTTGCTCCAACTTTTTCCAGTACTCCTTCAGTACTTTCACAGTGTTTGTTGGGTGGCAGGAAGGGCATCCAGCATGTAAAAACTGAGTGTTGAGGTACTGTTGTGGTTGTCTGGAGCAAGGTGCAAATGATTTACATATGGTCCAGCTGATGCCACTGCCACCCCATCATTTTTTCTCAATCAAAATCCAGAATGGTTTTAAACACCTTTCTGGGGCTGGCCTACCCAGGTTTCAATGGAAAAAAGGCCGTTAAATGGATGTAGTAGTAGTAGTAGTTTTTCCAGGGCTAGCTGAGACAAATGTAAAGAATGACACATTAAAGAACAGATGGAAACACATGTGCCCTAAAGATGGATGATTTTAGAGCCTTTTTAACTCCTGCAACTACATTTTGAGGAATGACAGAGGTCACCTTGTGCAGAATAATTAGATCCATATGAGGACAAAAGCTAAAATTAGAGTCACACATTCTCCACTGAAAAATTCATATTTTACCTAAACAAATTTGCATTGTGTTTCTGGTTATTGAGTACATAACAAGTCATCACACAAAACTATTAGAGTTACCATACAACCATACAAACGTCACGTGCATCTCAGTAATGCTCATCACAAAAGGCATGCAATGTTATTTTCAACTTAACATGCCATAATCATTCTTAACTATTAGGGCTGTACAACACGGTATGGAATGGGTCCAGTAAATCATTGATCAATTGCATCACAACTGCAGAAGGCCCAGATGCTGCTGATGATGAAGACTGTACGTGAAAAACTACTATCTGGAAAACTATTTTTCTCACTAATTGGACAGAATATGATCCAAAAAATTGTTTGATACAGCCCAAAGATGTTTTAAAATTAGACAACTCATTAAAACACGCCGACAAGTTTTCATCACAGTGCATAATAATAGTGCTGTCCAACACATGGCCACAAGCTGCACGTGGCCAAAGAGCAGGTATTTGGTGGCATACACTTGTCCTACAAAACCGGATGTCTTGGGTGTCAGCAGATACCACTAGGAGTCTCTAGTGTGCAAGACACTAACCCTTTAGCTACTTGAGCTATGCCATGAACCATGGTGGGAGCTTACGGCACTTACAGATCCCCTATATAGTTGAGATAGGCTCACAGGGTGTCTAACAGATGATCAGCTATGATTTCCAGTAGATTTGCAGGAATTTCCAGGAGACATTTTGACCAAAATTAAGTAAACTTTGCAGATTTTCGAAGCAGTAAGTTAATTAAATGAAGCAGCATAGGCCCCATCCGACACCTATCACACGAGTAATAGGTGAGTTAGCGGACACTTACTGTGACTACTGTACTAACCTCAATATCAATTGATCCTGTATTGATACACTCTGAAATAAAGAATTGTAACTAATATTAACGATAAATGCAAAAACTCACAAACTAACCCACAAATTTCCAGGAGACTCTGTAAATTTCCAGGATTTCCAGGAGGAAAAAATAATTCCAGTAGACTTCCAGAAGTGTTAGACACCCTGGCTCATAACGGCTTATGTGCCTCATCACTCATCACATGGCACTAAGACTTCACAACCTCTCTTTATGTGGCTTATTATCACAAAACGGTTGGACAGCACTGCATCAGAGGGTTAACGTGTAAAATAACCAGGCTTATATTATCGAAAATAACCAACTGCATATGCGTTGTTAATAGACTCTTGCCGAGTGGCAACAGAACGTAAATCGACATCAAAGTGTGACAGAGCAGTATCCGGGACCACATCTAACGGGCTGTCCACAGGTGCAGCAGTTAGCAACGAAGTCTCAGAAGTTTCAGCATTCCGCCTCTGTTTTCCAACTACATTAAAAACATAAAATATTTGTATCCTGCAGCAATGTTGTGAACTCATTCAACAATGTAACGTAAATTAAAAGATAAGAGCAAATGCCTTAGCCAAGAATAAATACAGGTTGGTTAACTGTCATTTAATGGCACTTTCAACACAATATAGGCTACATCGAGGACAACCATACCATGCATCTACATTACCAAAAACCTAAGACAAACTGTATCTATCATTCCATGACATAACAAATGTGAAAGGTGTTACACCGATGAGCAGTTAGTTTCTGGCAATACAAATCCAGATCACTTCCAAGACCTTATCAATCTCGTCTTAAGGCCTACCACTCCCGGAAATTTATCAATAAGTTTTTCATTAATCCTGCTGACAGACACATCAATTAACAAATAAAAACAAAACATAATCTCCACGTTGAGTGTAATACAGAGACGAGAGCTTAATAAAGCCATTAGAATTTCGCCACTGTCAAACTTTTATCACAATATGCATTAGCACCCATTTCCAATCACACAATAACTATACAAAAAGATGAGCAGTCACAGCAGACAATGTGGCATTCCGTAATACTTCACAATTCTACTAACTTAATTCCAAGGTTATATGACGGTTGACAATAATACTGTGTACAATTTCATCACCATCTGTGACAGTGAGTCATATACTGCACATAAAGTTCAGCATTTGGTGTTACCAAAAATCGCCTACGGTCATACTTCAGCAGAGCAGCAACACATTTAGTGTGATGATCAGATGGAATACGATCAAAGAAAAGTATTTCAAAATACTTATGGTGACCAAATCAAAGGAATGTCCTATTTTTACACACTGTCACTGGTAAATCTGTAATCCTTAAAAGATCACAGAACTAAACTTAGCAGATCCTTTTTCAAATAAAAAAGCCCAGGAAGGGGGCTGATGGTCATTGCTGCCAGCATGCATGGCTTGTTAAGGCCTACCTGCAATCTGATGTCATGCGCGATGACCTAAAAATTACGTTCCAGTAACAGTCTTAAAATATGCCTTGGCCCACTATCAAAAACAGTACCTTACTACAATAGTTCTGTACTTCTGCTTTCTACAGTAGCTCACAAGTATATATTCATGTACAGTATTTTTATATATCACTATTTTAGCTACTGTGAACCGAGCCACTGTGTATGCAAGCCAGTATATTTGGTGCCTGTCCCAAGCCACGATAAATTGGGAAGGTTATGACAGGAAGGGCATCCAGCATAAAAATGGGGGGATGATGGAGGTGGGTCGCTGATTAGTCCGGATGGAGTGGCACCCATCTGGATTGTCGGTGTCTGCCTCGTGTTACCTTCCCTTGCACCATAAAGTCCAGAAAAACATTTCTTCTGGCACCGGCTCACTAGGGTAGTCCCGGAAAAGGGCCGTAAAATGGTTGTGTGTGTGTCTGTTTTAGCTAATGTGGTATAACGTTTCTTTTATATTATCTTGTGTGTGCTTTCTAACTATTTTAACTATCATTTAATGTATGCAATTTGTACATGATTAACTTTTGTGTTCTGTCGTACCAATAAAGCTTTTGGCTGCAAAACATTAATAAACTTTTGTCCCGTCATGAAAAACCTAACAAGAAGGCCAGCATCAGCTGACAGTACAGCGCGCGCCGCCAATTTCAGGCGGGACTTAGAGGCGACGTAGGACTTTAATTGATAGCTACTTGGAAAGCCCGTTTCCGACTGCATGTTTGCTGTAATTAAAATGGAGTTATCTGGCAAAACAATGTATGGCCCTGTGTTAAAGACCATGCAGCACTCTGCGCATGCGCAAAATCACGCCAGCCCGGAACGTTGCCGTAAATCTTTTACCAAGATCTTTCTCGGCGACCACGATATCCCGTTAACCGGATCACATTTTGGCAATCTGACAGCATTTAGGGCAATTTTTTAGCCATATTTTCACTGCGCATGCGCAGGAACGGCCATTTATGAACTTCCAATTAAAGTCCTGACATCATCATTCGATTCCTTGATAACGATTTCCTTATAGGGCACGCTATTTCGGTGGTAC
>Ga0209259_1000271_pt1 | contig 14506 bp, 9 predicted proteins | sample WorMetGr2BELIZE1_FD_187417 | JGI IMG/M metagenome (GOLD analysis project Ga0209259, IMG submission 187417) | Marine gutless worms symbiont microbial communities from Max Planck institute for Marine Microbiology, Germany - Inanidrilus... ...
ATGTTGCAGCGAGTGTTGGATAGAGCTAGCAGCAGAGGCTTTACCCCGTTTTAAAATAATCATCTTTTTAAGCACAGCTGCTGCCAAGCTCATTGCCTCTATCATTTGTACACTGTGAAACCTAGGCCACCTGGCGCCATGCAGTTAAGAACCCGCAGTCATGACTTTAAATTGCCATTTATAAAGTATGAATTTAACAAACAAAATTTTATTGTTCAATCACTTTTTAATTATGTATGATTTTGTGTTTTATTGTATTATCTTCATTTTGTATTTTATTGTACACATGTGCGAATGTCATATGTATTAAATTCTTACTTACTTACTTAACTTTTGCATACCATTGGGATGCACTAGGCGACTAGGACCACAGATATATGCTGGCAGGTCCTAATTGTTTGATGACTGATTCCTTGTGTTCTTTATGTATTTTAGCCGGATGTTCTAACTGGGCTTATTGGCTTACAAGAACTGTGGTTTGATAACAACCGGCTGACAGGAATTTCCAAGGTATGCTCCTGGAGTAAATGATAATGATAATGATTTCTTGGTTGATATTGTTGAAATCTTCTCGTCTCTGATATAGCCATATTTGTGCTGAAAAGGGACGTTAAACTCCAACTAACTGTTGAAATCTTTTGTAAATCATTTGCACTGTACATAGATTGGTTCAATTTAATGTGTGTCCTGTGTTAAAGCTATTGCAATTTGCAACTTTTTGGACTATACACAAACATTTTAATTTCCACTTTTGGATTTTTTTGACTAATTTTGAACAATAATTCTGAATTTTTCGTTGATTGTTATGTTGATGTGTGGTTGGCGTACATTTTGCAGGCGATTGGTAGTCTTCAGCAGCTGACGTTTTTTGATGCATCCAAAAACAACATTGAAACCATCGCACCGGAGATTGAGAATTGTGTCAGTTTAACTGATATCCACTTGTCCACAAATCAGTTGCTCTATCTGCCTGAGTCCATAGGTGCTGCTTTGTTTGTTCTGATTACTACTACCACTACAACTACTGCCATTTAATGGTCGTCTTTCCAGATGAACTTGGGTCAGCCAGTTCCCCATCAAATCTCCATGTGTTCCTTACGAGAACCTGTGTGGCTTAGTTCTTCCTCCCACCTAATCATCAATGTCAAAGCACGGAAGGGAACACAAAGCTCTAACCCTGTCGACGCCTCAGATTCGGCCCTAGACGTTGACTATGTGCGTGTTATAAGTGCAAGTATTGTGTGCTGTAATGGTCTGGTCTCGTCCTTTCTTCATCTACCACTGGACTCCTTGTGTTTCTAAATGTGTAGGTGTTATGATAAAGTATCATCATTGTCAAAGTACATCCCACTATTTTTATGTTAGTTTTGGTTAGTGACTGCGTTCCAGAATTTATAGGTTTATAAACCATGTGGTTATTTGCTGTATAATCATAGGCTGTGGTTGCAGTGCAGTGCATATTTGGTAGTGCATGCTAATTTGTTTCTTTTTTCTATGGTGGGTTCTAAATGACCCCCGAATCTTGTGACCATTTCTTATTTTTTATTCTGTGGTGTCATTATGTCTTCATGTTAATGGCCATTTTCCAGATGGACCTGAGATAGCATGTTCCCTTTGGTTTTCTTCCTCTGAAAGAGAACGTTTGGGGGATAAGTGGCTCAGGTTTCTTACATGCCAGATGTCAAAGCATTGAAGGAAACACATAGCACTGATCCCAGTCAGTGGCCTGGCCTCATCCTTTCTTCATGTAACACTATACTCCTGACAGAAGGGACAGCTCTCCATTGCTGCTACTAGCACCATAGAAACTTACCTGTTTTAAAAGTTAGTAAAAAGAAAAATGCACGGACAAAGAAGGTACAAACGTAACCTTTTTTGCCGAAGTGGTAACAGAACAGTTTGACAGTTACGTGTACCTGGTGTTTTGTGAGGTAGAAGTGGCAGAGTCATTGTAGCGTGCTTTTTGTCCGAATACAAGTGCCATGTTTTACTGTGTTACTTAAAGAACATGTTTTGGAATAATGTCCACAAAACAACTGGGTTATTGTTGTTTTTGTCTACTGTTTTATTTAGGCCGATTGAGCAGTGTTACAACATTGAAGTTGAATGACAACTGTCTTTCATCGCTTCCATTTTCAATTGGAGGGTATCGTTTGTTTGGTGTATTATGCACTGTTTATATAAAGCTTTTAGCCAATGACACTGAAGCAAGTAATATCACTAAAGCACTAAGGTTGTATGATGGTTTTCTGAAATAGAACTAGCGTTGTGTATCACATTTCATATCTTGTTATTTAGTATGATATCTAATAATGATAATGCAATTTACATTTTATTACAAATGACACTGTGCCACATGATACCACTCAATACAGTACAATACAATACAATACTATAGTTACTTAGTGTACGCTAGTTACATGCAGAAACTGTCCACTGGCGTATTACAAAGTTCAGTAATATAGCTGATAAGTCAACACTGCTTTATTGAGTGATGTAAAATTCTTCTCATAGTGATTTCTTGATATTACCTATGCGTACACATGTGGCATGTTTGGCTTATCTGTTTACATTGAACTAAGTTCCTAGTGTGGTTGTTCACTTTGCTTTACAGAATGGTGTCTCTGACAGAGCTGGATGTTAGCAGTAACAGTTTGGAGGAATTGCCAATTGGTATTGGCCTGCTAAGACATCTGCGTACACTGTATGCCGATGACAACTTTCTTACTTACTTGCCTGCTGAGGTGACAGTATTTGTAATTGTTGTACATTTTTAATGAAATAGTTTCAGCGATATTGTACTCACTGTAAATCATATATTTTAACAGCACATAAGCACATGAAGGCTCATTCAGTACCATGAAAATGTTATATATAGACAACACTGTGTTAATAAGAACAAAAAATACAAAGAAACAGTAAAACGAGTGCTAGATGAAATAACAGAACACTACAGTTAATTATAAAATGAGCTTCTGTGATCACATCGAATCACCAGCTGGACCTGTTCCTCGTCAAATCTGTGTCTGCATTTTCATATAAGATTTTGGAAGAAGACAGTGAAGGATTTGCAGTGAATATCTGTTGGGCCTAATTAACCACTTGATAAGTCTAACTATGTAATGTTATTAAAATTCAGTTAAAACAAAAAGGTAATTTCCATGTCTTTTATGTACATATTTTGACATATATACTGCCCTCATTGATATATTTTCATGTTAAAAATAGTATGTTAATGCTGTAGTTTTGGTTGAATTGCTTTTTGTAGCTGGGCAGCTGTTCGCGGCTTACAATTCTATCAATGCGCACCAACAACTTGTCGAGCATTCCGGATGAAATTGGACGCATTCCTTATCTGCATGTGTTAAACTTAAGTGACAATAAACTTCGCAATCTGCCATTTGGACTCATGAAGTTGAAACACCTAACCGCATTATGGCTTGCTGACAATCAGGTTTGTGTAAACTGCTGAAGAGTAAAAAATCCATCTGTTGTCTTTATTTGGTGATAGTAATGGTTAGTGGCATCAGAGAGCGGTGTAAAGTGGCATCTCTTTCTTGAGAGCTGATAGATCAAGAAACAGTGAATTGCAGATGGTCGTCATCTGCAGTTTCATTTCTATTTAACTAGTAACCTGTGCTTAAAAATCCATTTAAAAGCTAAGTAGCAATTTTTATAGAACAATTTTGACTGTCAAAGAGCACTATGCAAAAGCTACTTGAGCTTTGTGTGTAGTATATGTTAACTGCAGTAAAGCAGTGAACTGGTATTTTGCTGTAGCATTAATAAAGTAAAAAATGATGAAAATAAAACGTGTGTACAAACTTGTGAGATGTCACTTAATAGACATCCCATTGGGTGGCAGAGGGATTGTCAAACATGACATCACATGTTTCTCAGCAGTCAGTACGAATTGCTTTCACATATAATCATTACTGAAGGCTTCACTTTAGTAAGTAGTGCTTAATTTTGCAAGTGTGAAGCTTTTTCTTGTCAGCTTATTGGATACTTTCAGTTAAGTGACCATTGTTTAAGTGACAATTTAAGTATCATTGGTGTAGCCGGCCCTCTAACTTTGGTCTGAGTAGAGATGACCCAGTGGTTGAGGGCTTTGTGAGTATCCGTAGAAATAGGCATCCTTGTCACATGACTGAGCACTGACAGATGCAAAGCTTCAATTAAGATTGGTTGGTAGATGGATCGTTGAGGTTGTTCTAATATAAGCATGTCGGTTTCAAGCAGTTTGGAAATGTATAGTATCAGCAAAACCATTTTGCATTCAGTGTTTTGACACTTTGGGTTGGACGTCACCGATGGAATGGCATCTGATGCATGACTAAAAAGTCTTCTCCTGAGAGATCTTTGTATGGCTTCATCTGCTGCATTGTGAGCACAAAACAGCCAGTTAAACAAAAACGTGAGTGTGTGGCATATCAGTCAAGTAACGTGTTGGTTATAGACAAAGCCGCTGGTGAAACTGCAGACTGAGACCGACGCAGTGACCGGTCAGCGTGTCTTAACTTGTTACTTACTTCCACAGCAAGCACAGGCCGTACCAGGTAGCCAGTTTTGTTATAAGAAATATTTTGCTTTGATGTCTGTTATTTTATTTGTGTTTTGGAGCAGCCGTGGCATAGTGGTTAAGGTGATGAACTCCCATCTGGAAAAGCTGGGTTTGATGGCTGCTGAGATGTAAAGGAGTGATTGGTGGCATCACGAAATGCATTCACATCCAGAGCTCTGGGAATAGCCAAGCCTTACAAATGGACTCTTTTGAGCACTTGGTCCAAGGGTTGGGATATTGCACTCCATTGCACAGTTTTTGTGCCCTGTGTGGGTCTGGGGCTGTAAGTAAGTGAGTAAGTGTCTAAGTAAGTAAGTGACAAATTTATGAATCACCGAAACCAGAATAGGCCCATTACGTTTCCAGGCCAGATGTCCTAAGAGGCTTCAGTTTTTTTGTGTTTATTTTGTGTTGTAGTACATGTCTTTTGATTGGTGAATGTGTGCTTTTGTTGTGTTAGTTTTTGTTTTTCCATACCAAGCCAAGAGATTGGCTTGGGGAACGTCTCCGTAATGACCTATTTTGTGTTAAGTTGGACTTAAAACCTTAACCAGTAACCAGCACAGTTTTTGCTGTGATCTGTTTAAGTTGATTATTCTTCTGTTGAGCAGTGGTTAAGCAAAAACTGTTAATTTCTCAGTTGATGTTTTCCAAGTCATTAATTTGCTTTTAATCTGCCTTCAATGAAATTGGACTGTGTGTAATATTGTTGATTTTGTTCAGTATTGTGGTGCAAAGTTGTATAGCTTAGTTGGAGTTGTAAAAAGGTAAAGGAAGCCTATTTGTGTAGCGCTACTCATCTCTAGGCGCTCAAGTATAGCATGTGCTAATGAGGGATCACACAGTCGTGCTTGTTGTATTTATGTAGATGATGATTATGGCAGTGAAAATGGAGACGACTTTCAGCCATCTTCCTGGGAAGAGCGTCTGAAGCGACGTCAGATACAGTTTGACTTTGATGAAACGTCACTGCAAGAACACGTAAGATTCCATCGTGGTGCACACTGTTGCAGTGTGGTTTTGTGCCATGTGATTTTGTATTTTCTTGCATCTACCATGTGAGGTGCGACGGTATGGAGAGTTTTTGGAGACAATGCAGGTAACACCATTGAGGAGAACTTCAGCGTCCTCTCCCCAACCTGAATGCGCTAGTTGCCATCATCAAGGGCATTTGGGCAGTGAAACTTTCTTCTTCTTCTTCTTCTTCTGTTCTGGCATGCACCACTAGGAGTGCGTAGCACCATACATAGACATCAGCCTCCACAGAGGACAGTTCTGGGCCAAGTCGACTGCTTCATTCAGTGTGAGATTGTGTGCTGTCAAATCGCGTTGGATGGTGTTCAGCCATGCGATATGAGGTCCCCCTGGTAGTCTCTTACAGTTGTCTGGTGGGGCCATTAGTAAAACTTTACTCAAACATAATCCTCCAGTTCTTATCTGGGGGTGCTGGATGGCTGTAAAACTAGTAGTAGTAGTAGTAGCAGCAGCAGCAGCAGCAGCAGTAGTAGTATTATTAACATGTGAGATCTAGTCTGTGTAGTTTGCTGTGGCTGTATTTGATTGTTCAGCGGCACTTGCAAAGAACGCCAACTCCCTATCCAAAGGAGTTGAAACGGCGTCTGCAGTGCAGTCGTGAGTGGGCGTTGTCTCGTCGACTGTCTTCTGGCAGTGGCAGGCGTGCATCAGCTGATGAGGTAAGACTTCATTTTGTATTTGTTATGGTTAAGTTGTAGAGCTTTACTGGTTGACAGTTTCACCACTACTGTCACTGTTTTAATGGCTGTTTTCCAGGTAATCCTGACTTCACAGATTATTACCCGGACCATTTCTTCCAAGCAACTCGGTTTTTTGTTTTTAGTTCTTTTCATTACTTTTTACTTCGCCTGTGGGAATGGTGGCAAAGTATTGTGATGAGCATGTCTTTGTGTGTGTGCGTGTGTGTCTGTCTGTCTGTCTGCGAGCATATTTCCGAACCACACACACAATCTTTACCAATTTTGCCGTGCATGTTGCCTATGGCCGTGGCTCAGCCGCCTCCGGCAGGGTGACGAAATCCCAAGAGGAATGGGCAATTTTGAGGGTTGTCCAGGCCATTCAAAAGCATTGACAATCTTTGCTGCAGTTGTTGGTGCCACATTTGCTGCAAACGGGATCATTCAATCGCCAATAACATCGTGCGGCAGAAAGGATCATTCGGTATGCCAGGCAAGCGCAAATAGGAATCCGGAAAATTCTGAGCGCAGGCGATGTGGCCTATCGGCTGGGAAGGGGGTGATGGGAGTGCACAGTGTGGGCAAAGTGTGATATCCACGATTGCCTTGTTCTACTTTTTTGGTTCCATGCGATAGATTAAGCTGGCTAGCACTCAGCTTTTGGGTGCACATAAACATAGCATATCCTGTTGTATTGTATCAGCTGGTTTTATGTCGGTCTTCTTTCTTCTTCCGTGTGTTCTGGAAAAGAACCTCTGTGCATGGCAGTGGCATGGTTTTTTGTGTGCTGTGCTGTTCCTGTCGCCTAACAAGCAGTGTCAAAGCACTAAGGGAAAGACACTGCCTAGGTTTTTAATGCAATTCATCTTGTGTGTGCATTGCAGGCGGTCCGTGGTAGAAGAAGTGAAAGACTGAGTGGTGGCCGCGTCTCGGCAGACAGAGCGGTTGATGGACGTCGCATTCGGTCACCATTGGTTGCTGAGAGGCACATTTTGCTCAAAGCTGACAAGGTGACTGTTTACCCGAGAACATTTCCTATGTTATTATGATGCATGACATACAGTGCAGATAATTTCTAGTGTGTGACAGCAAATTCTGCATTGTGTATGTTACGTTTCGTTATCTTAGCAAGAGTATGGTAACGAGGCATTTCGATATATGTTGGATCACTTTGACATTGATTTCATTATGGACTCGTTTTGTAGCCAGTAGTAACTGCTTTTCTTTTAATTACCACACGCAGTAAACTGCGTAAGGTTCTGTTTTTAGTGCTGTCTGTGACTTTTTGTTTTTTTATTTTGTTTGTGAATCAAATATCTTGGGAACCGCTGAATGGATTTGTACCAAATTCACAGGGAAGACGTGTTTGTTCCCTCACTCGGACGAGTTTGAATGTCAAGGTCAAGGGTCAAGGTCACCAGTGACAAAAAACGTGCTGTGTACTCCCGTCACTCCCGGCACTGACAGAGTGGAATGCGCTCGCTACAGATAATGTCACACAGCAGCAGATGGGATCATTCAGTCGCTGCCGGGGGATGATTGCGGTGGCCTGCATGTGGTTTGTTTGGTAAAACATTTTTAGCTCTAGTTTTTTTCCTTTTTCATCAGCAGGTGGCACGAAGGTTGTGGCAATTCATCCCTCAGGAATCGGTAGATCCAGTGATGTAGGTGACGTAAAACTGATGTACACTGTGATTCATAAAAAAACGTGGCAGTACATTTGTGATCATAACTCTGGAAAAACTCGTTTGATTTTTATAACCTTTGCACTGCTGTGAGCAGGAAGAACATTTTGACACATACATGAAATACATGTTCACCTAACCTAAGAATGTACTTTGCGAAGTTGCGCTACCTTGTGAAAATGAAACAGCAGAAATGTTACAGCTGCATGATGTACGTGGTCTGCCACTTCCCATACAATGATCAAGCAAACAAGTTTCTTGTAACTTTCTCAACAAATCTTCTATTCCTCTTCGTTTCCAGTTCTTATTAGTAAATTCCCGAAGCAGTCGCCGAGCACCGTAGCATTTTGATTCCCATAAGTTTTTAATTAAACTCGTCTTCTTTATTTATCATTTTGAAACATTTACTGGTATTTACTTAAGTTTACCTAACAGTGACGTCATATTTACATCACGTGAAAAATATATTAAGTAAGTAGCTTATTTGCAGAGGGCATTCTTTCCTGTTTCCAGATATGTAAAAATTATTCAAATTCATCAATATTTTCCAGAGTTATGATTACAAGTGTACTGCCACGTTTTTTTATGAATCAAAGTGTACATCAGTTTTACGTCACCTACATCACTGGATCTAAGTGTATAACCACATACACAAGTCCAACTCCAATTAGTATTTTCTGGACTGTGACTCAGATCCTGAAGTCATGGTCGGTTATTTAGGATTCACTCTTATTAAAGATCTGAGTCCAACATATACGTGTTAGCAATAGCTGACATGCTTTTAGTTATTTACTTTTTGCTTACTTTTTCATTAGATGCAGTATGAATTTGTTGTGATGATAGCTGAGGATATTTAGAGTGTCGTACTACTGAGTTAGACTAAAAAGTAGGACTCTGTGTTTTGATTGCTTTGGCATTATGAGCTATACACAAGCTGTTACTTACGAAGTAATAAACAGAGTGCAATAAATCAGTATGTCAGTGCATGATTTCATTAATATTTGCATGGCAAACATTGATTTTTGGCTGCATCTGGACTTGAAATCTGTGGAGTTGGACTTTGACTTGGACTGGGTGGAGTTGGACTACATCCGTTGTAGATCACTAGATCAAGAACGAATGAAGTCCAGTGGATAATTGTCCCTGATTGGCGTCGGTGCTTTGAGCAGCAGCAGCAGCAGTAGTAGTAAGTAGTAAGTAGTAGTAGTATCACTGTCATACATGGTGTAGTATGTACATTTGATTGTCTTTTGTAAACAGGAAAAGCATTTGCGAGACAAGTTTCGGATGCAGCATAGTGAAGGGGCTGTCACTACTGCAGATGGCCATACTAGCAGCATTGGCAATGATTCAACCAGGAAGCAAGATGATGGTGTTTTGTCACCCGCCACAACCGAGCATGTTAGTTCCGAGGAAATACGACCACTCGACAGAAGTCCACAGCACGCTGCTGTGGTGAGAGGGAGACATGATAGTGGCGGTAAAAACACGGCAAAGACTGTTAGTCCAACTGAGACTAATGCCGCTGTTGATAATGGCAAAAAGAGCGTGGAAGTGATAATTGGAAGCCCTGAGAAGACAGTGTCTGGTCAGGCTAAGACTCTCAGTCCAGTGCCAGTCACTAGTGATAATGGTACAGTTGCTGTTGATCACATCTCGGTGACATCACCAAGAGATGGAGGTTCAGAGCGTGCATGCTTGCCGAAGTCACACAGGAGTAGAGCAAGTGGCCATGTCAGCGATGCTGGCTCTAGACATGACGCGACAAATGATCGCCACTCACGTAGGTCCACATCCGCATCTGTTGCTCGCCGAGGCGGCTATGTTAGTGATACGAGTTTTTCTGCCAGTGTACACAATGCCGCAAATGATCCTCCGAGGACCACTGCTGCTGAAGGTGCGTAATTAGTCTGCATATTGCAACGTAATAGTACAGTTCTTTTACACTGATGGTTGGGTGGCAGGAAGGACATCCGTCCCATTAAAGCCCATTCCACTATCCCCAGACGTTTTGGTCCAGAACAAGTGGAGAAGGGTTCAAGGTTCACCTGGAAAAATGGCCGTTAAGCGGAAGTAGTAGTACTAATGGTAGTAGCACTTCCAGACTGTAATGTGAATTGTATCACTAGCTTATTGTAACATTTTTAAAAATATTGTATTTGATAATTTTCATGCTCACATTTTGCATTAGAATTGTGCATATGTAGATGTACAGTTGTATTAGTGACACTCTCAGTGATGAAAGTTTTTTTTTCATTTGGTCAGTGACTCAAGCAGACAGAAAGAGATTAGAAGCCATGGAAATGTGTATTTGGAGAAGGATGGAGAAAATTAGTTGGGTGGACAAAATAAGTTATGAAGAAGTTCTACAAAGAGTAAATGAAACCAAAACGTTAGACATAGTGAGAAAATGCAAACGTGTAGTTTGGGCATGTGCTATTGTGCTAAGACTGCATCATTACTGCGTGGTATAATCGAAGGAAGAATGAGGGGAAGGTTGCATGAGGTAGGAAAAGAATGCATCTGCTGAGCGACCTGATGAAAGGAAAGTATGTGGCACTCAGACGAACAGCTGAAGACAGGAAAGAGTGGCAGAAATTGTTAAGAGCTGGAAGTTATACACCTGCTTGTCAGCAGACTACTTGAGTAGTAGTTGTAGTGCCATGCAGTTTCTGACGCTGTTGGGTGACAGGAAGAGCATCTGTCTCGTCAAAAAACCTGTGCCAGTTGTCCCAAAATATTCTCTTCTGGAACAAGCGGAGGAAGAAAACCAAAAGTAACCAGCTAATCCGGGTTCATCTGGAGTGTGACTGTTAAAACGGAGGTGTTAATAATACAGTGCCACAGACTTGCGTCGTCGTGCATTGTTACGTAAAATTTAGTAACTGCCAGCATCCGTTTGCATTTTGTAATTTTGGCTTCGCATAGTTGGTAACTTTTTGTTTTCCTGTTTCTTTTTTTAAATTGGGGTCTTTAGTTACGATTTGCTGAGGTAGACAGTCACGTGAGACACGCCACACTGGACCGTTGTGCACTTCACATGTGCAAAATCTCAACGTCATATGTTGCGCTGTGGCTGTTCTATAACCACTGGCCAGTAGTCTAATAGGGTGGCTCAGTAGTCTAGTGCTTAGGGCGTTTGATGTGCAACTCAGTGGTTGCGAGTTCGACTGCTGGCCGCTGTTCTCTTGGGTAACAACTTTAAGCAAGTTGTTGACACCCTTGTGCCTCTAAATTCAAGGAGTATGAATTTATGATGGTTTGAAAGCCGGGGAGGTAATGGCAGATTATGGAGAAGGTGTGCTCTACTGTTCATGATGCTGGGCTTGCCCACGGCTAACTCAGGACCAGAGAAACAGGTGAGCACCACACCCAAGCATTGTATAGGCTATGGCTGCTATGCTGACCAGCGGGTACTGTACCTTCTTTAGATTTTTGGATGGGGACTTCTGTCTGAGGTCTATGTACGTTAATGGATGTAAATTCAGTATTATTCTAATATTTATTTTGCCTTCAGTGCTTTGATGCTGTTGGTTGGGCGGCAGGAAGAGCTTCCGGCCTGTAAAAACTAAGTGGTGACGTACTGGTGTGGTTATCAGGTACAAATGATTTGCATGTGGTCCAGCTGATGCCCCTACCATCCCATCATGTCTTGCTGCAGTAAAATCCACAATGGTTTACCTTTCTGGTGCTGGCTCACCCAGGACAACCTGGAAAAAAGGCCGTTAAACCGATGTAGTGGTAGTAGTAGTAGTAGTATTCTAACATTTATGTTCTACTAACACCATGTTGTATTAATTTGTTGTGTGTAGTTGCTCGCCGGCAGAATGAGCTAAACTTCACTGAGCAGTTGGATGCAGCAAACAACAACGCCAAACCAAAAGCTACTTCTCAGAAACATTTGGATGCCGAGAATAACAACGTCAGTTCAAAGTCTTCTTCTTGCGGACATTCCATCAGTTCAAGTGTGTCTCGTGATCCCGTGATGGCTGGCCAGAACTGTGCTGATGATGGCATTCAGATAATGCCGTATACAGATTTTGTCAGAAGCCGAATGGCACGTGGCCTGGCACCTCCGCAAGGCATTGTAGTGCGGCGTAACGGTCGTCACATGTTGGTTCCGCAGTACGTCGTGCAGCACCATCGCCAGCACAGGGCGCACGTCCGCAGCCTCCGTCGACATGGTTATGAGTCGGAAGATGGGAGAATAGCAGGCTATCACCAGACCAGCCGTGGCTATGACTCGGATCAGCACCACGGTAATGCCAGTCGACATCGTCATAGACGTGCTGCTGCAGGGCATGGCTACGAGTCTGACATCGGATATCGCACTGATCTTGCTGGCTATAACAGCAGTAGACCTGGCCCGCACCGAACTGCAGCCTATCCAAACCCTTCCGTTTATTCCTCAGATTTCACGTCTGGAGATTGGCGTTGTGGCAGTGAGCATGACGTTCAGAGACAGAAAACGCCATCTTCTTCCAGTTTCACTGCCCAGTCTGGTCATAACGTTCCACTGTATGAACGTAGTGTACGAGAAGCAATTGCAGAGGAAGTGGTGGAGTTTGAAGGGCAGCCAGATGAACAAAGGCAGTTACTGCATGGCCAGGAATGGCCGTCGTCAGTGCAGGTTCCTGTTCACAGTCAGTTTACAAACCAGTACGGAGTAAATCAGAATATTGCATATCCTCATGAAGCCAGCCGTAGGCGAAACAAGTCGAGTCACAGAAGAAATTTTGAGCCAATTGAACTTTGAGATGTAGATCAATTTTTGTTCCATGTTTATATATGCATTCAGTGGTGAGATACTGGCGTGGTTATCTGTCTGGAGCAAGGTGCAAATGATTGGCATATGGTCAATCCTTCAAGCTGATGCCACTGCCACCCCATCATCTCTTGCTCCAGTAAAATCCAGAATGGTTTACCTTTCTGTTGCCAGTTACCCAGGTTGTCCTGGAAAAAAGGCCGTTAAAGGATGTAGTAGTGTAGTAGTTTTCTATACACATTTGTGGATAGAGATGATAAGGTAACACCATTGAGAACTCTAGCATCTTCTGCCTTATCTAAATAGACTAAATGCTGTCAGCAAGGGCATCGGGCAGTAAAATTTTGCTCAACAAAATCCTTCAGCCGGGGTGCCGGCTAACACAGGTTGACCTGTATAATAGCCATAAAACTGTTTGTGTATACATTATCGTTTATAGAAATGCTGCTAAATGCCTTGAATGATCATTTCATGAATGTTCTTTTCAGCACTTGTCTGAAATACCTCATTAATGAATCAATTGATTTATTCTTTCTCAAACTTGTTGATGGTTAAGTGCAGTTAAAGGAAATTATTCCATTGTTGTAAGAAGTCTCTTAACTGACTGAAAGATTTGACTGTGTTTCTATTTGGAAAGACAACCTTACTACATACAGAGGTTTTAATGTAGAGCTTTTACTAGCTTATAATCAGGTGTTAAATAAGCTGTAACTCACTGTAACTGCCCGAATCTCGAGTTCAAGTGCAGGACAGTTCCGTCAACTTTTTAGTTATTTCATTTTGCTTTTATAGTTTTCAGCCATCGATTGATGTGTTTTGGCGCCTGCCGTGTTTTTGTTAAGTGAGCATAGCAGAGCTGTGTCGAATGCGATTCTGTTGTAGGCTTTCTGTCTGTCCATCCGTCATATACTGGCTATTTTCACGTGATTTTCGCGGAGTTATAGGCCAGGGATTGTTTCTTACACCAAATACAGAATGAATGTCTGATGGTTGGTTGGCAGGACACCTGATCTGTAAAAAACCGTTCCACTGATCCCAGAGGTTCTGTTCTGGAACTGGTGGAAGAGGACCCGAGGAGGGAACAGCCATTAAATGGAAGTGATAGTAGTAGTCTGGGGAATCCATCTCATTACGGCATTAAAAACAGAAGTTCTCATAAACGTGTAGCTGTATCTTATAAGTTACATGGAACAGCAAAATAGTTACTTCAAACTGCTAATAAGAAATCGTATCCACTATCTGACCAACTTAGTGGTAGCATTTACACAATCTCAATTTCAAGGTCTTGTTGTTTGTAAATGGCACACAGTTAAAGCTGTCACAGTTACTGACAGTGTTGTAGCAAGTAATTTGTCAACAACGTATTATGGCCACCCTCAGGCCATTATATTTTTTGCCCTGTGGTTTCGATCTTCTTTCTTCTTTTTTTTCCTCGTCTAATCTCAGCGGCCGCAGACTGGATGTCTACCATACTTCGGCACCTGGTGTGGCCTTAGTGCGAATTTAGAATGCAGGTCTGAAATGTGCTGCATGCGGCTCGCTGGAAATACAGGACGCAAAGTCACCATTGTGGCACCATCACACAATTTTGTCGGGCTATATCTTCGGAACTAAGGCATGTATCGACAATCAGAAAAAAAACTTGTTAAACAGCATTACCTCCTCCACATGTCCTGGTAATATGGTGAACTTCAGCCTACTAACGGCTGAGATCTGTTGGTGAGTTTGGGGCACCCCTGCAAATTTCAACGGGTTTCACGTCTTGGCAGCGTTACAGCAC
>Ga0209259_1000272_pt1 | contig 14495 bp, 9 predicted proteins | sample WorMetGr2BELIZE1_FD_187417 | JGI IMG/M metagenome (GOLD analysis project Ga0209259, IMG submission 187417) | Marine gutless worms symbiont microbial communities from Max Planck institute for Marine Microbiology, Germany - Inanidrilus... ...
CTATATTTCTATTTTGTACTGTCTCCAACATACTATCACTTGTTTATAAAAATTTAAAGTGGTCACGTGACGCAGAACAGCCTATTTGGGGCTAACCTGTCACAAGAAGGCTAGTACTTGCCAAGGTCAATCTGTGCGGTGATGCGTGCATCCGTATCAACAGAACACCGCGCGACACCGTCTTGTGACGGACAGACTGACACCGTGCACTGTTCCGCACTATAGGATAGCGTCGCGCGGTAAAGAACGTGAGGTGACGGCGTATATTGCACATCACAGGTGTCGATGTGGCGTGTAGATAAGCTGCTTGCACTGCATGGAAGGTTGCGAGCTGAAATAACATGCGCGGAATAGAGACACGCAATGCCAGTGACAGCCACTAGCCTCCTGCGTGTACAGCGTTACCGTCAGTTATTAGCCACTGATTACAAATACGTCTGTCGACGTTCCCCGACACTGCACGTTCTCATTGCAAATTATTGAAGTAATTTCACCGGCGAGATTAGCGTCATGCACGCAAGACCGTGTCATGCCGTGTGCAAACGACGACGTGCACTGACTGACCGATAAACGTCATTTGGAACTGCGTGTCGTACTGCTGTCTTGTTGCGTTCTTGTGCAAGACACTTTTGAAAAGTGTCTTGAAGATACGACATGAAATACTTTAAGCAAGTATCGTGAAGATGCAAAATACAAGGTAGTATCTTCAACGTACTTTTGGAAGATACATTTATTTATTTATTTATTTATTTATTCAATTTATCAGTCCACAATCAGAAACAGTATGAAATAAACAATATGTACCAAATAAACACAATACTTGGACTGAATGGCCGATGCAGGGACACACCGCTTATGCATGGCCAACACTATGGATAACAACACAATACTCAGAAGAAATAATGCACAGTATGAGATAAAATACATAGGCACAAAAACTTATAACTTGCCTAAAATAGCATACAACAAATCAGTGGTTCTTAATGCATTTTTGAATTGTTTCAAGTTTTGAGCTAGAACAGTAGTAGCTGGCAGCCTATTCCACAAGGTTACTACACGTACAGGAAAGGAATGAGCACGAGCATTAATACGAGAATCAGGCAAAAACAGTTTCAATGAGTGACCGCGTGTACTGCGGTAATCAGCCAACCTAAAAAATGAATCAAACGGTATATCAAGGAGACCGTTAATTATCTTGTAACATGTGACCAGATCAGCACGTAAACGTCTAAGTTCAAGACGGTCCAAACCAAGCAGCTTCAAACGATTATTATAAGACATATGACGGAAACCCACCAATCTCTTAGTGAAACTCCGTTGGACAGATTCTAATTTATTAATATCAGTAACTCTGCTGGGGGACCAAACAGGGGAGCAATATTCTAGTAATGGACGAACATAAACGATAAAAGCTTTAGTTAAAACATTCGGATCTTTACTAAAAAAGCATCTCAGTATTTGGCTAGCTCTACGCTTCGCTTTAGCAACAATGATATTAATATGTCCAGAAAATGATAATCTACAATCAACAAGAACACCCAAGTCAACAAACGAGGCTACAGGGTTAAGAGGAACATCACTGAGTAAGTAGGTTGCACATGTACTAGATTTACGCAATGACACCCGCATATAATGACACTTTTTAATAGATAGTTTAAGTTGCCATTTTTTGGCCCAATCAAGTACAGTATCAATAGACCGCTGAAAACTCTCACATTCTGAGTAGTCTTCTATTTCAATATAGATTTTTATGTCGTCGGCAAACAGCTTCATGTTAATTTTACCAGGGAACAGATCTGCAATGTCATTTATGTAGAGAAGAAATAATAAAGGACCTATAACGCTGCCTTGGGGCACACCACTAAGTACGGGCTTCCAAGAAGAGTAACCACCAGGCAACATCACTCGCTGAAAGCGGTCACCAAGAAATGCAGCAAAAATGCTCAAGAGCCTGCCATGAAAACCATACGCTTGTAATTTATGAAGTAACTTTACATGACTGACAGTGTCAAATGCCTTTGCAATATCAAAGTACACAATATCAACAACATTAGAATTAGACAATGCAACAGACCAGTCATTAATAGTCTCAAGCAGCTGTGTACAGGTAGAGTGCTGTGCCAAGAACCCATGCTGTTGTTTCGTGATTAACTTGTTTTTGGACAGATAGCTCAAAACTTGTTCATGGACCACACGTTCAAATAATTTACAAAACACGGAGGTAAGAGAGATTGGTCTGTAATTGGATACCTCAGAAGCTATTCCAGCTTTAAGGACAGGAGTAATATTAGCAAATTTCCAATCTGCAGGAATCTCCCCCATAGTAACCAGATGACAGAAGAGTGTATACACAGGTCTAAGTAATTCATGCTTGAACTGCTTGATAAATGAAACTGGTATACCGTCAGGCCCAGGAGAAGTACCTGATTTGGATTTATTGATAAAGTACAGAATACGATCAGGGATGACATCAATAGAGTCCATACATGTGCTGCCAGGAACACGTGGAGGAAATTCGGGAAGTTTACCATCATCATCAACAAAAACACTGCTAAAATAATCATTCAGCATACCAGCCTTAACAGCATCGTCAGTAAATATATTACTATTAGCAGATGATCTGAGTGGTCCAACCCCAGATGAGGTACCTAACCGCTTGTTAACATATCGGTAAAAGGCTCCGATGTTTGACTTATTGATAACTTCCAATTCTTTTGTACGCTCATATTCGAAAATCAGTGACTTACAAATCTCTGCCTGTTCGTAGTAAGCAGTTTTGTTATGAAGAGACTTATCATAACGAAATTTGCGCCAAAATTCTTTTTTCTTCCGAAGGGCACGTGCAATATGCCTAGGATATTTTTTACCAATGATACGCTTAACATTAGAGCGGCTGACTTTAATGGGAACAAAATCGTCAACAGCTTTGTAAATAGGTGTAATAAACTGCAACCAAATATCATCAGCATTAGCATTACCCTCAGGAACAGAAAACTGAAAAGGATGTACAGACAAGGCATAGCTAATGGCATCAATATCGCTATTGGAAAAATCATAGACATATGGTGTAGTATTTCCTGAATTCACGAGTAAGAGTAAGACGAGTAATGAGTAAGACGAGCAATAAAGTACATAGTTTTTTAATCGTGAAAAACGATGATAATGATTAGCGCATTTGTAGCATGTAAAAAAAGTCCTGGGATATGCCAAAAATATGTGAAATGCAAAGTAAGTAGTGCAGAGATCCGCTGTCATGGTATTTCATCGCACTGATCTATTTCCTTCAGTGCTTTGACACTGTCGGTTGTGTGATAAGAAGGACATGTGGCCCATAAAAACCTGTGCCACCCTGAAGCTTCTCTCTTCCAGAACAGATGGAGGAAGAAAACAGGGGGAACAAGGTAACCCAGGCTCAAACCCTTGCCCATTTTCACCTAGAAACCACCACCACAACCATTTTACGGCCCTTTTTCCGGGACCACCCGGGTGAGCTGGTGCCAGAAGAGAACTTCTGGACTTTATGGTGCAAGGGAAGATTAACAGAGGCAGACGCACTGACCATCCGGCTGAGCGCCACTCCATTCGGCCTAACCCAAGTGCCTACCTCCACCATCCCCCCATTTTTTTACAGCCCAGATGCCCTTCCTGTCGCCCAACCAACAGCATCAAAGCACTGAAGGCAACTGCTTATTAGCCTTACTGTATGTAATAAAATCACAGGTTCACATAGAAAATGGCTGTTAAAATGGATTTGGGTGGTGGTACTTCTGGTAGATCTGTTAATAGAATGGTGAATGTCTGCTTATAACTTTGTGTGCATAATGCATATAGGAAAGTTTTTGCTACAAGAATTGATCTAGAAACTAATTCAGAGTTTAGTGTGAGAAATGCAAATGAAGGGTGTCCAATGGAAGTGCAGTGAAGGAGCATGCGGCAAGGAAACACAACTGCTGCGTGAATTGTTACTCAGAACTTCAGAAGTGGTAAAAGCCAAATTCCATTATGCTAGCTGGTTCGAAGCTGGTTTGGAGCTGGTTCGAAGCTGGTCGCAGACCTACAGCAAGCTGAAATTTGGCCTGTCACCTAGCTTGCTAGCAGCGAACTAGCACGAGCTAGCAGGTCCGCAACCAAATTCCATTACGCTGTCTGGTTTGAAGCTGATTCGGAGCTGGTTCGAAGCTGGTCGCTGACCAGCTTTGACCGAGATAGCGTAATGGAATTTGGTTTTAATTGAACTGTGCTGAAAACTGCAGTTCTTGTTGTCATAATGAAACCTCGTGTGTTTGCGTTGTTTCGGTATATTACTGTCATTTATTCGGTATGTCGATGTTTTGACTTCCTAATGTATTACGGTATGTTTGTAGGAGTGTTCTTCAGGAAGGTTAGTGCTTATTAGCCTTACTGTATGTAATAAAATCACAGGCAAATGTTGCATTTTATTGCATTCACATAAACATGTCAGTACATAAGTATAGTGTTTAACCGGGGGAATCCCACAGTTTTATCACTACATTTATAATAGGCACATTAATAAAAGTTACATGTTTTTGCATACCTGCCTTGTGTAAGTGACCACATTATTTAAGGCCTCGTTTCCCATGGAGAATTGCTAGAGCTCAGCCATGAGTGTATTGTAGACTATAATATAGTGTATATAATATAATATGTTACATGCGTATTATGCATGTAACATGCATTGCCTACAGGTTGACAGCATTTGTGCAATCTTAGTAATTTTTATTGTTTTAGAACATTATTTGTAACAGCCAACAGTGGGAGTAAATGAGCTGTATGTGAGCAACAGTTTAAAATTGGCATTCAGATGTTGACAGCCTGCTGATGTTAATGTGCATAATGTTATTTTTACGTTCTGCCATGCAGTGGATTTGCTTTCAGTGTTTTGACGCTGTTGGTTAGGCGTCAGGAAGAGTATCCGGCCTGCAGAAAATTGATTGATGAGGTTCTGGCATGGTTATATGTCTGGAGGGAAGGTGCAAATGAGTTACATATGGTCCAGCTGATGCCGTGCCCCCTCGTCATTTCTTCCTTTGTTAAAATCCAGATTGGTTTAACCTTTCTGGTTCCGGCTATCCTGGAAAAGAGGCCATTACGCAGGTGTCTTTTTGCCATGCAATGGATAAAATAAACAGTGACTGATTGCGTCAGTTCATGTTTGCTGTCACTTGATGAATTTCATATGTTATCTCATAGTGACTATGCTCTGTGTGCATACTCACACCAAGATGCTTCTTGATCAAATCTTGCTTAACGTTCACATTTCCCTTGTTTTTAGTCTGCAGTTAGTTTTAGATGCAAAAATACATTTTGTCTTTAGCCTGTTTCTGTTGCATCTTAACAGTTACTAAAATGATTATATTAATATTTAATTTTGTTATATTACCTGCTGGTTGTGCACATTAGAGCCTGTCGCATACTCACACTCAGGTTGTATCTAACCAAACTTCATTCACAGTTTTGTTTCGTTTTACTGCTGGTTTTGTAACAATCACAATGACTGTGTATTTGTAACAGTTATTATGGCTGCCCTGCGTAGCAGATGCGAACATTATATTTTTGCCCTGTGGTTTCTACCTTCTTTCTTTTTTTTCCTCACCTAATCTCATCCGTTGCAGATTGGATGTCTACCATACTTCCACACATGGTGTGGTCCTAGTGCGAATTTAGAATGCAGGTCTGAAATGTGCTGCACTCGGCTCACTGGAAATGCAGGACCCAAAAAACGCCACACCATTGCCCATCTTTGTTGGGCTATATCTTCACAACTAATGCACGTATCGACAATCGGAAAAACTTGTTAAACAGCAATGTCTCCCCCACGTCGTCACAATATGGTGAACTTCGGCTCACTAGCAGCTGAGATCCGTTGGCGAGTTTGGGGCACCCCTGCAAATTTCAACACAGCGTTACTGCACGGCACTCTGGTAGTGGGCGTCAGCAAAACTTTGCGGCATTGAACAGAGGGCGCCACCTATATTCGGCAAGACGGCCATCACGTCGGGCATTGGCCCACATTTCTAGTTTCATTTCGTTTAGTTTATTATTATTATTGTCACTGTCATCATCATCATTGTCATCATCATTACTGTTAGTCATATTTGTAGAGTGGCATATACGAAGCTACATAGAACAGTCACTGACATGATATGGGTGAAGTAGTGAGTGTAGTCTTATACTTGATAGGGAGCACTCTGGGGCCATAACTGATCTCAGTATCTGGGCACTGGGCAGTCAGCCTGCAAGTGACACTAGTCATAAACCCAGAAGTAGGCTGATTTCCTGCCATTATCGTTCTTTATGGCTTGTCCCATGGTTACCTTCCCAGCCAGCCACTCAGCATCACTGCCTTTGACCAGTGGATTGGTAACAAATTATATTGCTTTGTAATGGTGGCATTTACTGAACAACCTGCCCAGCAGGATAGCTGGGAGTTTTAGCCATAACGTTATCATACCACAGAGAGGTAGTTCTACCACTTTTGGTGTATATGTAACTGGTTTGTATACCAGAGTTAATGTAGTTCTTGTTAGCAGTGGTTAGAGTGCCACTGGATGCAACAGAGCACCATTCCTGCACTTTTGATTTATTTCTTGGCATATAACTTTTCTACACCTTAAGTTCTATTAAAACATACAGGAATTACGTGGAATGCAATGGGAACCATCGTACACTACGTAGTTGTAAATGTTTTTTGATAAATTATGATATGATAGTAATCTTCGGTTGGGGCTGGGATGGGTGACTGTCACCAAGCCACCCAGGCCAACTCAGTGTGTATGTTATCAACTTAAAGTGTATGGAATATTTCCTTTCTGTTACTGTGGCGGCGTGGCGTAATGGTAACATCATTGGGCGTATCAACGAAGTTACTCTACGTCGGGCCCGGTTAGTACTGGGATGGGTGACTGTCTTGGGTGGATAAACCACCTCAGTATTTCACCAAGCCACTCAGGCCAACTCAGCCTCCAACCCTCAGTGAGACGGGAAATGAGTACCAGCCAAAATGCGGTGATGCTCTTTGGCTGGGAAGTAAAGGCAGGTATGGTTCATTTTATTTGTGGATAAACGTGTGGGTGGCAGGTAAAACTGTGTGATCCCTCGTTAACACGTGCCATACCTGAGCGCTTTAGAGATGAGTCATGATAAAGCGCTATACATATCTACGGTTTACTTTACTTTAGGCAAAAGCTGCATTTTTGTGAATCATGCCACTAGAAAAGTCCTGTAATGACCTGAATTTTGAATGCTAGGTAACACTAAACAAATTTATTTCTTTGTAGGCATGCAACACTTATTGTCATCCAGCTATTGCAGAAAACATCTGTATCACCTGTGTTCATCCCTGATACAGTCACTCACTTGTATTTAACGGCTTTAATACTGACTGATAATTGTTGAATTTAACCAACAAACTGTAAGAATACACTGAAAAATAACATTATTGGTACTGACAGTTAAAGAATATAGTGAATATTTGTTATTAAAAATAGGAAACCCACGTCCCCTACCTCAGATTTAACATTTTAACCACTTCTTCTTAGGCTGGGTCACTAAAAGCAAAACTGTAGGTATTTTGGTACAGTTTTGGGATGCCATTTTTGTTGGCAAGCGAACACAGCATCATGACAGACACCTGTTTAATGGCCTCTTTTCCACGACAACGTTAGTAAGCCGGCACCAGAAAGGTTAAAACATTCTGGATTTTAATGAAGCAACAGATAATGGGGCGGCAGTGGCATCAACTGGACCACATGCAATTCGTTTGCACCCTGCTGCAGAGAGATAATTATGCCAGCACCTCAACACTCAATTTTTTACAGGCCAGATGCTCTTCCTGATGCCCAACCAACAGTGTCAAAGCACTGAAGGCATAGAAGGCATTCATTATGTGCTGAAGGAAAATACCACACAGAAGTAGCAGGTTGCAAATGTGTGTGCTGTGGAACGTTTGGCTAGAAAACAGTGCCGAATATCATTACAGTGTGGAATGTGTGTGGTTATAGCATACGAAGATAGAGGCGGACAAACTGAGCCTTGTTGGCTTTGTGAAGAACAATTACGATGGTAGTGTTGTCGGGACGGTGCAGGGCCCGGAGGACAAAGTCAGTGAGATGTGAGTCACTGTGAAATTTACTACACTGTGTGTCCAAAAAACAACTGTATCTCGAAACACAGTACTTGAATTTTGGCCGCAACTTGGGTATAAATGTATACCGATTTTCAAAATGCTTTCACTGTCAGATTCCCAAGAAAATTTTATATGTACCCGTAATAAAGAGTTTCCAGCATACCTTAAGTGTATCGCTACACTACCTTGCGAAACATGAAAATTAAAAATGCTACCAATTTCAGTGGTGTTTTGCATTTGTACTGCAACGGACATTTTGAGCAGTTGATTTACCTTTCGGTTTATTTATCCAGTAGATGGACTGCAGTAGTTGTTAGTTGGCAACATTATTGTCAAATGCTGTACATGATGACACTGGTAAAGTTGTTTGTTCCATAAACTTCATGTAGTTTGTCAGTATACTACATTTTGAACGTTGCTGCACTATCTGGATTCTCTACTGCATATATTACACAAAAAGTTTAAGAAAATCATTAGTGTGAATCTGTGATATTTTCTGCTGGCATATCTCATCTAAATATTTGTTAAACTTTATCACAGATACATGAACAGTTTCCTTGAGAACCCGACTGTGAAAGAATTTTGAAAATTCGTTAAGTTGTTGCTGTTTTTCAGAGACACAGTGTAGTTGCTGTTGTGATGAAAATCATGTCGAGTTAATGTGTTACTGGAAAATAGGTAATTGCATATTAAATTTCATTGCATCAAATCTTGAGTTTCCTGAAGCTTTATGTTTGTCATTTGATCTGGGATTTGAGAATCACTTATGTCGCTGGATAATAGTTCAGTTCACTATGCTATTAAAGGCTGCAGATAACCAAATTGTAAGACGGTAAATTTTTCTCAAGTGATGTAGTAATTTATTTTAATGAATTTTCATTTTTAGTGTCACTGAGACTGATAATCAGTTGAAAGGCCATCACCACATCAGGCATATGGGACTATTTAAACTATTCATATCTAATATGGTGTTGTGTAAAACGTTGTACAATGATGGAGATAGTGAAATCAGACAGAGGGCTGTCCAAGGAAAACATGGCGGGAAGATGTTATAGAAGATAGGAGAAGTTTTTGTCTGTTCTGAGAGGATGAGCCAGTCCACAATTAATGCAGAAGGAGAGGATAGTGGCATTGGAGAGCCAGCATAAAGGGAGCAACGCCCACTCCTTCAGGAGTCTGCTGGTAGATAAAGTAAGAGTTAGGGTCAGTGCTCAATGAGTTTCCTTCAGTGATTTGACACTGTTGGTTGGGTGACAAGAAGGACATGTGGCCCATAAAAACTCTGTCCCAAGGTTCTCTTCTGGAACAGTTGGAGGAAGAAAGCCAGTGGGGAATTAACTAAACTAGGTTCACCTGGAAAACAGATGTTAAGGTGGTGGTGGAGACGGGAGAGGATGTACCAGTCCGTAGTTAACGGAGAAGGAAAATCCGGTGCAGCTGGCTACTGGTCGAGATTCACCTGGCTGTTAAATAGTGTGTGTTTGTCTGTGTTGATAGATGCATTGATTAAAATAGCTGATTTTACGAACGTCAGCAAAGCTTGCTAGGACATGGCAGTCATATTACTTTGTGTCTTATCTAGTCTGCCACTGTGGTTCAGAAAGCCCAACAAGATGTCTTAGTATTGACTTGTACACACTCATATAACCACTTTTTAGTCATTGTACAGGTCAACCTCTATTAGCTGGCACCCGAGCTATGAACTGCAGAATTTTATTAGAGCAAAGTTTTACTGTCCACGTGCCCTTGCTGATAGCACTAGCACACTTAAATTAGGGAGTAAATGCTAGTGTTCTCCGTGATGTTAACTACACCATCTTCGTACGATGTAGTGCTAACTTGTACACTATACCTTTAACATACTGATCGCGAGGGATGTCTGTAGACGTCTGTTTTTTTATATGCTGCACGTGAAGGATGTCTAAAGACGTCCCCATACCATGCCATCGGCCGACAAACCAGCATACTGCACAATCTCCTCAAAGTCCTGGGGCGCGTTGTAAATCCAAGACCGGTCGCCACAATCAAGACCGGTCGCATCGCTCAACCAATCACAGACTCATTGTGACGCGACCGGTCTTAATTGTGGCGACCAGTCTTGGATTTGCAACACACCCTAGATTCAGCATACTGTATATCCCTGTTGTATTGTGGTGCCCTCTGGCAAGCATAACTCCATAGAATTACTGATAAAGGACCTCAGTGGCCAATGTGTTAAAAAAAACTAGACGCTTGATTTTTGATCATAAATTGAGCAGATGTACACCGATTTTCAGATTCTTTTACTGTTAAATTCCCAAGGAATGTACCCATTATAAACCTTATGAAACTTGAAAATAAAAAAATGCTACCGATTTCACTGGAATCTTGCATACAAGATGTGAGACCGGCGACCACACAAATTATCATATACGTGGTTGTGCCTAATAGTTGAGAATTTTGTTGACTGCATGGTCTGGAGAAGGCTAGAACTGCAATTGTTAAAAGCTCCATGATGTCAGAGAAGTGAATGAGTGTCTGATGGAGATGTTGCATGGCTGCAGCAGACTGTCATTGATGAGGCTATCAATAAATAGTACAGACATCTGTGAGCTTGCATTTGTGCCATATGCAGTCAATTTTGACCACTTGATTTGACTTTTGGCTAATTTGCCAGCTAGATGGACTGCAGTAGTTATTATTAGCACGAGCCACAATCGCGCTTGTGGCTCGACAGTCAACACGACAATTTACCCAAAGGGATACGCACAATCAAAATGTGTAAGTTATATAGTAACGATGCGCTGGTGACGGCTAATGGCTTAGCAAGCATAGTGAAAGAAAACGTTTAATAGTCCGCCGGTCTCACCGCATGCAGCGACCTATTATCTTTGGCAGCGACGCGACAGTCACTCGGCTCCAAGTGATCTGATGACGCTCTGTCTGTACCACGGCCGTGGTCTGTAGTTTGTACGCTGCCAAGAGTTCTGCCCTTTCTCACCCGCCTCCCCGCATGTTCCCTTGGACTTTACGGCTTAACTGCCAACAGCCGGTGACACCGGATGTATCGGTCGCTGCAGTGCAGTCTGCCCTCTCTGGGTAAAGAGTTAATGCGTACAAACGGACTTTAAGGAAAATTATAAAGAGATATCTCGTCTGAGAGTTGGTAAATTTAGTTAAGTTTCGCATAAAACGGATTAAGTGTCATGGTAGGAGTAAAGGTTTGGTTGTAATTTTGAATTTGAGAATTTCACAAAGGTTATGCAGCAACAGAGTGGGGGTGAGGTGAGATACTCTGTAATAGATATGCAGACACTTTCCTTGTAGACCCTACAGTGACAGAAAATAATTTTGAAATTCGGTCCACATTTGCTGAAGTTATGAGCAACAGTCAAGTGCCTTGTTTCTCTTGAAGAAATGTAGTATTGATAAGTAATGTCACGGGTTTGTCTGTCTTGAAGACTTGGAGTTTGTTAACGCAAACAGTGCTCGGTGCCTGATATGAGGTCTATCCAGTGCAAACTGTCGTGATGTACAGGAAGAAGTGGTTGACGACAAAGGGCAGCCCTCACAGCTCCATTGTCAGATGCGAGTTCCGCAATGAGCGCAGCATTGACAAGATGGAATTTCACGGCTTTAAGATCACACAGTGATCGATGCAACCGTCACTGTTGCTCTATAACTTTCTGCTCCCGAGTTCTGGACATTTGTGTTGCTTGATGACCTCACGTTGTCCCAGTAGCTTCATTGACATTGTGTTGTTTACACTGATGTTGCGTTAGCACGTATTTGAACAGTTGGTTGACTGATTGATATTTACCAGTATAAATTATTGTTTGGGATAATGTAAATGTACAAAAATGTCAGAAATGTTGGGGAAACTAAAGAAGCATCCAGAGGAAAGACTCATATATACTTTCAAAGAATGCATGTTTCAATACTTCTGGGAACTGTGGTTGCATTTTTTCATTTTTTGAGGTGAACTTGTATTAGCTGGTTGCCCATAGGTTTTTGTCTGCATTTATTCCCAACTATTGCATTCATTCAGGATGGACAAAAACTTTTTGTGTGCTGTTTAACACCATCCCAGCATGTTTTTGGTTCACGGCCAAGTGACCATTATTTTCGTAGTGTCTGCTGGTTTGTCTGTCTGTTTGTTTGTTTGTGCAGAGCTTTTCTCAGCCATCTTTGATCCGATTTCGATCAAACTAGGACATATGTTAAATATGTCTGGGTCTAGTTGTGTCCCCTAGAATATAGGGGCTGTGCAACCCCTGGGGGCTGGGTGATCCCTAAAAAACTTGTATTTTTAGGGGTTTTGGGACTCAAAAAACTATCTCGCCCTACAGTTTTCGGTTATATTGTAGAACGCACCAGTACTAAAATTCTCTCGAGCCATTTTTTGCAATTTCCATCTTCAACCCAAATTATGACGTCATAAGTGACGTAATTTCCGGTTTTGCAAAAGTTGTCGTAGAGCGATGTGGTCTTCACCATTGCATAGCTCAGAGGATTTCGTGGGGCACGGTGGTCTCCGTTTTTCTCTATCTCTTATATTTTCCGAGTTATGACGTCATCAATGACGTCATACTGAGCGATGCGGATTGCACCTCCGGCCGTGAACCACGTAGCGTAGCCGCTAGTCCTTCATTTAATTCTACCTCCATTTTTGCATGTTTAAATTGCTTTTTCACGATGTTGTTGCCATAATTGGTTTTCAGCACCTGTTATCAGTAGATTGTCTTTTTGCTATGATACAGTGACTGGTTCTTTTAATGTGCTGATCACAGTGTGATCTTGGTATTTATTGACATGTTGTAATAGACATCTGCTGTGTGCTATTGAGTTTTGCTGTTGCTGTGTTTCTTCGGTGTTAATATTTGAAACTGATGTTGTATAACCTGGTTGCACTTGGTATGTTAGACCGATGTTACACCTGCAATTTTATTGCACAATTTTGTTGCACAACTTTATTGCATGGCACAATTGCCACATGCAACTGCACATGTTGCATCTGCAACATATTGGCTAGACAAACCTGCCTTTTGCCTCTTCCACAAGCCTTGTTCACAAACCAAATGCGCCAATTGTGAAATTGTTGCCATACTTTTTCTTCTTTTTTGAGCTAAAGAGTTTAGTTTACGCTTTTTATTTGCAATAGAGATTACTAAAACTAAACCGCTTGCAAGAATATCATCATCAGAATCAGTTGAAGCCATGTTTGTTATGCGAGTTGTTGCAGTTGCAACAGATACAGTTGCATAAGGCGGTTTTGTTGTGCAATAAAGTTGCGCGACAAAATCACGCAATAAAATCGCAGATGTGATATCAAGAGTATAGTGGTAATGTCATAAGTCTTTGTTTCCTTGTCACATCTTACATATTCAGTATTTGTTTTTAGTGCTGAAGTTTGTTGCAGTTGCAGTAGCAGCCAATGAGAAAAAGTGAAAAATGACTCATTGCCATTTTGATATACTGTTCTAATTATTCAAATTAGATATATATGTTGTGGCCAAGTAGTCCATTTTAGAAGGTTGATGTTGTTAGGAAGACTTAGTGGGGGTTTTAGTTTGGCTTATGTTGTTTCGGGTTTCTGTGTCATGTCTTTTTAGCAATAATGTTTGGTTCTTCTATGTGGAACTGCATTCAACAGCCACTTTCCAGATTTTCGTGGTTTTTAATCAATGCCCAGTTAGTCTTTAAGGAAACATAAAGATTGGGGATCACTTTTGTGTTATCCTTACAAAACCATATACCATTTCTGATGACTATCCAGCAGTGTCAGTCTTGATCGGTTGTCACTTTGTTCAGAAAAATCATATTATTATTAGACAAGTACACAAACTTGTGGAATATTTGCACTGGTTATGTGACAGTTGTGAATGTGGCGGTTAATGTAAATGTCCATGCTAGTCTTAGTTATTAGATAGTTTTTATTATTAGTGGCGTTGCAGACTAGACCAGAAAAAATGAAGTTAACTTACTTGAATGGCTGGCGACAGTTGAAAAATGGTTATTCAGTTAATCGAACATCTTTGGTCACCAACTAATTAATCAGTTTAAGCCTTTTTTGGGCACATGTTTCTACTGCAGATGGTATATAAGAGACATCAGATACCAGATAGGCAAATCACAATTATTGCAATAATCAGTGTTATAGTCAGTGCTTTTTGTGATACTGATAGTACATGCCGATATGGCGTACCGGCATTTTTTTCATGCTCCAGGCAAACTGTGAAAATCAACTTAAAGCATGCAGTCTCGGTACTAGTATAATGCTGCGTTCCTTTCAAGTCGTGAACTCGTGTTCACGAGTTCACGACCGGTGAAAAAGCGTTCCATTCATGTCGTGAGCTCGTGAACTCGTAAT
>Ga0209259_1000275_pt1 | contig 14435 bp, 10 predicted proteins | sample WorMetGr2BELIZE1_FD_187417 | JGI IMG/M metagenome (GOLD analysis project Ga0209259, IMG submission 187417) | Marine gutless worms symbiont microbial communities from Max Planck institute for Marine Microbiology, Germany - Inanidrilus... ...
GTAATCACCACCGCCTCCATCTTAACTATCTCTAGGTGGAACCTGGGTTAACTGGTTCCCTTCAGTTTATTCCTTCACTTGCTCTGGAAGCACTGGCTTAACTGAGAGAGCAGAGGGGGGCAGTTGCCTCCAGATGCAGCGGGCAAGGGGGCACGAAACAGCCTCACCAAAAATATTTTATGACTAACGACCACAAAAGTGAGTTTGATATAGTTTTCTGAATGAGACAAAAGTAACAGTTTTGCAGTAAATTTGCTAGTGTGTGTAACTTTGCAGATTGCAGAAAAAGCTAAGCTCAGCTAGCAATGAAGTACCTGATTAGTATATGCTTAAAGGAAAAATGATAGAAATGCAGGGTAATTGGCTGATCAGCACAACGACAGTGGTATATTTCACCAAAAATGGACTGTTGGCATCACAGCCATGAGACGACTTTTGGGAGGGGGTTGCACGTCATTGCTTCTGCCCCCAGCTGCCAGAAACCCCAGTTATGCCATTGTTCGGAAGTTAACCTTTTGGAGATTAATGGGATGCGTGTTTTTACAGGATGGATGCTCTACCTGTCACCCAACCAACAGTGTCGAAGCACTGAACTCAAAACACTGGTCGAACCTGGAGCCGCTCCAGAAAAAAGACCAGTGAAATGTATACCGAATGTGTGTGTGTGTGTGTGATGATTTCATGATGCCACATACCGTCGGCCGCATTTGGTTTAATTTAGTCGCGTGTTACATCTGAGAGTGCTTGGTTGGAAGAGTTTGGCACGTTGCTGCCGTGTACTGCGAGGAGATTGTGTATGTCATCTACCGACGTCTGTGTGATTGGTCCGTGCATCGTGCGTGTGTTGCCACTCGTCCTTAAAAGTGCTTGAATATAACTGCACTCTGACATTGAGTGTAGTGTATTGTTTTGCTAGTACTGATACTTTGGTGGTGATCGTGGCAATTATGCAGTCAGTGGATTTTATAGTTTTGGTGATTTGCAAAATTTGTGCGTAACCATTTCAGAAACGTAAATGACGTGCACATAAACTCCGTGTAACCAACTACAAATATTAATAGTAATCTGAATGTTCGGTTTAGTGTTTCTGGCTGAAAATAGTTTATGTTAACTTGGTCGACATATTCGTGCAGCTTTCGTCGGTTTCTGTCGACGTATGTTTTAAGTGGATGTTTTGTGGGCATCCTGCGGTGCTTTAACTCTGCTGGTTCAGCGACAATCTTGGAATCTGGCCTGTAAAGAACAGGCGCCATTATCTCCAGTTTATAAGTTCTGTTTTGGGGACTGGTCCAAACCTGGAGTATCTCGCAGAAAAGATGAATGGTCAAACAAGAATCAAAAGTTGTGGTAGTTGTGGTGGTAGCGTTTGCCGGCAACGGTAATGGCATATGGCAGCAACAAGTACCAGACATGGTACGGTGTACACAGATCGCTGTATTTGAGTCAGTGGGCTGTACCTGCACGATGCGCTACACTCTCTGTACATATCTGACGTGTGCAATATTGAACGGTTGTCTTTCTGCACCGCTTGCAGGAAAACTCGCTCGGCGGCTGTGCGTAACTATTGAGCGTATGCATGTATTGCTGATGTGCCGATGATAGGGAATTAACGATGTGATGCTGCCAAGTTGCATGATGTCTCGTCACTACCTGTTCTGTTCCTGTGTGGTTGGTGTAGATTATCATGGTATCATGTACAGGTAAAAATTTCGTGTCTGCAACAGTGTGCAACTTGTCGTGTTTATGCTAGCAACGCACTTGGCCTAAGCTGGTCGGACTAGTTTCTCGCATCCGTTTACTTCACCGGATGAAATATGTCAGTAGTTTTGACGCAAGAGAGCAGTGTAAATTTTATATATACTAGCCACAATCGAGCGATATACAAGCCACAATTGCACATTGCACGATTGTGTTGCGCGATTGTGGTTTGTAGCATCAGTCTGTAGATACGGCGGCCTACAGGGAGCTGGAAACCGAGACTAGTGTGAGGTAGCCACACAGGGTGTCTCCAAGCGGAATCCGTGCTGGCCTGGCTGGCGGCCTGCTGGTGGGCGTGGGCAGTGTGTTTACGCTTGTTACAGGGTGCTAGCAAGTAGCATGGCACAGACAGATGCTTCTAATTATTAGTATATGATATTTTAATGGACATTATTATTGCTATTAGCCCACATGCACAAAGCTGCAGGTGGTCAAAAAAGTTAGAAAAAGAACAGCAATGAATTGTCACTTATACAAGTTGGACTTCCTTCAAAAACCCATTGTGCAACAAAGCAGAGTTGAACCACTGTGTAATAACACAATTGTCTGAAACAGAAAAGAAACCTCATGAATGTAACCACTTTTATTGTTATTAGCCCGCATTGCCATACTATGTATGTACCTGTGGCCTGTTACATATCAAGTAGTCTGGTCTGTTGGTCTGTGTCTCACAATAGTGAGCCCTGCAAAAACAGCTCAACCGACTGAGATGCCATTTAGGTTGAGGACTTGGGTGAGCCCAAGGAACCACGTATTAGGTGGCTCAAGACTCTAGATCCCTTGTTGGAAAGGGCAGTTTTAAGGGGAAAAGGAGCAGCCCGTTGTAAGGTATAGCAACTCCCTGCCATGAGCTGTGCAGAAACTGCTGAACTTATTGAGATCCCGTTTGGGATTTGGAGATTTAGACTCTGGTGGACCCAAGGAAGCATGTATTAGGCGGGGTGCACATAGGCGCCACCTGGCGAATACCGTTGAACCGTCCATGCGTGGCAGCGATGCGGCCTGTTATCAAATTACTTTGACCCCTTGCTATTGTTATTAGCCCGCATCACAGTACTACGTAGCTGTGGCCAGTTGCTACAGACGGAGTGACATGGCCTGTCTGTCTGTCTGTCTGTCGGTCATGTCCGTTTGCCGTGCAAAAGTGGCTGAACCAATCGTGATGCCTTTCGGGATGTTGACTTGGTAGGGCCCAAGGAACCATGTATTAGATGCAGGTCGACATCCCCGGTGTGAAGGGGCAATTTTGAGATGGAAAAGTGGTGGCTGATTGTAAAGTATAGTGACTCTCTGCAGTGAGTGGTGCAAAAACGGCTGAACCAGTGGAGATGCAGTGTGTGATGCTGGGTCAGGTGGGTCCTGGGAACCATGTATTTGGTGGGATGCAGATGCCACCACTGCAAGGGGCACTTTGGGGTGTCTGGCCGATTGAAAAGCATTGTACCACAACTATTTTACGGCCCTTTTTCCGGGACCACCCGGTTGAGCCGGTGCCAGAAGAGAACTTCTGAACTTTATGGTGCAAGGGAAGATTAACAGAGGCAGACACTAACCATCCGGCTGGGCACCACTCCATCCGAACCAACCAGTGCCCACCTCCACCATGGGGGGCCGGATGCCCTTCTTGCTGCCCAACCAACAGAGTCAAAGCACTGAAGGACTAGTGCATTCGGATTCGGGAGAAGATGCTAGAGTTCTCCTCAACGGTGTTACCTGGACCGTCTCCGTACCTTGTTGACAAGCATGTGCAAAAATGGGTGAACCAATATCAACGAGGTCCACATCCAATAGGTAGTTCCTTGGGCCCACCCGAGTCCACATCCAAAATGGCATCTCGATTGGTTCACCTGTTTTTGCAGGATTCACAGTCATTACAGACAGACCACGCTACTCCATTTGTACCAATAGGCCGCATCTAACTAGTGCTGCACTGCAGCCTAGAAATCCAAGGTGATGGCCGTTTGCCATCTTGTGGTCATCAATACAGTAAGGAAGCCAAAATCCGATTTTCATATTCTGAGTCCGTATGAATAAGTTGATGTTCTAACTTCGCTACATGGGTCCAAAGTGCGATCTTCGGAACTTAATTTCTCTGCTGGTAGGGGCACAGGGAGGCAAGGCGCTATATAAATACTGTATTATTATTATTATTATTATTAAGAAATGTGGTTTGTTGGGGTTATAATGTAATGCTAACAAGACATTAAGGGGTGAAGTAAGCATAAAGAGTTTAGGAGAATTCATAATAGTTTTGGAGTTATTAAGGAAAACGTCCTGTGTTATAGGACATGGACATTTTATAAAAAATGCAAACTTATAATGGGAACAGATAGATAGATCTTCTGTAATGTTAATTTTACGATGGGAAGAGATGGACTCTTATAATGCAATTGTTAACCAGTGGTGTTGACGAGAGGCCACATCACGGGGGATTTTTCATTGGGAAAATTTAATGTGACACTTGACTGTTTCTCTGGCCGGCCAATCGGAACACTGGTCGATAGCATGTGGGGAAATCCCAACGGCAGTGGGAAGAGATGGATCTCTTGTAATGCAATTTTTAGTAATGGAATAGATGTATCTATTATAATGCATAATTGTCAAGATAGAACCGATTATTGATTTTCTTATGCTTTTAGAGGCTTGCAGATATATGATTGAATGGTCCATGCATGGGGGCGATGGGCTGACATGTTCTCCCGAAAGTTGCCCCTTACCTGGGGGCTGGAACAATGGGTGAGCAGTGCAAAAAACGGCTGAACCAATCGAGATGCTGTCTAGAGGCTGAATATCACGGGCTTGAGAAACTGTTTTAGTTAGGTGAGCACATTGGCACCACCTGGTGAATACAATTGAACTTTCATTCTGTACCAGCTAAAAGGCAACAGCGCATACATATCCTACACGACATACATATGCAACAGTGGCAATCCCTATATCCACTGCTGATGCAACCCACTGTGATGCGGCCTTTCCTTAAAACTCTTTGACTACTTGCTATTATGATGGTGATTCCTGGTAAGAGCCTATCTGAGTGAGTCACTCAAGGCATAAATTTCTTAAGTGCTTTTTAAAGAAGTCTTTATCTTACATGTGGCATGCATGTTGGTGGTCTAAAGTGCGTCGTCATCAACCTTGTTGTCATTCCTGTTATTAATACTTTGACTGCTGTGTGTGCTTAATATTATGATTATGGAGTGAAGATTTTATTCTGCTGTTTTGCCTTACTGTCCGTCATTTGGTGTAATAATTAAAGGGTAAAGTGCTTGCTTAATATTATCCCAGGAAAAAAACAATGTATTTGCTGAAAACTTAGCTGAGAAGTATATTTGAAGGTAATGAGTTTCTGTACAGAGAACACAGCTACTAGGGTGAAGACTACTCTTAATGGCATCCCTTCTAATTCTTGGCTACGATGCTGTCGCATTGACTAATGGTCGTGGATGGATGATTTTATTTTGCCGTTTTATCTTGCGTCTGTTATTTGGTGCAATAATTAAAGGGTAAAGTGAACTCTACTGCTTAGAGGAACATACAGGGGTTTCTGATCTCTCGTTTAGACCATAGGCCCATATGTGGGTATGCCACCATCGAGTATGTCTGTTGCTAGACCTCCGGTTATCTTCCCATGTGCAGAGCATTACTGCACTTTGGCTGGTGCCGAATTACATTGCTGTATCGTGGAAGCATCGTTCAATTACAGCATGCTGTACAGTGTATCTTATTTGTGGTTGACTTCTGATCCTGTCTTCTAAAACCGAATTTTTTCGTAGCGGATTCCAAACAGGGCAGAAGTTGAAGCGAATAACTGTTCAATCAGTGCAACCCATTTTGCTAGCAAGCTCGGTTTTCTTCAGTGAACACCTTCCTTGCGTTGTCAGACTGCTACACTCTCTAAAGGATGTTACAAACACTGTGTTAGCCCCATTGGCCATATCTGACAGCAGTTGCTGTCCCTAACCCTAACCTCTAACTCTAACACCAACCTTCTAACCCTTTGGATAGGGCCTATGCATTGTTTGTACATGTCCTGTCCGAAAGCTGCTTGCGTTTCCGTGTTGCGTTCGGTTTTCGGATATAGTTTTGATTCTGTAGACACCGAACAATGTGACATATCTGCGTTGGAAGTGCCATTAAAGTTGATAGATAAACCCATCGTATCGGGTTGTGTTGGCCCGGGTCTGTCGAGTTGTAATCCTATGCAAGGTGAGCTAGCATTGGTTGTTGAGGGCAATCTTGTAGTTGTTGCTGTGCTGCTATTATCGTTGTTGTTCTTGTTGTTGTTGATGTTGTTGTTGGTATTCAGACGAACTTAATACACTGTTAGACCGATGTTACACCTGCGGTCTTGTTGTGTTATTTTGTTGCGCAACTTTGTCGCGCCACAAAATTGCCGTATGCAACTATGGAAGTTGCAGCTGCAACAGGTCGCATGAACAAACGTTTCTGCACCACTGTTTCCCTTTTACAACCCTCCTTTGCAAATGCAGTCCACAAATTATAAAATTGTAGCCATATTTTTCTTCTGTGACCTCTTACATTCAGCTTACTCTTTTTTTTATTTGCAATATAGGTTACTAAAACTAAACCAAGTATAGAGCGAGTACAAGCACTCACATTTCGCGTTCGATGCTATGTTGTCCTAGCAACAAAACCCATGCACCGATTGTAAATCTACAAATAGTGCATAATTAGAGGGCACCCCCTACCATTCCTCTAACTTCATCCAGGACCGTGTAGTAGTTTGGGAATGCAGTGAGGGACAGACACACAGATGCACATGACCAATATACATATCTCCTCGGCTACGCCTGTCGCGAAGTGTAACTAGTGGCAAGAATGTGATCATCGGAGTCTCTAGAAGCCATGCTTGTTCTGCTCTTCATTGCAGTTGTAACATGCACAGTTGTATGTAGAGATTTTATTGCACGATAAAGATGTGCGACAAAATCACACGATATAATCGCAGGTGTCACATCGCTCCGATTGTATGCCCTGTGACATCTCATCAGCTGTTGTTTAAGTCCTAGTAAACTGAATTGTACATTAATAATACCAGTCTTGTATAAGTAGAGAGTCATTGTATGTGAAGCTACGTGTGCGACAAAAAATACCTACATATCACCGATTAGATTGATGGTGACCAGTGTCTGGAAAACTTGGATGACCGAGGATTTGAAATTGGGCAAGGAAAAGTCGGGTAACTGATTAAAAATTGGGAGAGGTCAGGGGAAAGGTATTGATCTTGCAAAATTGCATTAGTGGACCTCGCACTTACCTTGATACTGCTAGCAGTTGTAGGCAAGAACTGGATTCAGTGTGATACAGCCGTAACCGTGCTTCTTCAGATAGTAAGAGTGGGATCATACTGCAAAAACTGGCGTTCATATCGTCTTAACAACGTACTGTGATCATAGGCGCCATTTGCTTGTGCCTGTTTCCGCTGAATATTACTGGAAAAGTTGCGGAATTCGTGCTTTCTGGAAAGTGGCCACCCTGTAGATTATGTTTTGGTGAATTTTGGTGTGGTACGTGGCAGGCTTTTTCCGAGTCTAATGTTTTGGTTCAAACTTATGACGCAACAAAACAGTGTTAGTGAAGGGACGAACGAGTGGAATTCGTTGCACTGATTAATGTGTACCTTAGTCAAATGGTTGTGCATATAGTTCGATTTGTGCACCTGTTTAGTCTTTTTCCCACTGTATATAGTTAACACAGTCGATCATGAGAAACTGGTTTTATGGTTTGTGTTCCTGCAGTCAAATCTGTAATAATGTCGTTGTTCAGTATCTCTGTACATCAGAGATGAAACCAGGTCTGAACTTCTGTCGTGTGATCCGACACAACCTGGAGGTCTTTGACCCGGTGAGCCGACCCGACCCAGTTGTTGAACACTATGAAAAGCAGATACCCTGCCAGGAGTTCTAGACTGTGTTTGCTAGCCTAATGTGCAGTTAACGACAACACTTTGGTGGTTCTTGTAGAGCTAACTGCAGACAAAACAGACAGCCATTTAGCGGCCTCTTTTCCAGAACAACCTGGATAGGCCGGCACCAAAAAGGTAAAACCATTCTGGATTTTAATGCAGCAAGAGATGACGGGGTGGCAGTGGCGTTAGCTGGACCATATGCAAATGATTTGCACCTCACTGCAGGCAGATAACCACACCAGCACCTCATCACTCAATTCTTTACAGGCTGAATGATCTACTGATGCCCAGCCAACAGCGTCAAAACACTGACGGCAACCGCAGACAAAAAAAAAATTTCGCCTGCAGGCTACCACCGTAGCTGTTAACAGTCCCAATCACAATCTGGGTCAGAGTACTGGATCTGACACTGACCCAATTACAGGTGACCCAGATACCTGGTTTGAACTCTGCTGTACAGGTAGAAAATTGCATGCCTTTTGAGTTGGCTAATCCCGAAGTGTTTGGATCTCGTAATTTCCTGGAGAACTATAGTCATGTGCCGTAATTAGGTTGTGAAATGTTTACATGCGGCATGTTGAAATTGGTTGTATAAACTATGAGTCAGCAGAACGCCAACTTCGGTTGACTAGTGAAAGTAGCAACTGTTAAGCTCCGTTTACACGATACAACCTGATTTCAAACCAGTTTGTATACACGATACAACCGGTTGTCAAACCACTTTGACAACCGGTTGTATCGTGTATACAGACATTCAACCGGTTGTCAAACCCGTTTGACAACCGGTTTGACAACTGGCTGTATCGTGTATTCAGCCAGTTGTTAAACCAGTTGGACAACCGGCTGTATCGTGTAAACGGGGTATTAAATTGTGTGGACTGTTGCAGCAGAGAACAGAGTGTTACTGGCCACTTAGTGGTCCAGCTAGAGAAGTCGGAATGGCATGCGTGTGGTGTCTGTTTGTCTAAACAGTTACTGGTACTTTTGACCAAATAACCGTTGACCTGGATATTTGGCATGTTGGTTCTTCTTGGCACTACCTACACGAAGTATGAAGGTCATAGGTCACAGTCACAGATGGAAGAAATTTTCCTTTTCAGCTGTGGATGCAATCAGTTGATTGGAAAATGAAAGTGAAAATAACAGAAAATTTGAATAATTGGACAAACCAGTAAAAACACTGCGGGAAAATGCTAGCAGAAATGACACTGTGCATGTTTCACTTTGGCATAGGAAAGTTACTCGCTGTACCAGGTGCTTTGCTCTGTTTGGTTGTTTGTCGATTCTTTGTGCTAAAGTGGTTGTTGTGACCTCAGTGGCTTTCTACACTGTGCACCCAAAAAATGTCATTACTTTGTCTCATTATAAGTCTGACAGTCGTGAATCAATTTTGATAATTTCAGGCACAAGTGTTACTGAGAAAGTAGGCAATAGAAAGGTACCTACTTTCTCAGTAACATTTGTGCCAAAAATCGTTAAAAAAATCGATTCATGTGTGTCCGGAGTTATTGCGAGACCAAGTAGTGACATTTTTGCTGGGACACAGTGTTGTTCTTGCAGCAATTATCGATGTACTGAGTGTACAGTGCAAGCGTCTCTGTAACAGCTGATCTGCAGTAAGCTGTTGCAGAAGTGATTGCATTGTTTAGCAGTATTCGCCATATTGCGAGTTAATCTGTAGCCATTATTAAGCTTCAAGCATCGCTCTTTGTTGTTGCACGTAATCAATGTTTAGCTCCTCATCTGTGAATAGAGGCCAGCATTTTGTGTGATACAGCTTACTTAAAATTAGTTACAGAATTGTTGCTGATGACTATTTTGTGATCAAGTCTGCATACTGGTGTTCTGTGACACGTTTTTGGCGCTTTGACACTTTTGGTTGGTTTTCTTTAGAGGAATTTTGGGTAACACTGGCGTAGCAATGCCATGAGGGGCCAGGTCACTAGTAGAGTCAGGGCCCTGGATACACCATAGAAAGTTAAGTAAGTAAAATAACGGTCTCAGTCTTTATGATGTATACTACGTTACGGCAATCTGTACTCTTCACATCCATTTTCATTCAGCGAGTTTTGATTAGTTGGCCATTTTTTCTTTTTTGTTACTTGGGGCCAATGGAAGCCCAAAGCGCCAGTTCCTTTAACCAAATGAACTCCCTTTAGCTACGTCATTGTGAGGAACTAACAGCTAAGCCTGAGGTGCATTCTGTATCCATAATCAGACTCTGGTTATGGTTGACCTATTACTACACCGTGAGCCATAAAAAGGATCCAACTTATTTTTGTCCTTAACTTCGTGAAAAATCAATGGATTTTAATGCAGTTTTCACTGTTAGGTTTATCGATGAACGATACAGAAAATTGCATCAAATGTATCGCATACGCTTCATCGAAATGGACCTGTAGATTATAAAATTTGGGGTGTTATGCAGCAGTGCGTGTATGAAACAAAGATTTGTGACATCTATGACCTGCAAAAACGCTTGACTCAAACCTGGGTTGACTCTGAACAGAACGTTATCGAGGCTGTGATTGACCACTGGCGCGACCGTCTGAGATGATGTGTGCGTGTTGGTGGCGGACACTCTGTACACAATGCTCTGAAATTAGTGTTTAGTCTTATTATGTGATTCATCAGAACATTCTAAGAAACTGTCAATGTAATTTGGTGCATTTGACGGCTATTTCGTAATTAACATTAAAAGCTGAATTTGTGTTCATGTGCATTTTCGATGTTTCAAGTTTAACAAGGTAGTGTAGAAACAGTAATCAGGTGAGGTGGGTGAAAATCATACCGTCACATGTGCAGTTCTTTTCTAAATCTGACAGTGAAAACGGCATTAAAATCTGTTAATATTTGTCGAAATTACAGACAAAACTAAGTTGGTTCCTTTTTATGGCTCACAGTGTATATTTAGTTACATGACGTCACGGTTAACCAATCAGAGTCCAGTTATCGATAATAGGTCAACCACAACTGGAGTCTGGTTACAGTATAGAATGGAGCTCTGGAAAAACGGTTGTTAAAACTCGTTTATGTATACATAGGGTGAAGTGACGTCACATATCTGTGGTCGCAATGCGATCGCCATTTTGTAGGTCATCACGTCGTACTGTGTGTGTGTAGTTAAATTGTGAAGATTTGTCGCGTTATTCGAATAAAATTGAATCAGTTGGTTTAAGAAACTGTCCGTACTATCGCTATCTTATTGAGAAAGTGACGTCTACTGACGTCAGAATAACAAACATTTCGCCGAGCTTGCCCCACAAAATGGCGGAAAACAGCTGATATGAAGAAATTACATCACTGTCACCCTATGCATATTAAGTAAATAAGTATTCAAGTAAGAATATTTATAGTTACCACACTAAAAGTGTCAGTGACTAGGCGCTATACTCTCCATGAAAAAACGTCTCCTATGTGCAATTCTTGCTGTTTGCATGTATAGAAGTTGAATATTGTTAGTTGTATGGTGTTAGATGTGAAAGGATACTTTGACGGAGGTGTGTGTTTCCGAGTAGTTCATTATGCGATGATTTTCTTGTATTTGAACGATGATTATCTCAGCACCCCAGACCACAGTGTTTGCTCGTGTGTGTGGCCGTATCCCAGGTTTGTCCTGCAGACGGCGCTTATTGTACTTGGTGCATTTTGGGATACGTGTTGCTGGAGTATCCCGTATTTGAGTGCACTGCACTGTGTCTGTTGCATCCTGGTACTGGATGGAATGTATGGGATTGATTTGTGTGTCCACATGGCTACGATGCGGGCATGACGTCTGTTCATTCCAGTACGTTTGGTCATATTGGCATGTTCGCAGGACATTCGGGTTTTTGTTTCCTAGGAATCTGTATTTGTAAAGCGTTAGTGTCTTGTGATGCATTTATCGGTACTTGTAAAGAATGTGACAGTGAGTATGCATGTATGTGTGCGTTTGTGTGCTTTGTACACTTTTTGTTACTGTAAATAAAGCGTGCTGCTTCACTACAACTTGGCTTAGTGGCATTGATTTTCGTATGATAAAACTTCCCTGTGTAAACTTATCTGTACTATTAATTTGCTGGACGCTGTAGAGCTGGATGGAGCTTATGATGGAGGCAGTGCTTCTCCAGTAGGTCTACAGAGTCACATGATTTGTTGCAGTGGGCAGTAGGCTTGCACCAGCAGCGACGATGACGTAATTTATTTGTGCTGAAGGCAGAGGTCGCACCATAATGTGCCCAGATAGGATTGCCATTGGCCACTCCAGGGTGTGTGTGTGTGTTTAAATCAATCTCTGAAGTGGCGGAAGGGGATGATAAAGCCCTATACTGGGCAGTTCTAAATTGCTTCCGGGCCAAGCAAGGCAACTGAGAATGCTGTCAAAAGAAGTGGGGCCTTGCGGCAGCCGACATGTGCCCTTCTGGCAAAGGCCAAACAATGTCACATATTGTCAACAGCTGCCCACAGTCCAAGCTGGAGGGGGCTGCAGCGATTGCACTCAGCTGATGACGTTGCTACGGCATGGCTGAAGGCATGCGGCTCGATGCACTCGACAGTAACAACAGCAACCGAAGGGATGTTTGCATGTCCAAATAAGCTTAACCATTGATCAATTCAGTACGAAGCCACGCGTCTCATGGTGCGCTGTGAATGTGTTCGAGGGACATAAAGCGTGCGAGGTGACAAGTTGATTATTCATCTACAGTGCCGTCAGGTGATGCCCCCTTACTGCGGAGTGGCGACCATCAGTTTTAGCACGTGGAGTCGAGTGCCATGCACCGCTGAAATTGGTGGCTGATGAGTGAAGCAGTGTTGACCTGCCCAGCATTGTTCTAGTGAGCAGAACTCCGCACAGCTGAGCAGTGTTCCAACTTCCGGGTGAGCTGTGACCAGCGACCTGTACAGATTCGTTAAAACTGTAGGATTCTTGTACTTTGTTGTTCTACTGATAGCGCTCAGCTATCTGTGCGATAGCTGTTTACTTCCTGCATTCGATGTGGCATAGTGTCACGTGACTCAATAGTCGATCGTCATTGGCTGCCTGCGACTGACTGAAATCAGCGTAATCTGCCGTGCCGTCAACCCGCGTCCAACATATTGCAGAAAATTTGGGGAGGTTTCTTGTATGGAGTGTACAGGCCAGGGAATGACTGAATTGATTCCAATGGTAACAAGAGCTCAGCAGTTGCTGAGATGGGCGACCGTTTGGCCACAGTAAGCATGGGCCGAAAGTGGGGATGGGCTGCTGTGGGGGGCTGGGTCCCCATCTAACACAATGTGGCCAATGTGAGCCTACCTCCATGCCAAGTACCATCTTGATCCATCCAGCCATTTGGCCACAGTAAACATGGGCCGAAAATTTGGGTAGGGGCTCCGCCCCTTTTTTGGGGAGGGAGAGCTGGGCCGAGGCCTACCTCCATATCAAGTGGCATCTTGATCTATGCAGCCATTTGGCCGCAACGGATATGGGCCGAAAATCGGGATGGGGCCTGTGCCCCTTTGGGGAGGGGGAGCTGGGTCCTCATCTAACACAATGTGGCCAGGGCCGAGCCTACGTGCATGCCAACGTTCATTGATCCGTCCAACCGTTTGGCCACAGTGCACGAACGTCACAGACAGGAGACAGACAGGACAGACAGACAGGCAACGACCCCGATAGCATAGGGCGAACCGTTTTACAAACGGTCGCCCAAAAATGAAAACTAGACATCCCGTAGAGGGATCATTTGGTAATGAATTTTCGTCGATCTATATTCGTTGCGGAGTTATGGCGGCCTGAAGTCGCTAGACGTTGAAAAAAATCAATTTTTGCGTTTTTAGAAGAGACGACCCCAGGAACCCTTACCGGAAAATTTTCAAAATTCTGTACAGAAAAGAATCATCGCGATATCGATCGGCGTGTTATGTCCAAATTTCGTGAAAGTTGGCCGACGGGAAATCGGTAAAGACAATGTACCCAGAGTTTTCCAGATTTCCTCCAAATCGGTTCACTTTCGGTGGAGTTATATCCGAAAAATTCCGAACGCGTGAACACTGTCAGAGCGCGCTCGAAAGTGAATCTAATATTTGGCTGAAGGCCTAGCTTCGAGCCGAATAAGTACACCGTACAGGTGTGTACCGTCGCAAAAGCACTGCTGTTGTTGTAGACGTGATTCCTTTGGACATCTGCTAGTGCAGTCTTGTCGAGTTTCCTTCCTTTGTGTCCAGTCAACGTTGCCGAATATTTAGATTGAGAAGCCTGGGCCCATAACTGCTTTTTATTGTTTGTTTAGCATGGATTAGATCATTAGATATTCTTTGTTAGTTGTTTATTTTGTGCACGATAATTTGATAGTTAAGTTGATATATATTTGCGTGATAAGCGGAATAGCAGTCGGTTCGACTACACTGGTCGGTGTTCCTCATCTATTCTGAAATTGCTTACTTGAATTTTAGTGGAATTAGCGAGATTCGAACTATACCCAGTTCAGGGGTCCGTATAAACCACGCGCCGGCCGCACCGGTCAGTGTATGAACATGCACCGGCCATACTGGCCGCACCGGCCGTATACTGTATACATGGCCGTATTATACACCAAGCAAGGGGCCGTCAAACTGTCCCAAATGTTAGCCTAGTACTAAGCCTCGTCTGCTTATCCGCAGAACTCGGCTTAGCTGTAGTCTGTGGATCAGGTCGAAAATCGTCGATAATTTGTTAGTAACAATGGTAAGTATTTTGAACTGTTTATAATTATAACTTACCATTGTCGTCGTTGTTACTCTAATACTG
>Ga0209259_1000276_pt1 | contig 14410 bp, 12 predicted proteins | sample WorMetGr2BELIZE1_FD_187417 | JGI IMG/M metagenome (GOLD analysis project Ga0209259, IMG submission 187417) | Marine gutless worms symbiont microbial communities from Max Planck institute for Marine Microbiology, Germany - Inanidrilus... ...
CTCGGTGAGTTGCCGGTGCCAGCGGACGCCGGGCGACGGTTTGTTCTCTTTGAGATATTCGGCTACGTCCTCGTCCATGGTGTCGTAGATGAGTTCAGTCACTAGCTTTCCCCACCACTTCGGGCGCTCCCGCAGGGGGGTAGCCCAATTGGTGAGCCGCCCGAACTCTTCCCAAAGTTCGTCAGGGAAAGTCTTTTCCCAGGCGCGGAATTCATCGGCGCTGAAGGCTCGCAGCTTGCGCTGCAGGGCGTCCTCAGCCCGTTCATACTGGTAGCCCGTGGCCTCATCGACAAGTGCGTCCAGGCCGGTGCGCGTGAGAGCCGCGGTAAGTATGGCACAGCGGATGGCAATCTCCCGCTGACGTTCCGTCAGGGATGCGCCTTCATAGAGGGCCTGGACATAAATAACCCCGACAGATAATTGCAAACTGCTCCGTGGTGATACCGACTGCTATCCACTGCGTGCCAGGGATGGTGAACCGGATGGTTTCCTGGAGGCAGCCATTCTTTCTGCAGGTTCAATGGGAAACTTGGCTAGTTAAATATATAGGTTCCTTTTTTTTGCAGCCGTCAGCAACCATAAGAAAACGCTAAACTGCTGTTGTTAACAACACTAAATTGGTCTCTTTTATGCCTAATTGCCCGCCGTCCCACCTTATGCTCATAGTGTCCCCATAATTACGTTAATTTTATCTGTTCATAAAAAAATATTGGTTGACGTTCTTGAATAAATTTGTAACTAAGGCGAGTTAGAACATAAGCCGGTAATGTTTCAATAAACAAGGGAAATTCTATGGATGAAGTGGGCTATTGCTCGCCCCCAACCAACAGACCAGGAAGACCGAAAGGTTCGCCCAACAAAATTCCGCCTGTGGTTAAGGAAGCGATCCTGTTGGCAGCAGAACAGGCAGGAGCCGAATACCGCCCGGATCGCCCGTTCGATGGCTTAGTGTCGTATTTAGAATACGGTTGCGATTCGACATCCTGTTCCGTTTTTGGCTTTACTAGCGCGCGTGCTTCCCTTGCGGTTTCGAGAGGACGAATTACGCAAGGTTCAAATTAACCTGAAAAATAATATGGAGAAATGAAATGGCTAGAAATAAAGGAAAGATGAACAAAACAACACGTATGTTGCTCGATGCCATCATTCTTGCCGCAGAAGAAGCGGGAGAAGAAATTACCCCAGGGCATCCCTCGGGTAAGCTAGTTTCTTACCTAAAGCACTCTGCGAAAACGCAGCCAGCGGCGTTTGTGGGCTTATTAGGCCGTGTTTTGCCGTTGAATATGAGCGACAATACCGAGGAAGCCCCACCCGTGGTTAATATCCACTTTTCGGATAAGAAAGTGACCACCTAGTGACCACCTTTGGCGGTTGAATATGCCGATACCGGCCAATCTGCACATTCGTGGCTAGACTAACGTTTGTGGACCGTCCAGGTGCGCACTGAGAAGCCGGGAACAGGCCCCCATTCGGGGCCTTTTTTTTGGTCCCAGATTTCTCGAAGGGAGGCTTCTAAACCGGATTTTCTTGACGGTCCCGAACGGAGACCTAGAGCGATATACATTGATTTTTCAACCTCCCTCGATGACCGCGCTACGATCACCAGGGAAGGCCCGGTAAAGCGTGGTTGGATTGACGTTGAAGCGTCGCGCGATCTCGGCCACCGGAATGTTCGGGTTGGCGAGTAAGGTCTGAACCGCCGCAAGATCGCTTCCATTGAGCGAACGTGACCGACCTGGAACCCGTCCTTGCGCACGGGCAGCATTGAGGCCAGCCAAAGCACGCTCACGGATAATTCCGCGCTCGAACTCCGCCAAAGCCCCGAAAAGGTGAAAAGGCAGCTTGCCACCGGCGGTGGTGGTGTCGATCCGTTCCGTCAGCAACCTAAAACCGATTTCTCGCTCACCGAGCCGTTCAACCGTCTCGATAAGTTGCTTGAGAGACCGGGCCAAACGATCCAGCTTCCAAACCACAAGACAGTCTCCGGGCCGCGCATATATGTAACCTTATCACTGAGGGCCTCAGTCAACCTCGAGGCCCGCAATGTTGTAACAAAAGATAGAATTAGCACATTAATGCTACGATGATTTTGTAATCGTGTTTTGTTTCAGGTTTTGCGCGTATTCTGTGAGCGCTCGGGAGTGTTACAAAACCGCTCGTTTTAGTTGTAATCCTTCCAACTCCCCTCTATCCTGCCAACAGTAGCAAAAGAACTCGTTAACAGAAACAAAGTGGCATTGCTGATACCGTTTTTTCTTTTGTGAGGATGGTGCGATACAGATTGGTTATGTGCGCGTGTCCAAGAGCGACGGCAGCCAGGCCCTAGACCTCCAGCGGGATACTTTTTTGTAACCCGCTGGAACGCCACCGGAAGGCGCACCCAATCTGTAATAAAAACCGATTGAACGATCATCGTAGCATTGCTATGCTGCGCCTATATTTTTTACAGATAGGCGCCCACTGACATGCCAGTGAAAATCGGCTACGTGAGAGTTTCCAAACAGGACGGCTCACAGCTTCTCGACCTCCAGATGGACGCTATGCGCGCTGAAGGCATTCCACCTCAACGCATCTACCATGACCACGCATCGGGACGTTTAGACAGCCGGCCAGGACTGGAAGCCTGCCTGAAAGCGCTTCAGCCGCAAAACATCTTTGTCATCTGGAAACTCGACCGGCTTGGACGCAGCCTCAAACACCTCGTTAATACCATCGACGACCTGCAGCAACGAGGCGTTGGCTTTAAGGTCCTCGCCGGCGAGGGCTCCCAAATCAATACCGCTACCGCGAGCGGAAAGCTCATGTTTTCGCTGTTCGCGGCGCTCGCCGAGTTTGAGGCGGAACTAATTCGTGAACGCACCCACGCTGGCCTCATGGCCGCGCGCGCGCGTGGTCGAAAAGGCGGCCGGCCACGAAAAGTGACGCCGCAAGTTTTGAACCTGGCGTCGGCAGCATTGGCGAATCGAACAACCAAGGTCAATGAACTTGCGCGAAGCCTGAATTTGAATCGAGTCTCTCTCTACCGATACCTCAATGGTGATGGTTCCTTGAAAGAGCGCGGACAGCGCCTCCTGGACCGCGCCGGTAGCGAATGCACAAAGTGAAAAGCCCCGCTTCTACAGAGCGGGGCTTTTCTGGGGTAGAGGCATACATACCCAGAGCACACACTGCAACACCTATGCTTCGCCCTGCAATCCCAACCTCACAGGAGATCCTAACACGTGAAACCTACCAGCTGCAAGTCCGGCAACCGCTGCGGACACGATCCCAGAAATCCCCGTCTCCACATCAAGAATCCACCGCCGGCCAACTACCCGGCCATCCTGGTCCGGATAACCAAATCTCACGAAAAGTGAATCGTTCCTTACTCTACTGAAAGAAAATCCGCTCTAAAGTTATCTAGATCCTTACATTAAGATATGTGTCGGGTCCCTCAAGGGAATCCTAGCGAGGCATCGCCTCAGACCGACGAGTCGTGAATTTAACCGACCTGTCATCTCGACCGAAGGGCACCTCAGGAACGCCGTCGACGAGAACTGTATTTTTCAAGGTGCCCCGAAGAGAAAGATCTTCTTGGCCTGCCGGGGTTCTCAGCGCATAAGATTCCTCCTCCGTCGGGACAGGGATTTCTTGCTGCGCTCGAAATGACAAGAGCCCGCGGTCAAAATGATAACGAACGAGGCTTCGTCTCAGACCGACGAGGCCTGAATTTTTTTGTGCATGCACAAACTTGACTCATTTGTAAAGACTCGGCTCCCTCAAGGGATCCTAGCGCAGCATCTCCCGCACCGGTCGGAAGGAGCGCCGGTGCAGCTCACAGGGTCCGAGTTCGTGTAGTGCGGCCAGATGCGCCTGCGTCGGATAGCCTTTGTGACGGGCGAAGCCATAGCCGGGGAATTTGCCGTCCAACACCAACATCTCGCGGTCGCGGGCGACTTTAGCCAGGATGGAGGCGGCGCTGATGACGGTGACGGTGGCATCGCCTTTCACGACTGTTTCCACCGGACAGGCGAGCGGAGGACGGCGGTTGCCATCCACCAGCGCGCGTTGCGGGGTGACGCTTAAGTTTTCCACCGCCCGCTGCATGGCGAGTAGGGATGCCTGCAGGATATTGATGTGATCGATTTCTTCGACGGTGGCGAAGGCTACGGCGAAGGCCAGGGCTTTATCCCGGATCTCTTGGTCGAGTGCCTCGCGCTGGCTCGGAGCCAGATGCTTAGAGTCAGCGAGGCCGTGGATCGGCCGTTCGGGGTCCGGAATGACCGCCGCGGCTGCCACGGGTCCCGCCAAGGGTCCGCATCCTGCCTCGTCTACGCCCGCGATGAGGACCGCCTGGCTCATGGCTTGCCCTCGCTGAGCAACTCCAGCACCGCGGCGGCGGCCTGGCGACCGGCATCGCGACGCAGCCGACCATGGACCTGATGGTATACCGATCGCGTCTCGTCCACCCGCTCCCTGTCCCCGAGAAAGTCGAGCACGGCGGGGCCCATCAGATCCGCCCGACAGCGGTCTTGCATGAACTCAGGCGCCAGCTCACGGCTCACCAGCAGATTGGCCATAGCGATATAGGGAACCTTTACCAGCCTCAAGCCCGATAGCAGGCGATAAGTAATCGGGCTCATCCGGTAGCCGACGACCATCGGACGGTTGATCAGCAAAGTCTCTAGGGTTGCAGTTCCCGACGCGGTGAGGGCACAGTCGGCGGCGGCGATCACATCCTGGCTCTGGTTGTCCACCAGGGTAACCGGTAACTCGGGGGCTTCTTGCCGTAGGGCTGCCGTGAAAATCCTGCGTAGGGTCGGCGTCACCAGAGGGACCGCGAAGCGGAGTCCGGGATGTCGCTCAAGACACCAGCGGGCGGTCTGCAGGAAGGGCCCCGCGAGTAGCTTCATCTCGCTCACGCGGCTGCCTGGGAGCAAGGCCAGGATCTGTCCTTCCGGCGGTATCCCGAGCCGGGTCCGCGCTGGTAAGGGATCGGATTGCAGCGGGATCTCATCTGCGAGGGGGTGGCCGATGTAACGGGCCGGTACCTCCTGCTCGCGCAGGAAGTCCTCTTCGAATGGAAAGATGCACAGCATCAGGTCCACGGAACGGCGGATGGTTCGCACGCGTCCGGCACGCCAGGCCCAGATCGTCGGGCTGACCAAGTGGACGGTGCGGATACCGGATTTGCGCAGGCAGCGTTCGAGCCCCAGATTGAAGTCAGGCGCATCCACTCCGATGAAAACGTCGGGCCGCCAGGCGAGGAAAGATCGGATCAAATCACGGCGGATACGTAGAAGCTCGCTCAGATGCCGCAGGACCTCCGTCAAGCCCATGACCGACAGCCGCTCCATGGGCACCAGGCTCTCACAGCCGACGGCCTGCATCCGGGGACCGGCGACACCGATCAGGCGTGCGTCCGGCACGCGGGCCTTCAGCTCGCGCAGGACAATAGCCCCCAACCAATCGCCCGAGGGTTCATTGGCGACGATGCCTATTTTCATGTTGCTACCAGCTTCCAGTCGCCAGCGGCTATGTTCCCTTTTTTGAACTGCAGAGGGTGAAATCTCAATGATGCTATGACCATTGGCTACGGAGTAGTCCAGCTTAGATTGAGTATAGGAAAATCAATCATGACATCTTTTATCTGCGTAATCTGCGGATTCAAAACGCGAACGTGACTTAGAGGCTGTCTAAAAAGACATAAGTTAATAGAAAATCACCCAACGGTCATTTTATAGGGCGTCTGGTTATTACAGATCTGTCGGAGAAGCAAGCGACTTGATGCGAAATAAACCTGGGCTTCACTCGAAGTTGGCTTGCGTTCGTAATCTTTACCTAATCGACGTGATCGAACTGGCCAGGCAAAGGTTCTTTCGACCACCCATCGATGAGGTAACACGTGGAAGCTGGGAAACCCTGTTTGTTTTCTAACGACCTCGATCAGGCATCCAAATTGGATGCCCGATCCAATCGGAAATCTCCGGGCCGGAATAACCACTGTCGGCCCAGATTTTTGTGATGGTATGAAGGAATGAGAACAGATCCGTTATGAGCTGACGAGCCGCTTTCCCATCAAATACGTTGGCTGCGAACACCCGAACAATAATCAGACAACCTATTGTATCGACTAGGATATTTCTTTTTCTTCCTTTAATGAGCTTGCCTCCATCGAACCCTGATTCCAGACAGGATTCCGGGGTTCCCTTGATACTTTGACTGCCAATGATGGCTGCCGTCGGGTCTGGGTTTCGACTTTTTTCACGTAACTGCTGACGTAGCGCGGTATTGACTTTTTCCAACGTTCGATTGTCCATCCATTTGCTGTAGTAATAGTTAACCAGTCGGTAAGGGGGAAAGTCTGTTGGGAGGTAGCACCATGGACAACCGGTTGGTAGTCATTCCGATTGCTACCGTTTTTCTCGTTACCTGATTCTAGATTTTAGCCCTCTCTTCCGGAAGAATACGCTTGGTCTGAACGATTGCGTTCATTGATAAAACGAACCGAAGAGTTTTCAATTATGATCATCGAGACTAAAGTATACAGCTGTCGCAAATGTCAGAGCGAAGATCTCGTTAAAAATGGCACAAATGCGTCCGGTAGCTCGCAATATCACTGTAAAGCCTGCGGTGCCTATGGCGTATTTGAGCACAAAGAACGCGCGACGGAAGAAAAGAAAGAACTCATCATAAACGTTTATCAAGAAAGATGCAGTATGCGCGGGATTGAACGGACGTTTGGGGTCTCGCGCCGAACATTGAGCGCCTGGTTAAAAGAACAGGCGAATGACCTCCCACCCCTTGAAGAGACGCTACAACCTATTGAGTGCAAAAAGATTCCTGTGCTGGATGTGGATGAGTTGTAGTCCTTTGTCTTTCGTAGCAAAGACAAAGTTTGGGTCTGGATTGCCATGAATAGAGAGACCCGAGAAATCGTCGCCTCTGCCTGCGGTGATCGCACCGAAAACACCTGTCGGATACTCTGGGATCGCGTACCGTCTGCTTATAAAGAAGCCATCGTTTTCAGTGATTATTGGAGCGCGTATCGAGCCGTCATTCCGAGCGAGCAACAGCGCCCTGTGGGTAAAGAAACGGAGGAAACGGCTCATATTGAGCGTTGGAATAATACCTTACGGCAACAGTTGGCATGCTTCGAAAACTCTTCATACACCGATATAATACCGAATTATTGCCGATTGTTGGCTAGATATCACTTCAAAAATCACCACTACCAATCGGTTTTATTCAGATAAAAAATCGCATTCAGGATTTCGCGAAGATCGGTCGTTCGTGGGCGTCCAGTGGTATAGGGTTCGAGCTCATCAAAAACAGGCTGGAGAATTTCCCACTCTTCATCAATGAGGTCGCTCGGGTACCTGATAGGAAATTGAGTCTTTTCAGGAGTCATATAGAAAACCTGATTTTTTATCATTAAAAATCAGTAAGTTAGTTTTTAGACAGCCTCTTAGGTTCCTGATGCAGAGAAAACTGATCTACCAAGGTCATAACGTCCCTCAGCGCACGATGCTGCGGGACCGATCGGCGACGAAATCCGCAAGCTGGTCCGCCTGGGCATTGCCCAGCGCCCGCATCGCCATTACGGCGTCTTCCAGCTTGCGGTCGGACATGTAGAGAAACCGATAGGCGTTCTTGAGCTGCCGGATGGTATCCGCGTCGATTTCCCGGCGCCGCAGCCCCTCGGTGTTGATGCCCCGGGGATGGGCTGGATGGCCGCCGATGATCACATAGGGGGGAACATCCTTGAGGACGAGTGAACCTCCGGCGCAGAAGCTGTGGGTCCCGATCCGGCAGAACTGGTGGACGATGGCGAAGCCCCCGAGGATAGCCCAGTCCTGCACCTCGACATGGCCGGCAAGGGAGGCCGCGTTGGCCATGATCACCTGGTCGCCGATACGACAATCGTGGGCGACATGGCTGTAGGCCATGAAGAGGTTATCGCTGCCGATGCGGGTTTCTCCCAAGTCCTGCATCGTGCCCCGGTGCAGGGTCGCGTACTCGCGGATCACATTGCGGTCGCCGATCGTAAGGAAGGTCTCTTCACCCTCGTATTTTTTGTCCTGGGGGTCCTCGCCTACCGAGGCGAACTGGAAGATCCGATTGTCGGTTCCGATGCGCGTCGGTCCGCGGATCACCACATGGGGGCCGATGTTGGTGCGGGTCTCCACCCGGACCCGCGGACCGATGACGGTATAGGGCCCTACCGTGACGTCGGAATCCAACTCGGCGGTCGCATCGATGACCGCAGTGGGATGAATCGCGCTCAAAAGTCCCGGGCCGTACACATGATGTCAGCGGTAGCGGCAATTTCCCCATCCACATGGGCCTTGCCGCTGAAGCGCCAGATTCCCTGTCGTACCTTGTTGAGATGCACTTCGAGGGTCAGCCGGTCGCCGGGCCCTACCGTGCGTTTAAAGCGCGCCTTGTCGACTCCTGCAAGGTAATACAGGCCTTTCTTCTCTTCCTCGTCTGGAAGTGACTCCATGGCGAGCAGACCGGTCGCCTGGGCCAGGGCCTCGATGACCAGGACCCCCGGCATAACCGGTCGCGTCGGGAAATGACCGGTAAAAAAGGGCTCGTTGCAGGTCACGTTCTTATATGCAACCAGATGTTGATTCTCTTTGTAATCGATCACGCGGTCGATCAACAGGAAAGGATAGCGGTGCGGCAACAGGCTCAACACCTTGTGTATATCCATTGTGCTCAATACTACCACCTCTCACATTCCCGGAGACCGGCTGCTGTCCATAGATCGGCAGACACCGACCCGCAATTTTATGCGGGCCTCTGTTGCAGCTCAGTATTGGTTTGATCTCGTTTCCCTTCCAAATCCTTCAAGCGTTGGGCAAACTCGTCGAGGTGCCGGAGCCTGGCCACGTTGCGTCGCCACTGCGCGCTCGGCATGGCCGGAATTCCGCTGCTGTAAAGTCCCGGCTCGGTCAAAGAGCGGCTAACCGACGTCGTCCCGGTAAAGTGGACATTGTCCCCGATCATGAGGTGCCCTGCTATACTTACGGCCCCGCCGATGCTGCAATTGCGGCCGATCTTGGTGGAGCCGGAGATCCCGGAGCAGGCCGCCATCGCGGTGTTTTCACCGATGCTGCAGTTGTGTCCGATCTGGATGAGGTTATCCAGCTTCGCCCCGTCGGCGATCACCGTATCCTCGAGGGCACCCCGATCAACTGTGGTGTTGGCCCCGATCTCCACATCATCGCCGAGCCGCACCCTCCCCAGCTGCGGGATACGCACCCAGCGTTCACCGTCCTTCGCAAAACCGAAACCCTCACGGCCGATGACCGCACCGGGATGTATCAACACCCGCTTCCCGACCTGGGTCTCTGCGCATAAGGTAACCCGCGCGACCAACCGGCTATCCTCGTCGATACGGCACCCGCGCCCGACAATGCTACCCGGTCCCACAAAGACCCGCGGTCCGATTTCCGCACCTTCCTCCACCACGGCCATGGCGCCGATCCAGGCGGACGAACCGACGCGGGCGTCCGGAGCCACGACCGCGCTGGGATGGCGGCCCCCGGTCACGGCGGGTTCGGGATGCAGCAACCGCGCCGCCTGGGCGTAGGTGAGATAAGGATTCGCGCTTACCAGAGCCGCGACCGGACAGAGCCCTACGTCCGGTTCCGCCAGGATCACTGCTGCCGCGCGGGTCGTACTCAGCGCGGCCCGATACTTACGAGCTCCGAAGAAGCATAAACTGACGTCGTCGGCCCGGGCGAGGGTCTCAGCCCGATGTACGTACCGCTTACCGTCCCCGCGCAGCTCGACGCCGAGGCGATCCGCCAATTCCTGAAGCCTGATCATCGCCACCACCTCTGAAAAGCTCGCAAGGCCCTACCTGGCCTCGAATTTCTCCCGTAAACGCCCGATGACCTGGTCGGAGATATCGATGCGTTTGCTGACATAGACCAGCCCTTCGCTGAGGATCAGATCAATATTTTCTTCGCGCGCCAACTCCGCGACTACCTCTTCGACCTGTTTGACCAGTTTGGTGCGCAGCTCGTTTTGGCGCAGGGAAAGATCCTCGTGAAATTCGGCTTGGGCGTACTTGATCTTACGGTCCCGGTTGCGGATGTCGGTCTTGAGGCGCTGCAATTCTTCTGCGCTCATTTCCGCCACATTGCGCTCGAGCTTTTGCCGCAATTCGGCAAGGTGTTTTTTCTGCTCGGCAAGCTTCTGCTCCCGATCGCCGACCTCCTTTTTCAGCTGCACGCGCGCTGCCTCATATTGAGGAGACTGCTCGACGATGCGGGTGGGGTCGATTACCGCGATTACATAGTCGGCAGCGGGTAGCGTGGCCCCCGATATACAGAGACCGAGACCGATCAGGGTCCTGACAAGTCTGTTCACTTGGTCGCCACCTCCGGTCAGAACGTGTACCCGATGTTGAATTGGAACACCTGCGTCTTATCGTCGGTCTTGTCGTTGAAGGGATAGGCGATACTGGCCGACAGGGCACCGACGGGCGATAACCAGGTCAGGGACAGACCGGCGGAATAGCGGATGTCGCTCAGATCGAACTCCATGGGCGTCACGCGTTTCGCGTCGGAGCTCGTCGAATCACTCGTAGTCCACACATTGCCGAAATCGAAAAAAGCCCCGAAGCGCAGGGTCTTGGAAAATTCACCCTCGCCGGGTGGGGGTGCGAAGACCTCTATGCCGCCGACGATCTTTATGTTACCACCCGATGGATTCTCATCAGAGGCAGTTTCCCGTGGACCCAGTGTATTTTCCTTCCAGCCCCTGACTGATCCCGGGCCACCGGCGAAAAAGTTCTCAAAGAATGGAAGGGTCTTGGTACTACCGAGCCCTTTTCCATACCCCAGATTCGTATTCAGGGATAAGACGAAGTTCCGGAGTAAAGAAATGTATCGGCGATGCTTATAAGTCAACCGGAAGAACTGCAGATCGCTGCCCGGCACCGATACCTCCGCCCGGAAGGATTGGAAGCTGCCCTTGGTGGGGAAGATCGCCTGGTCGCGCGAGTCGTTCGTATAGCTCGCAGCTAACAGAAAATCGTTGAAGCGAGTACCGTAATCGGTTTCGAAGCTCTGGGCCAACCGCGAATTCCCCGCAGTAAATTCAGTGTACCGGTAACGGATTCCCAACCCGGCGCGGCTGGTGTCCGTGATCGGCAGACTAAAGTTCATGCCGGCGATCCCTACATCCGTGAGATAATCGACGCTGTTCAATTTCTCGAAATCCGTTTCCCGGTAGGAGAGATTGAACCCCCGACTGATGCCGTCTATCGTAAAATAGGGGTTGGTATAGGCGAGACGGTAATTGCGGTTGGAGCGGCTGTTGTTCAAGGCGAGGGAAACTTTTTTACCGGTCCCCAGGAAGTTGTTCTGGGTGATGCTGGCGTTGAAGATAATGCCCTGGGACTGCGAGTAGCCGATACCGGCGAGGAGACTTGCCGAGTCTTTTTCAACCACCGATATGTTTACGTCTACCTCGTCTGCCGAACCGGGGACCGCCGGTGTCTCGACATTTACCTCCTTGAAATAACCCAACCGTTGGAGGCGCTCTTGGGATTGCCTGACCCGCGCCGCCGAGAACCAGGCCGCTTCCAGTTGGCTGATCTCGCGGCGCAATACTTCGTCGCGCGTGCGGGTATTGCCCTTGGTATTGACCCGCCGGACGTAGACGAGTCTGCCCGGATCCACGAAAAAGGTCACCGTTACTTGCTTGGTCTTCTCGTCGATCTCAGGAATCATGTTGACATTGGCAAAGGCGTAGCCCTCGTCGGCCAGTTTCTTGGAGATACGCTCCGTGCTTTCGGTAATGACCTTGCGGGAGAAGATATCCCCGCGGCGCATGCGGATCAACGGAAAGAGCTGTTCGACCGGCACCGACACCTCTCCGGCCAGCTTCATGTCGCTGACCTTGTAGACCTCTCCCTCATCGATACCGATGGTTACATAGATGTCTTTCTTGTCGGCACTGATGGAGACCTGGGTCGACTTGATCTCGAATTTGATATATCCGCGGTTGAGATAAAAGGAGCGTAGGGTCTCCAGATCCCCACCGAGCTTCTGCTTGGAATACTGATCGTTTTTCGAATAGAAGGAATGCCATTTGGTGCGGCCGAGCTTGAACAGCTCGATCAGTTCCTGCTCCTTGAAGTCCCGGTTACCGATGAGGTTGATTTGTTTGATGCGGGTCGTCAGACCCTCGGTGATGTCGATGGACACAACGACCCGGTTGCGTTGCAGCGGCGATACCGTGGACTGAATTTCGACCCCATACATCCCCAATGCATAGTATTGGTGTTCGAGCTCCCGCTCGATCCGATCCAGGAGCGAGCGGTCGAAGGTCCGACCCTCCACGAGCCCGGTGTTCTTAAGGGCGACCTTCAGCGACTCGGTTTCGAGAGTCTGGTTTCCCGAAATGTCGATCTCGGCGATAGCCGGTCGTTCCCGGACCCATACCACCAGTACCGTCCGGTCCCGCTCTACCCGCACATCCTCGAAGAAGCCGGTTGCGTAGAGGGTGCGGATAATGCTTGCGGTGACAGCGTTCGTCATCGTGTCCCCGATCCGGACCGGGAGATGATTGAAGACGGTACCGGCGGCAATGCGCTGCAGCCCTTCCACCCGGATATCGGAGATCCGGAACTCGGTCGCGAGCACGGATGTGGTCACTGTCGACAAGGCGATAACCAGCGTCAGCCGGAGTAGCAGCCTTCCTGACCGGCCTGCGCTCGTATGTATGCTCAAATGCAACCCCCCAGTACTCGAAGCACCGTATCCCCACGTGACGTTCCCCAAAGTGGGGGAAAATGATAAGCCAAGGGAGCGGGATGAACAAAACAGCGGAACGCCGGGCTGCAGGTTTTCAGTTGCCGAGTCTGTTGTTTCCGCTACCGGCAGCAGTGTGCGAGAAATTATCCGCCAAAGCAACGGCGAGGGCACCGAAAAGGAAACCACATGACGACCTCGAAGGGGATTTTGGGCAGGGGTACTTAGGATTCCTTGAGTGATCGAATCTTGTGCAAATGAGTCAAATTTCGCAAACGTTTACCCTCCCTCGTTGTCGTCATCGTGGTCGTAATCGAAACCGCCGTAGGAGAGACAGCATTCTTTCGCTGTTCGTGGTTTCTATCGGTCCCGGCCAGGTGCTGGGTCGAAACCCGAGACATCAGGTTTTTCGTGCCCGCTTTGCCTTACGTCTCCGATTACGACAACGACAACCACGGTTCCGCTTTCGATAGGGGGATAGCGATAATCACGCCTCGTCGGTCTGAGGCGAGGCCTCGCTAGGATCCTTGAGGGACCCGAATCTTTACAAATAAGTCAAGTTTCAGGTTCCGTGTGATTATATATAGATAGGAGCTATCCTCTGTTGCAGGCAGGAGCAGTGCTATCCCTGCGTGCCGAGACGGCAGGTCAGGAAAGCCCCCGGGGAACCGAGCGACCCATGTGCGGCAGCGTTCACCCGACATGCAGGTACGGCACCTTGAGAGGCTGTCTAAAAACTAACTTATTGATTTTTTAGTGGGATACGGATGTAATCTTGTCTGACGTATCAAGCGGGGCTTTACCGACGACACCGGCTGGCGCATCAATGGCGAGTCGGCTTCCATGATAGGCTTCGACACCGATGAGGCAACGGTCTACAAATCCGTTTACGTCATCGCAAGCAGGAGGTCCGCGAGCTTATCCCATCGGATTAGGGCGGCGTGATGCATACCGACCGCGCGCTGACGTACGACGCCTGGGCTTTGGAACTGGTAGCCCAACAAAAGTGCCGTTACCACATCATCAAAAGGTGGCCTTTATGGTGTAACACGTGGCTTGCAGGATAAATGTGGTCCACAGCGGGTGTTTGATACGAGTTTGTCTGAAGAAGGCATTGTAGGCCGGACTATCGGCATGGCCTTGGGAAGACTTCTACCCCTAGCTGAAATTACGTTCCGTAGATTTGCTGATCTGGCTACCGAGCAAATTTATGATTGTGGCACTATTCGGTGGCGTACGGCCAACAAATTTAGGAACCTATATATTTAATAACTAGCCAAGTTTCCCATTGAACCTGCAGAAAAATGGTTACCTTTGTTCTAAGGAAGAGGAGATATAATCATGTCTGCAGGCGGCATCCTCAGCACTTTTGAGTTTTTTCAGTGCTTCCCAAACGAAGACGCCGCGCGGCTCTGCTTCGAAAAGCGTAGCTGGGGCAGTACGCTTCCCACCTGCGGGCATTGTGGCAGCGTCGACATTCGTGAGTGTAGAGACCACGAAGCCATGCCCTACCGCTGCAGGAGCTGCAGGAAACATTTCAGCGTGCGTACCGGCACAGTGTTGGCGGAATCCTGCCTTCCCCTGCAGAAATGGCTGCTCGCCATCTACATGCTCACGAGCGCCCGTAAAGGCATCCCGTCCACCCAGATGGCCCG
>Ga0209259_1000281_pt1 | contig 14276 bp, 9 predicted proteins | sample WorMetGr2BELIZE1_FD_187417 | JGI IMG/M metagenome (GOLD analysis project Ga0209259, IMG submission 187417) | Marine gutless worms symbiont microbial communities from Max Planck institute for Marine Microbiology, Germany - Inanidrilus... ...
ATAGCCCGACAAAGTTGTGCGATGGTGCCAAAATGGCGATTTTTTGCGTCCTGTATTTCCAGCGAGCCGCGTGCAGCACATTTCAGACCTGCATTCTAAATTCGCACTAGGGCCACACCATGTGTGGAAGTATGGTAGACATCCAATCTGCGGCCGCTGAGATTAGGCGAGGAAAAAAAAGATAGAAAGAAGGATAGAAACCACAGGGCAAAAATATAATATCTGCATCTGCTACGCAGGGTGGCCATAAAAAGAAATTGATGCTCAAAGCCAGATAAAACAACTAACATGTGAAAACATTACAAAGACACCGTGATGCCATCTAGTGCATCGCTTGTAACTCTAACTCTGCAGCCTACTGGCAAGTTAGCTGTTTACGAGCACTACAGCTCAGTCATAACACTAACACTAACCAAAACCCTAGCACTAATTCTAAACCCTAACCCTAAACACTAACCTTAACCCTAAACCTAACCTAACTCCAAATGCAAAACATTAATGTTAACCATGAAACTATGCCGGTTTGCCAGCTCTGTGCATAGCCGGACAATGTGTACCATGCAGAGGGCTAGCCGTGTGTATAGACACTTCGTTCCAGAAATTGCTTCAATTGTAGCATTGTATAAATCATTGCTCAGACCCATTAGGCTAAGTAGAAGTCCCTAAAGTTACCAAATTCCAATAAGTGACTGGTAACAACATTGTGACACGGCTACAGGTTATGGCATGTGTTTTGGGATCCAGTTATGCATTCCGTGTTATAGCAGAAGGTCTGATGGTGTGCCCTTTCTGCGGAAGTTTTTGTACGACTTACCGTTTTGCGGCAAAAACGCTTTGAAGTCACCTACCACATGTCTTCCAACACATGACATGTTCTATTATTGGACATATCCACTGCACATGTGCACTAACTTGCACCCATGTGTCAAAATCATTCACCAGACAGCACCACACACAAATGCCGTCCAGTGGTTGCCAACAACGATGATTTATTATGCAAGATGGCAGCACTGTTTGATGTCACTATCTATTAAGTTTTTGGTATAATCCACTGACTCTTCCATTACATTTCGTCCTTTGAATCGGTCGTCTCTGATATAGTCGTATTTGTGCTGAAAAGGGACATTAAACGCCAACCAACCAACCAACCTTTGAATTGGACAGCATAATTGTTACAAAGAATATCCTTCTTGCTGTGAAGAAAGTGAATGCTAGTTACTGATCAAGACAACATAATGATTGTGCATCTTATATGGTTTTGTTAGAATTATGCATTGACTGTGCTTAGGCGGTAATAACATACTGGTATGTCACCTGATAGCCAGTGAGGCTCGGGAAATTTGCTCCGAATATAGTGTTGACCAAGTGTGGACACAGGATGCGTGCGAAGCGGTTGGATGTTGCTGGGAACTACAGATTAACAGCTCTTTGCCATCATGCTATCGTAAAGGTATGTACAGCTGAGCATACATGTTGTAACTTCAGTGTCTAAACTCAGCTATTAATACTGGAGACTAATGGTAAGAGTGGTGTAATTTCATTTTAAACAGTTACCAACAATGACCATTAATAGTGACATCAGTGAGAGTGATGACATTAACAACTTGACTGTCTAAAGTGTGATGACATATGCACTGTACAAATGACAACATGATAACAAAGTTACAGGGAACAAAGCTTGGCTTTGAGATGGAACCGAAAGGTGGGCAGCGAAGTGTAGTTCGTTGAAAATAAAGTAAACTACCGGTATTTTGCAAATGAAGCCAAAAAAGCTGATAATAATGAGCATTACTGTTGTTTAATAATTTTATCAGTCACAAGTGTCATGAATGCAATGGAATGGATATGCTTTTTTGTAGCAAGGTTCGTTTGATTTTACCGTTGCAAAATTTCTTTTTGTACAGCTGCTGATGGTCTTGTTGATGGATGGTTACCTTTACAGGTTGCAAAGCAGGATATTTTGGTTGGGGTTGCCGCTTTCGCTGTGATTGTCTGCATGGTGGTCACTGCGACAGCACGACAGGACATTGTGAAACTGGATGTCCACATGGCAGATGGGGCATTGGATGTCTACTGGGTAATTGCTTTTCATATGTTATATGAATAACATATACATTATTGAAATTATACATTACTGAAAAGCTGAAGAACGTGTATGTTCTAGTTGGTATCTCTTTGTTAATAGTCCATTGCCATTTTATCTCTTGTCTGTATGCATTATTGTCTGCTGTGCGTAATTTGCTTTTTCTATTTGTGGTTGGATGAGCCGGGTTTGATGTTCACTAATACCTGTACAACATACAAGTGAATGGTCATATCACAGCTCCATTGCAGCATAATAAATCATACATTGTGCTTGTTTACTTTGGTGCTTTGACACTTTTGGTTGGGTCACAGGAAGGACGTCCATCCCATAAAGAAGCTGTGCCACTTATCCCCAAAGATTTTCTTCGAGAACAAGTAGAGGAAACCAGCTAATTCAGGTCACTGTTAAAATGGAGGTAGGTAGGTAGGTTCGTCTCTGATATAGCCATATTCGTGCTGAAAAGGGACGTTAAACTCCAACCAACGAGGTAAGTTGGTAGTTGGCATATCTGAGCAGTGAGCCTCGAACGATATGCACAGGTGTTCAGAGGTGTCGTCTTTGTGCACCTGTAGTGTCATTTGGATGTGCAGCTTTTGTTGTGTTTGCTGCAGACAACGGCTGTACATACAACGATCCTCGAGCCGTTGAATACGTTGGCAGGAAGCACACAAACGAGGACAATATGACGTGTATCATGTGGTCAAAACAGCGAGCGTACCATGATTCTCACTTCCCTGACGGCAGTGTGTTGTCAGCTGAGAACTTCTGTCGCAATCCTAAGCCTGTTGACTCGAAGGCCTGGTGCTATTTGTCGGAGGATGTTGCAAGAAAATGGGGATACTGTGATCTAAGGCAGTGTGGTATGTGTTGGATATGTTACGTTGCTGCTGAAAACGTGCTTTCTGACATCTTAACTGTGTTAAATATTCAACATTTATTTCTACAATTGTTGAACTTGTCTTTCCTTGCTTTGACACTGTTGTTTGAATTACAGGAAAAGCATCTGACCTGTAAAAGACCTACCTCATTTATCCCAAATATTCTGTTTCAGAACAAGTGGGGGAAGGTAATCAAAAGGATAACCAGTTAACCCAGGTTCAACTGAAAACTTGCCATTAAAGTGTGTGTGTGGTTATTGAACTTGATTGAAGAAGTACAAATATACAGTTTTGTAGAAATACCGAAACATGTAAAATGTATTATTTAAGTTGGTTTGATAGGAGGGTGTATTTGGGGAGCAATGATATATTGTCAAGGTTTTGCCATGTCGAGTTTTGATAGTATGCAGATATTCCACTTTCTCCATGTAGCTAGTAGATTGGCAGCAGCATGTCATACTGTCATACTCTGCCTCAGTTTGCAAGCTGGAAGATTGTTCTTAGGAGATAAATTGACATGACATACCGACAGCCTTGATGTGGTTGCTGTGGTTGTCACAACCTGAGTAAACTGTCTTCAGTAAAATGTCTTTGTTGTACAGAATTATATGTGTTTTTCTAGACCTCTGAGACAATACAGATCGATGGCAGACAAAGCCCATTTTTGTGTGATGATGTTGCATTGTATGCATGCCAGATCTCAACACCACCCGATCTGCCAATGTCAAGTTTATCATTGACAGCTTGTCAGATATTTTTTTATAAGATTAAATGCTTCTAACATGCCAAGTGTTGATGTACATACCAATGCTGGTATGTTCTGTGCAGACTGCCCAGTCGGACGTTACTCAGTAAACTGCAAAAATGAATGTCACTGTAAAAATACCACGGAACAGTGTTCGCAGGAACTTGGTTTATGTCAGTCTGGTTGTGATCATCACTGGACTGGAATTGGATGTCAAGGTTAGCTATAAATATGTAAATATTATCAATATTATATGGCAATGTGTGCTTTGGTGTTTGTTATATTATGCCCTAGTCATGTTGTTTAAACAAAAACGTGTATGTTGTATTCACCACAGTATTCTAGATCCCTAATTATAGAATACATTTTTACTGATTTTTAGATAAACTATTTTTTTATGTAAAGTAAGATGGTTGCCATTGCAGAGTAAACTAAGTAGTTACAGAGCATTAAACAAGTTCTCAGTGCCGTAACATCCCTGTCACAACATGGTACAAATAGCTTGTGTTGTGAGTTGAAATTAATCATAAACTTGCGTTTTGCAGAATGTGCTGCCGGTTACTTTGGACAACAGTGCGACAGGGCATGTCAGTGTTATGATGAAACAGAAGTGTGTGATAAATCGTCAGGTCTTTGTGAATCTGGCTGCATGGCAGGGTGGACAGCCAGTGATTGTCAAACAGGTCAGCATATAGGTTGTAGTTATCGGTATGAAACAGAGCATGATACTGTTACTGCAGTTCCATCCGTCCATCTGTCTCTTTTTGTGCCCTGTGTGGTTCCTGGAGCTGTAAGTAAGTGGGTTAAGTGTCTTAAGTAACTAAGTAAGTGACAAATTTCTGAAGCGCCAAAATAAGATATGCCTTCTCCATTTCGAAGCCGGATGTCGTAAGAGGTGACTAAACCTGGCTTTAGTTTTTGTGTTTATTTTGTGTTGTAGTATATTTCTTTTGATTGGTGAATGCATGCGTTTGTTGTGTTAGGTTTAGTTTTTCCATACCAAGCCAAGCAGAGATTGGCCCGGGGAACGTCTCCAAAGTAACCTATCTTGTGTTGAGTTGGACGTAAAACCGTAACTCAATCAATCAGTCTCTTTTTTTGTCACATGCTGCTATTGTGGTTTTCTTCCTAACAGTTGGTGATTCTGCCTGTATGTGTGTCTGGTAGTGGCCTAAGTAAAGTCCTGTCCTTGGCACAAAAATCCTTGCCATATATGTCGATATCTTGTGTCTCCAGTCCTTGTTAACAGTGCTGTTAGCATGAATGCTGAGAAAAATTTAGATAAATTTTTGTGCGTTTTGGGGAAGGGCTCGGAGAATCAGTAGGTTAAATTTGGGGATGTATGTATCCTTCGGGCAAGGGTCCAGCCTACTCTGGACCCATACGCTGAGGCCCTTTTATAGCAGGCCCATTGCATTAACCCAGAAGGGGAGGAGTCTGGTTAATGATGTGTGCGAATGTGTGCGTGACTGAAGGGTGAGGAGGGGTGAGCAGTCATGAGCAGCTTGTCAGGTATTTATAGCGCACCCCTTCTAGGCGTGGTCTACTGTCTGGCTTAGGCCCAATTGACTGACGCCTGTTATTCAACGTCAATCAACGGACCCAGCCAAGTCTCGCACTTCAGCCGACGTCAGCGTGACTGACACATTGACGCTGCTAATCAAGGTGCCAGCAACGGTCACATTTTATAGAGGACACCGTCGAACCCTCTGTTGCCTGCCCGGGATTATCTCCCTGATCATCATGTGTGTAGGAAGTATTTTCACATGATTGCTTTTACGTAGGCGGACGCGCCTTACCCGGGCCGCGGCTCGAATTGAACCTCGAACCAATGGCACACAGCACACGTCATGCTCTACTGCACATGGTGCCCAAGTGGTCTAGCCACCGGACTACACAGACGGGGCTAAATTTGGAGATGATGATTCAAAATTTGTGGATTCTGTATTACGTTACAATTTTTAGACTGCATCACGGTACTACGTACCGTATTGACTGAGTAGCGTGGTCTGTCGGTCTCTCACAGTCATGAGCACTGCAAAAATGGCTGAACTGATCTAGATGCCATTTGGGTTGTGGACTCCGGTGGGGCGAAGGAAGCATGGGGTGCACATTGGCGCCATCTGGCAAATATGGTTGAACGCTGTGTGTGTGGCGGCGATGCAAGCTTGTGACAAATTACTTTGGCCACTTGTTGCTACTGTTAGTTGAGCCGAAACGACTGCAGACATCCAAGCAATACCAATGTCATTTTGTAGGGCTGCTAGACGTGTTTTGAAATGTGCAAATTAGGATGACTTTCAATCAACCTGAAGGCATTGGGCATCCAAAACTTTCAGAAGTTTGTTGTCTTCTTGAGAGTATTATGGTGACGTAGCTGCCCAGATTGTTTTTGGAAATTGTGCTGCACACAGCCAGGGCTACTTTGTATTAGAAGTGAACTGTTATGTTAGAAGTGGTTTTCCAAATGAAGGTTAATTCTCCTCCCTGTAACCTTATCTGTAATTCTACATGTAGATTTTACCATTTTTGCTGTGTATTAGTAATTGGTTTATGTATTGTATATCAACATCTAGTAGACTTTGAATGGAATGCAGTGGAGATCTGATGTACTGATTTATTTGTTGTTATTTGTGGAGTTTTGTGTTTGCATGAGTTTTTTGTTTTGCTATTAAGTGTTGTTATTTGATGCAGAATGTGCTGATGGAACTTTCGGAGTCGACTGTGAGTGGATCTGTAACTGTAGATTGGCCAGTGAAGTGTGTAATAAATCATCAGGGGAATGTCAGTCTGGTTGCCAACCTAGTTTTGCTGGCCTTGACTGCCAGATCCGTAAGTTTTTTAAAATTCTCATCATGCATAAATCAGCTTCTTGCTGTATATATTTGCTATGTTGTAAAGACTCGGAGGTTTTCTTCAAGAACGGGTGAAGATGGGGAAAGTGGCTTCATTTATCTGGAAAACCGCTGTCAACAAAGGTGAACAGCGACTGCAGTATTTATATCAGTCGTGGCCTTATATCAAGTATTGACTTAAAGTTTACCTTTGCCTACCATTCTGCAAAGGTGACAGTAGAACATTCTGTGTAGCAGTATACTTAAGTGCTGTGAAATGTTCGTTACTACCAAGGTGTTTTTTCAGCTCAGTTGTGTTAAGGTTATCTGTGAATATATGCATATTATTGTGTGAAACACTTATACTCGAAAGTAATTTATTAGCATGCTTGCTGAATGTAACTTCCTTTCATTAATTTGTGTATTTCCATATAGTAATTGGGGAATATTAATAAATAGTAATCATACTGATACTGTGATAGTGAATGAGTGATTTCCTTGATAAATTGTAAAAGAAAGCCTATTTGTACAACATGGAGATAGTGCAGTTAACACCGTTGAGGAGAACTCTAGTGTCTTCTCCCTAATCCGAATGCACTAGTTACCTTCAGTGCTTTGACACTGTTGGTTGGGCAGCAGGAAGGGCATCCGGCCTGTAAAAAATGGGGGATGGTGGAGGTGGGCACTGGTTAGTCCGGATGGAGTGGCGCCCAGCCGGATGGTCGGTGTTTCTGCCTCTTTTAATCTTCCCTTGCGCCATACCCCCTTCCCTCAAATAGACATCATCGGAGCAATGGTGATTGTCTGGAGGGTAAGAGGGAAAATTATCAGGTCTGTTCTGTGCAATATTGTGTGCAACAATTGTGCACAGTGCAATGCACACACACACACACGAACAGACCTAACAGTTCTGTGGATTGGGTTTTGTCTCACTGGGCCCATTTCACTGTGCTTAGATTCATTTTTGTGTGTGTATTATTTTGTGTACATTGCATGCATGTGTCATATTGTAACATGGTGAGGTGGACCTGGTGGGGTCGAAGCCTGTCCTTAGGACTACTGCTTCCTTCAGCACTTTGACACTGTTGGTTGGGTCATCTGACTCGTAAAAACCCGTCCCCGATATGACCTGTAATGTGTTCAGTGGGATGTTAAACCCTGCTCAATCAATCTTCCCTTGCGCCATAAAGTAAAGAAGTTCTCTTCTGGCACCGGCTCACCCAGGTGGTCCCGGAAAAAGTGCTTTAAAACGGTTGTGGTGGTGGTTATTATGAGCTGCTCATCTCTAGTTGCTCAGATATGGCACATGTTAATGAGGGATCACACAGTTTTGCCTGCCACCCACACGTTTATCCACAAGTGGAATGAACCATACCTGCCTTTAACCCCCAGCTGCAGAGTGTTGCTGCACTTTGGCTGGTACTCATTTTCCGCCTCGCTGAGGGTAGGAGGCTGGGTGTCTTGGTGAAATACTGAGGTGGCTTGCCTGCCCAAAGACAGTCACCCGTCCCAGTATTTGTTGCAGTGGCCAGGAATTGGACCTGCAACATGGCGACCGTCGAGTCGCGAGTCCAACGCTCTAACTGCTAGACTACCGAGCCACCCAGATCATCTGGATAAATATTTCAGATTAAGGGCCATTAAACAAATGTGCTGTTTTTGGTGTAATATTTTTCTGTAACCCTAAGCAGTAAGCACATGGTCAGTTTCTGCAGTATGTACACATTAGTGCAAGATTCACTGAACCTAGAATAAGTGCTGCAACCATCTGTATGTCACAACCGGTGATGAAGAAAACAACAGTAAATACCCAGCCAGCTTGTCCTGCAGTGTTTGGATTTTGTGCTGGTCGGTGTGCTGAATATAAAATATTGAGCTAATGGCTGTGTGTGGTGGTATTTTGCACGTGTATGTGTTTAGAGTTGCCTGTGATGAGGAGGGCACCTGTTATCCAGTCCCGGAATGCGACCTCACTAACAGTGCGATGGCGTGCATGGACGAATGCACCAGGCAATGGAATGGGACCGGTTGTTGGCTATATTGTCTACTACCGTTCTCGTAATGACAGTGAATGGAAACACAAGCCACAGACAAGATCAAGGACGTTGACAGTTACTGGCCTGTATGCCAGTCACAGCTATAAGATCAGAGTATCAGCTGTTCATCAGACCGGACTTGTTGGACCACGTTCTCCACCGGCTGAAACTACGACGTGTGGCAGTAGGTGTTAGAATAATTCACTTCACTGTTCATTATCTTTTCCTTAAATGCTCATTGCTTAGACACTGTTGGTTGGGCAACAGGAAGAGGCAGGAGGTCTGAGAGAACCGTATGCCAGTTATACCCATACATTCGTTTTGGGAGACCTGTCCCAGCGTACAGTAATTCTGTTAAAGCATTGCTGCTTCAACAAAAAAGTGAAAGTTTGAGTAATAGTAGTTTCTGATGTTATTCATTTATTGGGCAAAAAGATGTATTGGCTGCAAAATGAAAGTCCTGTGTGCAGATCACAGATGATATACTTGGAAGTATCTGATACAGATTTGAGTAGACTGTTTATAAATAAACAGGATGCTGTAGTTCATAGTAATTGGAGAAGGCTAATAAAGGATAACAGACTGGTAATAGTGAGAAAATGAAAGACTGATCTCCTTTCTTGATGAAACTGGTAATGGTTTGTCCTAGAACAAGAGCTGTCGAAACTGTGCTGTTTATTGTGTCATTCATCATGTCTGCTGTCTCTGAAAGCTAGGGTTCCCTTCCAGTCTGTTATTCTGGACTGTCATTTTTATTGCCTGTGTCAACATTTGTTCTAGTAGGTCAGCCTTGGTGATATTCAAGCTTTGTGCCTGTATACCAGGACCATTGGAAGGACCACGACAGTTGCGTGTTGAGGAGCATCAGCGCTATGGTGGAGACTATCGTTACCTTGATAGTAGGCCTACAGTGTCTGTTGAGCGACAGTCACTAAACAGTAGTGAAGACAAAGTTCACTTGATGATTACCTGGAGGGTAAGAAGTATTTCTTGTTGTTTTTTGATAAAGTGATATTGACATTACTTTTGTCATGGTTTAGCAATAACCAAAGTGCCTTTCCATTCATTTGGGCACGGTATGAAGGACCATTCTTAATGGCTAGTCAATACTGAGGACCACTTAACTCAAATGTCATTTGCCGAAAATATTTGCAAAGTTAACCCTTGAGTGACTGAAGGTATTTTGCACCGCTGTTTTCATACTGTTAGTCCGCATGGAGTGGCGCCCAGCCGGATGGTCGGTGTGTCTGCCTCTGTTAATCTTCCCTTGCACCATTCCCTTCTGGCACTGGCTCACCTGGGTGGTCCCGGAAAAAGGGCCGTAAAACGGTTGTGGTGTTTTCATACTGTTACACTTGCATCTTGCTGATGTCACTTGGAAAGTGTGACACATAACATTGGTGTTGTCTGGCTGGAAATTTACCATTGAGAAGGAGAAATGAAGTACATCAAGGATATTTTACAAAGTTGGAAAATATTATGCACAGAACTGTGAGTTAAAGGATGCACATAGTCAAGAAATGATACAATGCTACATGTGTATTTGAATATTTCAGCTTCCACCTCGAGAGAAGTTCAACTGTGTGAGTCTACGCCAGTTCAATGTCTACGCTGGTCGAGGCGGGGAGTCAGCTCTGCAGCTTGTTGAAAGTGGTGAACTGTCCACCAGCACACTGCTTAGTAATGTTGACCGGTACTCTAACCTGACAATCGGCGTGTCACTTGTCAACAGTGCTGGGTTGGAAACTGCCATTGAACGGACAGTCTTTGTTGGCAGTAAGCATCAGACTAACATTGTTGTTACATTTCGTGTGAGTCATAGACGACGCGAAATGTATTGTGGTCACTCGCGTCTGTGTGTCTGTCTGTCCACGGCCGCATGCCTACACTATTGCACAGACCCTGATGTAATTTGGGGGAGTGGTAGGGGATGCCCCCTAGTTGTGCACTATTGGGCGGATTTGCAATCGGTGCACGGGTTGCATTGCTATGGCAAGCGTAGAAATGCGTGGCAGAGCCCAGCGGTAATCAGCCAGGCCCACCGCATGCACTACGCATGCCAGTGAAGACTCTCCTCGCCAGCGATAAAATTGATGCGCCTGCTGTGTGCGCGACGTTATCTGCAACGAGGCCATTCCGTGTCGTCCATACTGTGGGGTGTTGTAACACGAACGCGAAATGTTAGCGAGTACATGCTTGTACTCGCTGTATGCCTAGTTAATAATAGTTATTCTCTGTGTAATTGTCTTTGCTTTACAGCTTTCAGGTTGCTGCAGGTTCAAAGCATTGTTACAACAGTCGGTTTTGTGAGCTCTGTTTGTTGTTAATTATGATAAAATTGGAAACAGTTGGGACTTTACTGCAACACAGTGGTGTAATCTTCTGCATTTGTCCATCGTGTTGTCCGATTTCATGGCAAATAGGTTTTAAACAAAAAACAAAAGTAATAGTAATTGGTGTACTATAGCGATGAATTGTGTTAGGTTGGAGTCAGTGACAGAAAGTATTTTTACACATTTAGTTGGATTTTTGTGATGTTCTACGATGAATTTTTACAGTGCGCCGCAATGCTCGCATTGCAAGCACTGTACTAGCTATAGCAATTCTGTCTGTCCGTCTGTCACACGCCGGTATTGTGTCAAAACCACTGAACGCAGGATGATGCAGTTTGCACTGTCAGATAGCAAAATGTGTCTAGTTTTGTAGAAACCAAAAAAATATTCCCGAGGGACGACCCCTTCCCCGTGAAATCTTGGCTCAAACTGACCCACCCATTCCTGAAGGCAGCGAGTTTTGACACGTTTTGCGTCAGCCGTAAGAGCAAGCAAAAAAGTTCAATTATGACGAATAGGAAGTCGTATGTACACGGGCTTTCCAACGAGCTATAGATGAAGTGTGTACATTACCTCTAAGTCTCCCACCCCCCTTCAAAGATCGCTCAGGTCGACAGATTTCTATTTTTTATTCCTATTCAGCAGGTGGCATGACCATCTGTTGGCAGTTGTATTGTAAAGGTCTGTCATAGAAATGAAAATTTCGATCCATAGGAATAAGTTGCGGTTCGTGTTATATATTAAATTAATCTGTACTTGGTTTAAAATATGCATTTTGATTTGTTGTGTCTGTGTTATTGTGCGATTTTAGTATGAATGGAATACCATGAATTTGCTTCTATTGTATATCATAAAAACAGATGCACGTGTGAAATGCACGGATACTGTACCTGAATGATTATTATTACCGCGCGATGCAGCTATGCTAGCGCGGTCTTGGCAGTCGTAATTCTGTCCGTCCGTTTGTCACACGCGTGCTTTGTGACTATCTACAGAACCTACCGGCGATATTTTTATACCACATTTTAATTACAGCAAACATGCAATCGAAAATGGGCTTTCCAAGTAGGCATCAATTAAAGTCCTACGTCGCCCCTAAGTCCCGCCTGAAATTGGCGGCGTGCTATCCTGTCAACAGATGCTGGCCTTCTTGTCTGTAGTATTGTTTAAGCATGTGGACAAGGACAGGAAACTTGATCAAATGACACATTAAATCATGTGCAGTCACATTTCTGTTGGTATTATGTTGGAGTGCTGGCGAGCTTATTTTCATCAGTACCAGCTCTGCGGTTGGCTGGGAAGGTTTCCTCTGTGATGTCCAATGTTGTTCACATTGGATGATGAAAACCACACAACGATTTTGATTGTTTCTGTAGAATCTGATCCAGTTGTTCGTCTGGAGGTTGTGACAACGTCGTGCACTGCGCTAGGACTGCAGTGGTCTCCGCCAGCGTTAAGCAATGCTCAAGTGCAGTTCTACGTACTCAGCTATCGTGAGCTAGAGCTGCTTGCATGCATGACGGGTCCCGGCTCGTGGAGCCCACTCATCGACGTCGATGCAGATCGTCATCAGCTTGAACTTCCCGACCTGTTGTCATATTGCAAGTACGAGGTGATGTTGTCGGCTTACACCGTGGCTGGGCAGGGCCGTGCCGCTGTTGCTGTGGCAACCACTGATGCTTCTGGTAAATGTTCTGGTTTGTCAGTAACATGAAAAATTAATCCTTACCTTTACCTGCGAGCTTGCTATGCCAGTGTAATGCTGCTTCACCGATTTTCAGATGCCTTTCTAATTTTCACTAATTGTATACTTAACTTCTTCTCAGCTGGCAGTTTGGGCATTTGCTGCTTACGTTTAGCTGGTTTATCTTCAGTGCTTTGATGTTGTTGGTTGGATGGGTGACATAAACGGTATCTGGCCAGTAAACTATGCTCTAGAAATTTTAAAGGCTCATTTTGGAAGACCGTGTCTAATCTGGAGTAACTCTGGAATACTGTGCCAGACAGACACCCATTTAATGGCCTCTTTTCCAGGATATCCTAGGTAAGCTGGCACAAGAAAGATTAACTGAGTCTGGATTTTAATGAAGCAAGAGATGATGGGGTAGCAGTGGCAACAGCTGGACCATATGCAAATCATTTGCACCTCTCTCCGGAGTCCAGAGAGATACTCACGCCAACCATCATCACTCATTTTTTACAGGCTGGATGGGGGATGGTGGAGGTGGGCACTGCTTAGTCCGGATGGAGTGGCGCCCAGCCAGATGGTCAGTGCATCTGCCTCTGTTAATCTTCCCTTGCACCATAAAGTCCAGAAGTTCTCTTCTGGCACCGGCTCACCTGGGTGGTCCCGGAAAAAGGGCCGTAAAACGGTTGTGGTGGTGGTGGGAGGATGCTCTTCCTGACGGCCAACCATCAGTGTCAATGCACTGGAGGCAGTCTGGAAACTGGGCCAGTTAAACAAAAACCGTTTGAGAGTAACAGTAGTCGTGGTGGCTTGATTGGTGTACTATAGCGGTGATCTGTGTTAATCTGATTTAACTGCACTAACTGGCTGGTGTTGTGCGCAGCGCCAGGCGAGGTGAGCGGGCTGAGGGTAAGTAGACTGACGTCGACAGCAGCTGAGCTGACGTGGAACGCACTGCCATGTCGTGAACACAACGGCATTGCAGTGGGATACATGTACGAACTGAGAAGACAGCTACAGCCCAGTGGCCCGTCGTCAGTGAATGTGATGTTTGGCATCATTAATGACACAGCGCTGGACCTGAACGGTCTTATCCCTTTCTCAAACTACACTTTCACCGTCCGATTTGCAAATCATGTGCATCAAGGACGTCGGTCATCGCAGGACTTTGTCACATTTGAAGACTGTGAGTATCTCGTGTCTTCAGCCGAGTTTATTGTAGGATTTAGTCCGATTTATTGCACTAAAAATTTGTGTTAGTTATAATTTGTGGTTGTCGTTGTCATAACAAAGTGTTTAGCGATTCAGTCAGAAATTTATGCAGTGCCACATGTCACGAGTAAATCAAATGCCCGTATCGGCCGTATTTTCATTCACACTAAACAGTGTAAAATAGCTTAGTTTTTGGTGAAAGAGCCAAGAAGTTTTCATTGCTTCCATGGCTGATGAGTTGGCATTCTGGTAACAACACCTGCTGCTTTCCTGCAGAAGTGGCGTGATGATTGGCCCCGTGCGGGCTCCGGGGCAGTAAGTAAGTGGGTAATTTGTGCCTGCGATTCACTTGTTGATTTCGGCACTATGTGAATGTGGCGTATTTGTATTTTTGTTTTGCTTACCTTTCCTATTTGTATTTTTCCTTCTTCCTTTTTTATGCGTCTTACCTTCTCTTCTATTTCT
>Ga0209259_1000284_pt1 | contig 14207 bp, 13 predicted proteins | sample WorMetGr2BELIZE1_FD_187417 | JGI IMG/M metagenome (GOLD analysis project Ga0209259, IMG submission 187417) | Marine gutless worms symbiont microbial communities from Max Planck institute for Marine Microbiology, Germany - Inanidrilus... ...
GTATAGGCATGAGCTTATGTGATACCTGATATTCCGTTGGTACTGCAAGACGATGAAAAGTGACGGAAACTCACTTTATTCCGTAAACTAACGGAAAAACGAATACGGAACCTGTTCCGTAAATTTTACGGAAGTATCGTGCCTGATTTTTCCGTACATTTACAAGTTTTTCTAACAGTGTATGCCAGTGTGATCAAACTGATCATCATTCTGCTGGAGTTTCTCACTAGTTTTGCTGCGTTTTCGGCGGATCTTGCTTCAATCGATTACTCTAGATCGGTCGATCGGTGACACGACACCAAGATCATGCAGAACTAATACAGCAGCCGATCTATCTGAGACTCTGGTCCTATCGCAAGCTTTAGCGAGTAAAAAGAGTTTGTCGTTTTTTGACATTAGCGCTCTGGCTTTGGCGTAGTCTTGACTGATTCTGGAATGTACTCATCAACAGTGGCACCGTCAGTGTCAATGTCACTGTCTGTGTTGTTTTCGGCACTTTTGGCAGAATAGCCTTGACTTGTGCTCTCATCGGTCTTCTGCTTCTTCATGCGTTTGAGATTGGCTTCCTCTCTTTCAGCTATCCTCTTCAATTTTGACATCTCCTCTTGATCTATACTGCCGATTACCATGTACTAACCACATGGTTACAAAAGCACAAAAAAGGTTAAAATGCCAATTATTTCAATTAGGTGAAGGGCGGTCAAGGAGTTGTCAGAAACCTATATAATTTTGCAGGATTGTTACTATGGACATTTGGCATATTTTCAATATTCTAGCTCATGAAAAAATTAAAGATATTTTTTCACTCCACCCTAATCAAGATGCCACTTGGTAATGAGGTAGGCCTCGGCCCAGGCCACATTGTGTTAGATGGGGACCCAGCCCCCACAGCAGCCCCTCCCCATTTTCGGCACATGCTTATTGTGGCCAAACTGTCGCCCATCTGAGCAACTGCTGAGCCCTTGTTGAAAATCGGCCAGTATTTGGCGTAGTTACACTTACTGGCAAGGGTATTGTTGCACCTTTGAATCACAGTATAGATATTTCTGATTTGGTGCCAATATCACTTTACATAACGCAGATATCGCCGTTCAAAATTTGCTTCATATTTGTGTGGCCACTGTGGACCACTCTCCCCAACTTGGCCAGGATTACCCCCAATCAAGGATACGGCTAAGGTTATTGTAATTTAGTGGAAGCCCAAAAGCCACTCCAATGTCACATTAAGTTCTATATTTATGAAAATTACAAATTGTCATTTATTTTTTACTGGAGACACTGCGAAGTGAACAGAAAATGACTATTGCCTTGTGGTGGTGGTGTCATAACACATATTCATCACTCTGCCCAACGTAGTTCTTGTCTGATTTTTAGTTTGTTCTTTTGTAAACAGTTATATAAATAATTTTGATATCTTGGCACGACGTAGTACAATATTACGAGGCTAACTTCGTTTGGTTTGTTCTGTAGTGAACTCCGCAGTGACAACATACAACGCTGCGTTGAACAAAACAGCTTATCAGAGCAGTGTGTTCAACTGGCGAGGCGAACTTTGTTCGGCCCACTTGGCCAACGACGGCAGTCCTGAAACGAATGCTGTTCGTGGCGGTGTACCTAGATGTTCGCATTCACTACGTGAAACCAATCCATGGTGGGCGGTTGACCTTGATCGTCCGACAGAAGTCTACGCGGTGAATTTCACCAACAGAGGAGATTGTTGTGGTATGAAAAAATACAAGCTTATTTCGAACTTGTCATTTCTGTTCAAGTATATAGTAGGCCTAGATCAAACCGTATCATTTCGTAAGTTATAAAAATACAATTACTGACTTCAGCTTCTCTTTGTTGTATGCCGCCACTTTAAAACAGCAAAATACCAAACATTTATTCGCAGATTTAACGCACAGAAACTAGCTATCACATATATGTCACTCATCGTCGGGTCATACAAATGTGCTTGGAACTTGTCGACAAAATTTTGATATTTTGGCATTTGGCGTTTTAAAGCGATGCTTTTGCAACGAAGAGAAAATTAAGCCAGTTTTGGTGTTTAGCGAGCGTGAACTCACGTTCACGTTCGTTATGTGCTGTCGCCCGTCCGTCTGTCGTCTGTCTGTCTGTCTGTCTGTCTGTCGTCGGTAACGCTCGTGCACCCTACGCAGGCGGTTCAAATTTTCCGCAATATTTCTACGGCTTTAGGTACCTTGGCCATCCTTTGACATCCACTGAAAACTTCACGGAGATCGTCCCAGGGAAAACCCTCCGCCGGAGGAGTTAAACACAACAGGGGTAGACAAGTATAGCGATTTTGACCTATCGACGGCTATATCTCGGAAACGGTGCAAGATAGGAGGTATGTTACTATTAAGCACTAATAGGAAATCGTATATGAGCTTTCGATTGGTATCAAAATCGGTGACCTTGAATGACCTTGAACGCCGTAATGGCCGTTATTTTGCGTTATTTCAGCGAATTTTCAAGTACGATGTTGCGGTAAAACAACTAGGCCTATTAGGCCTACCTCGGTTTCAGAATGTACTTTTAATACTCTACAACCATATTAAAACGATCTGCGCAATTATTCAGCGATCACTTGGGCAAAACGAAGTGAATAGATTATTGATTATGTGCATACATTAGGCCTACCATAGATATTTATAGTAGAAATTAGCAAGTCAATGGGCGTAGGCGCTGGCCTCTACATGTATGTTGTCGTAGTACAAAAGTTCACGTTCGCTATCTCATCTCCTGATGAGTTTTTATTATAATGTTTAGCGGTTTTATGGCCGCCCTGCGTAGCGCAGCAGACGCGGACATTATATCTTTGTCCTGTAGTTTATATCTTTCTATCTTTCTTTTTTCCCTCGCCTAATCTGATCGGTCGCAGGTTGGATGCCTACCATACTTCGACATATGATGTAGCCTTAGTGGGAATTTAGAATGCATGTCTCAAATGTGCAGCACGCGGCTCGCTGAAAATACAGGACGCATAAATGACACCAAAAATCGCCATCTGGGCACCATCCCGCAACTTCGTCGGGCTATATCTTCACAAATAAGGCACGTATCGACAATCGGAAGAAAGCTTGTTAAGCAGCAATGTCTCCTTCATATCTCTTTAGAATATGGTGAACATCGGCATACTAGCGGCTGAGATCATTTCGTTAGCTTGGGGCACCCCTGCAAATTTCAACGGGTTTCGCGTCTTGTCAGCGTCACTGCACTGCACTCCAGTATTGGGCGTCAGCCAAACATCGCGGCGTTGAACAGAGGGCGCCACCTATATTCGGCAGGGCGGCCATCACGTTGAGCATTGGCCCACATTCTAGTTCTATTCGTCTTTTGTTTCAAAAAATGACTCTGATGAATAACTCAGAAAACCGTGGATTGTCATAGCGTTGCGTTCAATATTTTTAAAATTCAAGATGGCAGTCGTCGTCATAATGGATTTAACACAAAGGAGTAATGCGCCTCCGTCATGGTCGAGGATGATGACATTTATCCGCTCAATAAATTCTATTGAAATATTTCTCACCGTTCCTGAGATATAGGGTCTTGTGAGTTTTCACAAAGTCGGCGGTGGCGACAGTTATGGAGGTGTGAGCTTAACAAAAGCAAATTGTGTAAAGTTGTATGGGCTAGCACAGTATACTTTTTGACTCCCCGAATCTGAAACACCGGTTTTAAGCAAAGGCACCCGGTTTTGCTATATCTTGGTAAGATAATAGCTATGTAACAAACCTTGGCCTTAATTGCTAGCCGCAACACAGAACCGGAATGACAATGCAGAATGGAAGCACCCCCCACTATGTATTCCGAGCCAAGGCAAAAACAAATCATGAGACTTACTCAAACAAGCAATAAGATGCAAGACGGATCAACACATTCCACGTGAGATGCAACAGACAGATGCTTCCAATCTAATAGTACCAGTTTGTACGGAATGAACAGATCATATCAATCATCGGACTATCGTCAGTTTCAGAACTCATACCACGCCATAGCAGCGCCGCATTTGCACACATTGCAAGACTATACGGGAGAACGTTCCAGTCAACCTAGCCCTCCATTGCCATCACAACTGCACACTCGGTCGACTACCTGGCAGCTTCTGGAGGCGATCGCCCTACAGACCTCATAGGTATGATCACCCTATCGGCCTCGTAGCAGTGCATTGACCAGATCCGTTCGTATAAGGACATTCGACATTACACCTGATACAGTCTGGATGAAATATTGCAGAGTGGTAGTTACATTTTTTGTGATGAACGGTTAAGAAGTTTGGGCTGGCAAGTGGTCAGATTTTGCCATTTCCCATTAACTTTTGCTGTCGTCCTCTCAACACCGTCGCATTACCGTGCACGTGTACTGATCACAGTGCAGTTGTGATAACAGCTTCATTGTCATTATTTTCCCGCACTCTGTAGCTATACATGTTGTTACGTATTAGCTTTACGTTATGTTGCACAGGGTACCGGTCTGACAATTTCATCATCGGTTTGACGAATGTCAGTCCTGTCGACTCACCACCTACCCTATGGAACTACACGCTGTGTGGTCAGTATCCAGGCGCTGTACCTGCTGGAGCAACTGTCTCTCTGTATTGTCCGACCGACATACCGCCGTTCAGATACGTCATCGTCCAGTTTCCTAGAACTGACATGTTCAACTTCTGTGAGCTCGAAGTGCTTGTGAGAGGTATGTCAGAGATATGAGCGCGTATATCACTGCATGCATGTACGCGTGCTGTCGTAATTTCGTTCATATTGTCTTGCGGATAAGTCAATTTAAACCGTCATCTGTTACACTCATCCGCTGAGTTCAAACGGCTATACGTATCAGTACATTTTACGCACATCGTAGCCTTATCACATTACATTTCTCAACAAAATATCAAGGTGAAATTCCGACGTTTGCCAAAACGTGGGCGCCAAATGCAGGAGCTGTGCGAAAAGTTGATGACTTTATACTAGTATGTTACTTTTTGGGCGACTGTTTGTAAAACAGTCGCCGTATGCTATCGAACCGTTGTCTGTCCTGTTTGTCCTGTCCTGTCTGTCCTGTATGTCTGTGAGATTAGTGTGTTTGTGGCCAAACGGTTGGATGGATCAAGATGTCACTTGGTATGGAAGTAGGCATCCGTCCAGGCCACATTGTGTTAGATGGGGACCCAGCTCTCCCCCCAACAAACGGAGCACAACAGCCCCCACTTTTCGGCCCATGTCTATTGTGGCCAAATGGCTGGATGAGTCAAGATGCCCATTGGTACGGAGGCAGGCCTCGGCCCAGGCCACACTGTGTTAGATGAGAACCTAGATCACCCCGATAGGGGTATAACAGCCGCCCGCTTTTCGGCCCAAGTTGTGGCCAAACGGTCGCCCATCTCAGCATCTGCTGAGCTCTTGTTAAGTAACCGATACGAGATTATAGCCGCAGATTCAACGCGGTGGTGGCCGTCATATTGATTTTTAATGCCAGTTTACACCCTCTATGCAGTCGCGGACTATTATGTCGCTGGTTTATCTAGCCTACACCTAATTTTGATTTAAGCAAGGCGTTTAGCAGAGTGAAACATGATAAATGCTGCGAATATAATACTGTCTTGGACAGATGATTTTCGATTTGTTGATTCGTGTTTTATTTGAATTACCCGTTCTTGCCAGCTGTAAGTATGATAGTTTTAAGCCATTACTATATGACGTTGATCTATATTTCACGTTAATTTAATGCAATAATTTCAGAAACGGCAACTACCGACATAATGCGGACAACGAAAGATAGTGAAACATCGCAGAAACACACCGTGGCTTCAGCAACTGAGACAATAACAGCCCCAACGAGTTCTGTTTTCAACGCGTCATCAAACGTTGACTACCCTGCGATATCAAACGGTCAGTTAGTTTGACATGCGTCTGATTTTTTTATATGTTTGCTTGGCATTTCCTGTTCCGTTGACGATGATGCCAGTTATAATACTCTAAAAGTGCTAACGTTGATGTTGATGACTGTTGAATAATACAGGAATGATTATTGGAATCATCGTCGGTGTTGTACTGCTGCTGATGATTATTGTAATCATCGTCGTCATCGTCATTTACATAAAAAGGTAAGTCGTTGCATGCTGGTATGGCGGAAAGCCAGTATAAAGGGTCCGATGGTGGATGAAGAAGGGATATGGACAGGCCACTGGTTAGGGTTATTGCTTTGTGTTTCTTTCAGTACTTTAACACTGACAGTTGAGTGGCGGGAGGACAAGGCCCGAAAAACCTTGTTCCACTAATCATCCCATTGGTGAACGGGGTGGATAAGATAAAACAAAGATTGTAAAGGATATGACAAAATGAATGGGATAGAAGTTTAACTTTAATTACCGTAACTGCAAACCACTTATGTAAAATTTTCAGCATTGTTTCATACGAAGTTAAATCGGTTGTTATTACACATCAATTTAAAACTTTTGAGCTTATTACATTTCTCGTGAGGCGTAGACGACGCGAAATGTATGTTGATCACGCGCATCTGTGTGTCTGACTGTGTGTGTGTGTGTGAGTAGTGTGTTTGTCTGTCCGCGGTCGCATGCCCATACTACTTCAAGGACCCGGATGTAACTTGGGAATTGTAGGGGTTGCCCCCTATGTGCGCTATTGGGTAGATTTGCAACCAGTGCCCTTGTTTTGTTGCTATGACAACATAGCACCGCGCGTATTGGCAATCGGTGCACGTGACAGCATAGCGGCGAAAGCGGCGAACGCGAAATATCAGCTAGTACATGCTTGTGTTCGCTTTGTGCCTGGCTCCTTTAAGGCCAAATTGCATTACGCTATCTGGTCGCAGACAGGTCCGAAGCTGGTCGCAGACCTGCTAGCTCGTGCTAGTTCGCTGCTAGCGAGCTAGATGTTAGGCCAAATTCCAGCTCGCTGCAGGTCTTCGACCAGCTTCGGACCTGTCTGCGACCAGGTGGCGTAATGGAATTTGGCTTTTAGTGCGCACATAATGCCGACAGCAACGATCCATTAAACAAATCATAACTAATATGGAGACAAAAAATAAACAATAACAATATAGTGATAAATGTGCTGGCCCTCTAGTTGCATTATACATGGAAGAGGTTACTGGACGTGTGAGCACTCTGTCCAGTGCGCTATTCGAAAACGCAGTACTGGAGAAAGCAGAACCGAGTTCCGTGTCTGAATTATCTCACAAAATGAACCGCAAATGTGACAATTCGCTTTAGCGTCTAAATTAGTTTAAAACTTGAGAATGTGTACAGTATATTATTTTATACAATCATTTATTAACTCCTGGATATGTACGTGCACAGACGTGGTTCTGCGAACGGAAATGTCGCAACACCGACAGACGCACACGACTACTACAACATGGAGAGCATCCGTCGCACTGACGATGCGGTGACGTCACCCACTTACCAGCAGCTGCAACTGCCTCGAGCTCCCGATCCGTCTACTCTTTACTCTACACTGACACCGGCTGATGAAAAAATGACCGACGACTTTATCAAATAATGTCAAAATACCCAACTTTGCAGCAGAAGCTCGCGATCGTTCTTCGTGTTAATGTATAGTGTTAACGTGTAAGTTACGCCGAGTATAGGCACGAGTTGGTAGAAAAGCGCAAATTTCACAATTTTCTACCCATCTATATCTAACGGCCTCGATGAATATGAACCCGTCGAAATACTGCTTCGATATTTACTGAAGGAGAAAGTCAGAACGGTTTGGCTACTAAGACAGTGAAAACGTTCGATAGTAAGTTATGTTAGGTCACGGAACGACAAGCGGTTTATTGTGGCGTCCGCATGTTTTAGCCTTCTAGCTGGCAGCGTAATAGGGCCAAGACTTATAACATGGCTCTGATGCTTTCATGCCGGTGTAAATTAATGTTGATGTACTGCGACTTTCGTCACGTCGCCCCTAAGGACGAAATTATATTTTAAGGATGTCTTTTTTTCACCAAAACTCTAATCTCAAAGATACGCCAACGATGATCGACAAAACCGTTGTAGATGTTTGTCGCATTGGTGCTACTTATTACGCAAGTGTTATCTTTGGGCACAGCCTCCCCGGTTTTGCCAGGGACAGTAGCAATCAATCAATGCAAAGAATAGAATCACACTTTTTGATAAGAGTATCAGACGGCGGCTTAACTATTCCGAAGTGGCAAGAGATGTGGAAAATCGAAAACAGCATTAAATACGAACATTCTTATGTCTACAGAGTTGAAGAAACATTAGCGATTTTCACAGTAATTCAAAAATTTTTGGAAGTCCTGCAGTGGCAGCATATTTAATCGTATTCGCCAGTTAGCGCCAACCGCCAAGAAAGGAGGACCATCACGTTATGACGCGTCGAGACATGTTTTAACGTTTATTTCCATTTATGTTAGTCTCTAATCTACAGTTTAGCCTTATGGCTACAAGAATAAAAAAACTTATTTAGCTACCGACTTAACATGGCCGTAGCTGCAGCTGAGGCAGAGGAGACAGTTGCTTCCTGTGCTTTGTGCTGCGTGAGGTAGAAGAGGCAAAAACAACATAACGATACGATATCAACGCCAAACACTCCATACAATTATTCTGAAAATTCATTATTTTCTGGTAAATTTCGTCAAATATCTGGTACAAAAAGACTCACGATAGTGGTAAGACTAAAAAGGAAACTGGAGTTGAAATGTGAACATCAACAAACGAGGCAATCAAGAATAGCAGACTTCCTAAAGTTGCGTACGGCGAATCGGCGATCGACGATTACGGCTGAGGGATGTCGTCAGAGGGAGGAAACGCAGAGAATGGCGGAGCTGAAGTGCTGAAGCCCCGCCCCTGTCCGCGTTAGTAAGCGCACATTGCACATTGTCACAACACTGCTTAGTGTTACATCATACTGCAAATCCAACATAGTCTACTCCCATTCCCATAAAAATTAGGCCTAACAATTCACCCCGTCTAGGTATACACCAGAACCGTTTTGTAATATTATCGTTAAAAACGTCACAGTTTAAAACAGGTTGTAAGGACCACAGTGGCTACGTCACACAACTAAAACAGCAAAAATCAAAACGGTGACATTACTTAGTAGCACATTGCTATTTATGAATTTCCGGTGAAAATTCTGACATCTGCAAAAAATCTGCATTCGATTCCGTGACCCCGATTTCCTTGTAGAGAACGACATTTGGGCAATTTGAGGACGATTTCTGTTGATATTTGCATTGTATAAGCTGAATGTCCACCATATTTCTACTTTCGGTCTAGTTGACCTACTGACCTAGAAAGTGTGTCAGTTGTTGCGTACCTCACGGTTAAAATTTCCACCAAGTTTGAAGTTGATACGACCATCCGTTGCCTAGTTTTAGCGTTCTGGATGCTGATACGTTACGTGACCTTGTGACCTTGATCTTTGACCTTTTGACCTTGGTCAGCGGTTCTCGTGATCAACCCTTCCACTAAGTTTCAAGATCCTACGGCTATCTGTTGTTGAGTTATGAGTTCTGGCATCTTTCATAGGATACCATTGACAATGCGTTTGCAACCACTGCGCATATGCCGTATGACGTGAGCTATGTGCAGATGGCAAATTTTTCCAACATATTTGAAATCCCTGACCTCGATTTGCCTTCTGACTATACAACTTGCATGGCTCTGCAATTAACACAACTTGAGACATCCGCCAAAACAGTGTAGGGCCTATGGCCCTGTGATAATGAGCACATGCGCATGCGCAAAATCATGTCAGTCTTAACGTTGACGTAAAAGGTTTGCCACCATCGTTCTTGACAATCACGATTGCCTATTAATGGTTTCAAATTTTGGCAATTTGACAGCATTTAGGCTGATATTTTGGCGACCATTTGTAAAACGGTTCACCCTATGCTATGGGATCGTTGTCGTTGTCTGTCTGTCTGTCCTCTCTGTCTGTCCTGGCAGTATGCAACGTTGGTGCATTGTTGCCAAACGGTTGGTGGATCAAGATGAAACTTGGCTTGGAGGTAGATCTCGGCCCTGGCCACATTGTGTCAGATCCAGCTCCCCCTGCCCAAAGGATAGAGACTGTAATGTTTAAGTTTGTCTTGTAGTTGAGTCGTTTTCCTGTGGAGGCCAGTTGTTTTCCTGTGGCGACGTGGCCTTCGTTGCTATCGTGATGGAGATGTCGCTGATGTGAGTGAAGCTCCTCAGCTGAGTGATTCCGGGGTGCTGGATCATGATGTTTTGATGCTCTGAGTTTCTGGGCCTCATGTTATCGTCGATTTGCCGTGATCTGTTGGACTTCTGACGTTCCGTACCTGGAGGCTTCATGTTGATGGTACACTGACTATTGGGTTGTTTAGCGCCATGCGTTGGGTATTTTTATGACCGTCCTATGTAATAGGGGGCATTATATTTTTGCCCTGTAGTTTCTTTCTATCTTCTATCTTCTATCTTTCTATCTTTCGTTCTTTTCCTCGCCTAATCTCTGCGGCCATAGATTGGATGTCTACCGTACACATGGTGTGGCCCTAGTGCGAATTAAGAATGCAGGTCTGAAATGTGCTGCACGCGGCTCGCTGCAAATGCAGGACCCAAAAAAGTCACCAAAAATCGCGATCTGGGCACCATCCCACAACTTTGTCGGGCTATATCTTTGCAACTAAGGCATGTATCGACAATCGGAAAAAAAACTTGTTAAGCAGCAATATCTCCCCTACATGTCCCAGAATATGGTGAACTTCGGCCCACTAGCGCGATCCTTTCGTTAGTTTGGGGCACCCCAGGTAATTTCAACGGGTTTCGCACCTCGGCAGCGATGCACGGCACTCTAGTAGTGGGCGTCAGCCAAACTGCGGCGTTGAACAGAGGGTGCCACGTATATTCGGCAGGGCGGCCATCACGTTGGGCATTGACCCACATTTCTAGTTTGAATTGTATTATGTATGAACACTGTAGTAAAGTTTCAAATTTTGTTTATTGTATTTTTTTGGATTTAGTGTTTTTTAAAGCCCGTCACGTTCCTACCGTCTGCTTTCTTGTGTTCATAATCAAACCAAACCAAAATTTAGGCACTATCTGGCCGTATGACAGTCATCCTGCCAAATTTCGTTGTGATCCTTTGAACCACTGGAAAGAAACGTTGATTTCTTATAAAATTTTCAAACAATGGTCGTCCGCAATCGCGGATTTTAAAAATTCGAAATTTTAACGGCCGATGGGGTTTAGAGGGCCAGCACGCGTCATCGTACAAAATTTCGTGACAGTCGGTCAACTCGTTGCTGAGATGTCACGATTTTCCGATTTTCAACATAGCGGCTCTCAACGGCCATCTGTGGTTTTAAGAAAATCGATTTTTAACGATCGTCGCGGTTGAGATGGACAATAGATCTAGGCATCATCGTGCTGATTTTCGTGGGGTTGTCCAAACCGTTGCTGAGATATGGCGATTTTTCGCCCTTTATAAATGACAGATGTCTATCATCTTGGATTTTTAAAATTCGAAATTGTAATTGACGCCCGGGCTGAGAGGGTGAATATGCGTCATTATGCCAATTTTCCTGACAATCTGTAAAATCGTTACCGAAATATGGCGACTTTTGATATTTCAAAATGGCGGCCGTCCGCCATCTTGGACTTGTTATGCGTGTGATTGGATCACACGCGCAGAGCAGTTGATGGTCTTCATCTTTAAGTAAAATTTGGTTGGAACCGGTAGTGTACGTACGCTGTGTCTCAAGAAACGTCCCACATTTGACTTGCTATAATCTTGACATTACACGATCAGATTATGACAATTTTTGGCAGATGTGTTTTGCTTTGTTTTACCACCTCATCTCTGTAATGCTTCTGCGTTACCTTGCGAAATAGGAAACCCAGAAGACAGCGCACTGGTGCATTGTGCGTGCAACACAGTCCAACTTCTGCAACGCTCTCGACTTCCTTTCTCATGAGCCATGCCCCCAACAGCCCCGAGCTGAACGAATTGATTGCAATATTTTGGAAATCATATAGCAGCGTGAGTATGAGTCGTGAGTCAAAAAGACTGAAGACATCAAGCACCTGATTGAATTCAGGCAGCACACTAATACATCATTTGAGTGAAAATGCGACTTTCGTGTTTTGCCAGGTAATGCAGAAGCACAACTTATTTCAGTTGGCAAAACGGACATGGTAAAACGGGCCGCTGCGCATCCGAACCTGTGATCTTCAGTTTGTTACATATCAATTAAAATATGTGCCTATTTTATTGTATGCTCTTGAGGCATGCCCATTATTGGCCCGACAAATTCAGTCAGTTGAATTTACATTAACTCGTATTTTATGAACATTTTTCTCACAGGATCACCTAACACAGATATTGCGTGTCAGGTTAATTTCGGTTTTTTTACTAAATATAAGATATTTATTCGCGCTGCTAAATTTCGGCAGAAGTTTGTTGCATCAGAAAATAGTTTATGTACACTGTTTGTTAGTGACCCGCACCAGCAGTTGCATGGCATATTTGTGCAATTCGGAAAGCAATATTCAAACAGCATGTCAGTTGTGCAATGCCGTTTATAGTATTTTTGATAATTAACGTGTGATATATTGTTTCTATATATAGGTCATAGATTGGTTTTCCGAGTTCACTTTAGTTAAGTATCTAACTTCTATCATTATGTTCTACCATTTATGGTGAATAAAAATGTATAATGCAGCAAAGCGTCTTTTGATTGCTTACTTTATCGTTAGCATTTGTGCCAAGAAATATCAAAATCTGTTCACATTTCCCAAAATTATAGCAAGCCAAAGGTGAGACGTTTTGAGACACGGTGTAGCGGTACCACGAGGCGGTTGATGTTGTTATAGCGGAGTGGTCGTCGACCTGGCAAATCGTCGACGCAGATGCATAGTCTGACATGTCCAGCTATTCAGACTTGCACAACTTTTTAATTAAATAAATTAGTTAGACTCAGCTCTTTGTCCACTCCTGCAAAGTCCACCCCCATTTTTGGGCGACCGTTTGTAAAACGGTTCGCCCTATGCTATCGGACTGTCGTGCTGTATGTTTGTCTGTCTGTCCTGTCACGTCCTGTCCTGCCTGTCTGTGACGTTGGTGTACTGTGGCCAAACGGTTGGACGGATCAATTTGAAAATTGGCATGCGGGTAGGACTCGACCTTGGCCACGTTGTGTTGGATAGGGACCCAGCTTTCCACCCCCAAAACGGGCACAGCCTCGCAATTTTCGGCCCATGTCCGTTGTGGCCTGCATAGATCAAGATGCCACTTGGTACGGAGGTAGCCCTCGGCCAAGGCGAATTTCGGTTAGATGGGGACCGAGAAAGGGGGTACAACCCCCCAATTTTCAACCCATATTCATTGTGGCCAAACGGCTGGATGGATCAAGATCCCACTTGGTGCGGAGGCAGGCCTCGGAGCAAGCGACATTGTGTTAGATGGGGACCCAGCCCCCCCCCCAAAGGGGGCACACCCCCAGTTTTTGGCCCATGTCTATTGTGGCCAATCGGCTGGATGAACCAAGATGCCATTTGGTATGGAGGTAGGCCTATCTCGGCCCATGCGACATTGTGTTAGATGGGGTCAGCTCCCTCCCAAAAACGGCACGCCCCAATTTTCGGTCCATGTCTATTGTGGTCAAACGGTCGCCCATCTCAGCTATTGCTGAGGTTTTGTTTCATCATCCGTCTATGTCCACTCGTGCAATTCGAGTACACTGTCGTAATGCATTGCCAACAAGTTGGCCTATCCTGATTTTGCCACAGTGAAATCGATATGGCATTCATTTCTTTGATGCACTGGCATACCATGAGTACTTTTGAGCAGGCAGCGAATGATATGATCAGATAGCTCAGGCCTTCGCTACGACGCTACCCAGTGGCGGCTTCCCAGGGAGGGGGGCAGGGGAGGGGCACGTGCCATCCCACATGAAACTCTGGCCCCCCAACGCCCCCCCATTCAAACTTGCCGCGAACTATGTATTGCGCATACATGCTGATTACTACACGAGGCCCAACAGACTTGCAGTTCTGGCATGTGTCATGTCATAAATGACTCGAAACAAATGGCGCGATTGAGAGATTGAGACGGTTCGGTAGTTGCGTTTGTTGTGATGTCTGACATTCGTCATATGTTAGCAAAATAATTGTACATTCAAAAGCGACAAAGACAAAGACTGGATCCTGCATCAGCTGAGATTGAGAACACCAATGATGCATCGAAGCTAAG
>Ga0209259_1000285_pt1 | contig 14197 bp, 11 predicted proteins | sample WorMetGr2BELIZE1_FD_187417 | JGI IMG/M metagenome (GOLD analysis project Ga0209259, IMG submission 187417) | Marine gutless worms symbiont microbial communities from Max Planck institute for Marine Microbiology, Germany - Inanidrilus... ...
CTTTTATGTCGTACACTGTTAAAGCGGAAAGTATAAGTGATCTGGCACGACCACCGGCGTATTACGAAGTGGAAGATTCAGAGGTCACGGTAAAAAATAGACAGGTTCGTTCTGATAAGTCAGAGGAATATTATCATCTGTCACCGGGGAAGACTACAAAAGGCCCGGATGACACAATACCACTTTGTGAAAAGGTAATAGACTCTGTGACGACTACACCAGATACCTCAAGTTCAGCGTTGAGCTCCAGTCCATGGGAAAGTGACATAGAGTTTTTGAATCGAATTAATGCACACAGTACTTTGCCGGCAGCTACGGAGGTGCATAGTTTAGGCGCCGAGTTTGACATAACTGTTGAATCGCCAACGATTGTTATTACAGAGGATTCGAGTGCGTCATTTTCGGTAGCACCTCAGAAAGTCTAGTTATCTGTCCGTGCTACTGTGCTATCCACGGCAATTTCGGCTGTCTGTGCGCTTGTGTAAGCTTATTTGTCTGTTATACTCTGCGGTATTCAACAGAGGGCGCCACGTATGACTAGCAGGGCGGCCATTACGTGGACAGGATGCCCATTAGGGCATAAAGTAAGCAAGTAACGTAGACGGAAATATTCATATCCGTAAAAATATGCATTTCCGTCTACCGACCACGGCTATCGGTTGTTTTAAATTTTTAACGGCGTGAAAAGATACGCATATTGTGAAAACGTCTTTTTGAATAGCCAGTTAACTGGTGGCATTGTCGGCGTACGAGCACATTTGCTGCGCAGTTCTCGCCATGGGTCACGGCGTTGAGCAGCCCTAACCTCGTCGCTGCTCGGCTTTGTTCTATTCTCGCAACACGCCCTTGATGTGTCGAACGCGGCACTTCCTGGCTCGCCGGACGACGGAACTTCTAAAGAAAGCATCGCCGCGCCTCACCTGTGTGGTCGAGGCAGTTTTACGACGGCGCCCGGCTACGCGGCGCAACGACCGCTCTCGAAACACGACGCAGTTGTGTGGCTAATTATGTCCCGTCATCGTCCCGCTTCGCGCAGGTCGACCGGTGCCGGCCGACCGGGCGGCACCGGTCGACCCATCGTCGGTCCGACGTGTTTATGACTTCCGCCGGCCGATCGTAGTCAAAGCTGGTAGATAGCGTACCCAGATCTATACAATACAGTGCAGCTATTCAAGCTGTATTGTAAGACCCAGCCATAAAGTCATTTCATTCGTTTAATCTTTGCTTAATTACCAGCAGTGCTGTCCAAATGTGGAAACCGAAATATTGCGATTATTTTTCTGTCCGTCCATGACTTTCGACCGATATGGGTTTCGTTAGTCGCCCTTGAAATTGGCTGAGTGAACGAGCGCTGCTCTACTGTTGCCTATCCTTTCCACCGGCTACATACAATGACTATTTTTACAGTGTCCAACGCACTGTTAGCTCAGCAAAAATGTCTATAACTTACACAACTGCGCCGTCGACTTGCACTTGCTTCTTTCTGGCTCTCAGTCTTCTTTGCTTTTGGCGGTGTAGCTTGGTCGCGGATTGTCTATATCTTGGATATTGTTTCTTTGAGGCCTTTGGTGAGATAAATAATATTTTTCTGAACTTCGCTGGTTAGTTTTAAGGACTCCGCCGGTTGTTATATTTAACTAATTATATTTAATAAATTTTTCTGTCGTATTTCATTAAGTTATAGACATGGCTTTCTTTTTGAATGGTCAGTGGATCTCGCATGGTGATTTCGGTTGTGACGGGTGTGGTTGTGACGGAATTAGATATGACGAATTTCCTTATTTGTTACTTCACGTCGGGGAACTAGACCCTCCTGCGTTTGATGAAGAACGCGTTTTTCCAACTGACAACTTAAAGTTATCACCGGCTAGCCCCAACAAATTACTAGACATTACATTCAACGTTGTTTCACGAATGGTTTTACGCTTCGTTAAGAGATTCTGGCGCCTTCAGGATATCGACGATTGGCATTTTGTTCAACGGGAGGAAGCCAAATTCTTTTTGATGGCATCATGTGCATTCAGTCCTGTTGTTGCTAATTACACTTTGCCATCATTAGATTATCTCCGGCCGTGTGCTTATGCCCCAGCAACTGGTGTCGTACCCGATCCTCCTTTACCTTTGGGTCCAGTTGTACAAGTTGCGCCTTTAAATTTTCTTCCAGCAGCTTTTGCATGACCCGCGCGATTGGCGGATGTCGGTGACGATTGGGACTGAATTATTGGTTTTAGGTCTCTTGATGAGGCTGGTAAAAATTTTTATGTTAAACGTTCTACGGTCTAATCATTGGAATTAACCGATTGGTCGATTTTTAAATTTATTTGACGTTTAATAACATTTGACAAAGGCAATGTCGTCATCCAGTTCGTAATAATCAGGCTGAAAGGATTCTTCTCCGATATTATAAAAATTTGACCGATCCATGTTCCAATGCCGTCTATTCTGTAGTTCGTTCGACAATCGGTTAGCCCGTAGAAACGGTAAATGTTATGGACAAATGGGTTGAAGTTGAACACATTACGGTACTGCCAAACTTGCTGCCTGTAGAATTGTTGATTCTGTTATGCTTGATCTTCCGTACTATGTTCTTAGTGGCACGATATTTCTATAGGCGACGCCGCCAAGCCGTTGTCCATGCGTCATTAAATTTGCAGATTGGTGATTCGACTCAGAATGTAGTCTTATCAATCATGGATCTGGTTCATCCTCCCAGTTGTTTTAAGTTTACAGTTAACCGCTCAGAAGTTAAGCTTCGTTTAGTGGAAACGAATCTTTATGGTAATCTATTTTACGCGACAGGAATTGCAGTTTATAATGTACCTTTAGAGTTCCAAATTCCTTTGCCTGATACTATCAAAGTCAGCCTACGAAAAATCAAGTTACTCAGATCACTTTTAGCAGGCCCGCATTATGCTACGATTCAAGTTCTGAACGGTACAGCAGACATTTTTGAGCTGGTGGTATTACGTTCGTACCCCCGACCGAAGTGGCTATGCAGTGTCGAACAGCGTGGAGTACTTTATCCGACCATTTAAACAGCTGACTACCTTTGTAGTGTAGATAACGTAGTTAATATTGTCAACTTTATTACAGTCAAAAAGAAAATGGCGACATATGAAAATAAATTTTAAATACAAATTTTAAATTATTATCATTATTATTATTATTATTATTATTATTCCGATACCCGCATCATGAGGTGATGTACAGGTGTGGCGTTCCTGTCGGAATAAGGTGCCCTAAGGGAGTCAGGTGATTGTGAGTAGAAGAGAATGAAATAAGACACTTTCAGTCCGCGTTTGAAAGCGCCCCCTCCCTTCTCGGTATATTATTAAGTTTTCTGTCTATCTATTTTTTCGTTTATAAGTATTCTTTATCGTTATTTCTGTTTGTCTTTTTCCTTCCTCTCATGAGAGGCAAACATTTATGGTGCCTTCCGAAGTCTCTAGCTGCTCTTCTGGCACCTGATGAGTCTTTGATTAGTCTATGAATGACACTTGCGACCTTTCCGTCACTTCAATGTTAGTTGTGGCGATTTGACAAAGGAGTCTGCTCCGATATTATAAAAATTTGACGGGTCCATGTTCCAATGCCGTCTATTCTGTAGTTCGTTCGACAATCGGTTAGCCCATAGCAACGGTAAATGTTATGGACAAATGGGTTGAACACATTACGGTACTGCCAAACTTGCTGCCTGTAGAATTGTTGATTGTTATGTTTGATCTTCCGTACTATGTTCTTAGTGGCACGATATTTCTATAGACGACGCCGCCAAGCTGTTGTCCATGCGTCATTAAATTTGCAGATTGGTGATTCGACTCAGAATGTAGTCTTACCAATCATGGATTTGGTTCATCCTCCCAGTTGTTTTAAGTTTACAGCTAACCGCTCAGAAGTTAATCTGCGTTTAGTGGAAACGAATCTTTATGGTAATCTGACTTTTTCCTTGTACACGTGTGTGACGGGGGACATTAGCGTAGTGTTTTAGTAAAGCTAAGAAGTGATGTGACAGATGAGTCTACCTACAACCGGTCTGTTTAATTTTTTTTATTTTTTACTACTGTTGTCTGGAATTTTGCGCACATTATTCAGCTTACATTATATTTTTTTAATAATTCAGACATGTTGTTTGGTATCGCTCTTGCTGATAAGGCAGACTGTTGTTAACTACGTCTAATTGTTGGATTATGGTATGGTTATACTTGAACGACACGATTGCATGTGGTTGATTTGCACACATTGTAGGCCTATGCTACTTAATTTTAATTTAGTATATAGGACAAAACTGTGAAATCGACGTAAAACTACATCAAACAGAGAATGGATTATCACAAGTCGTTATACTACTGCAGGCCAAAGAGAGCATTGGATTACTGAACGGATATGCGGATTAGCGAAGCAAGTGCAATTTGAAACGCACGGTATCAACAGAAAAGAAGGTATGACGTCATCAGCGAGTATCCTAATCCAGGCACGAAATTTAATTAATCACATAAATACTGTGTGCTCAAACTGCCTGTGCTCACAGTGCTAATACGATACGATACAAAAGTTCAGGAGTTGCTGAGGTGGGCGACCGTTGGGCCACAATAGGCATGGGCCTAAAGTGGGGAAAGGCTGCTGTAGGGGCAGGGTCCCCACTGGGTCCCATCTAGCACAATGTGGCCCAGGAAAGGCCCACCTCTTTACCAAGCGGCATCCTGATCCATCCAGCCATTTCACCGCAACATATATGGGCCGAAAATTGGGTGGGGTCTGTGCTCATTTGGGAGAGGGGGAGCTGAGTCCCCATGTAACACAATGTGGCCAGGGCTGAGGCCCACCTGCATGCCAAATTTCATATTCATTCGTCCAACACTGTCCGGCCACAGTACACGAACGTGACAGACAGACAGGACTTACAGACAGACAACGGACCAATAACACAGTATGATAAGTATGACAAGAGGTGATCGGAGTATGGACTTTTGATCCACTAAAAAGAAGAGCTATGCAGACTGCCAAAATGTGATCCGCTGACTCCAAATGCAATGTTGTAATAACAGTAGTATCGAGTACATTTATGTAGAGCAGAATAAACCTATTATACATAATTAAAGTTACTGCTAATGGTTAAGAAAAACAATGGGCACATACATAGGTAGCAATCCAGCGTTACGTGGCTAATTTGAAGAAGCCGTGTAATTTATGAATATCAGTCTCGTATCCGTAGGTATTACATAGTTTTTACCAATCCCCTTTTCTTCTGGGTGGGCCCCTGTTTTGTGAATGCCTACGGTGCAGACGACCATGGTGGCTGGGAGCCCGTGTGTCTGAAATTATTTACTTGTAATTGGCCACATAACCATTGGATCATTTGCGGCTACAATGCAATTTTTGTTATTTTTACTTGCTTCTTTCACTTCTGTCGGCCTATCATGTTTAGTTTTCCTAGCACGATTTTGTTTGGTTCAATGGCCCAAAACTTGCATCAAATCCTATAAGACGTGCAATGACGCGTGGACTCTGGCCACAATGTTAAAAATGCCAAAATTTGTCACGGATCGCAGTGCAGGATGTGATTAGTGATTCAGTTTCACAGCACAATTGGGATTTGAATTTAGACCTGGCGTCTATGAGCTTAACTCACTCATTTACAGATTCTCTTCATTAGTTAGACTTCTAGAGTTTATGATTTTAGGTTGCAATATTGCCCTCTTCTTGTGACTTTTCGTTGAGCTCGCAGTAACTATTGCATGCTATTGAACATATAGAACTTGTGGAAATGCTCCTTATTTTCTGCAGTCATGGCTTTGCGGATGACAGATGTCCGAGATGTCCCAGTTTATTTGGACCCATAAGCTTGTTTGCGTCCACATTTTAACCACTTACATTGTATATATTGCTAGTAACTGTATTATCCATTGATGGGGTTTGGCTCCCTTCATTTAAAAATTATGAGTGTCCAGATGCACTCACATTAAAGCCACAACCGCATGTATTGCGCTGAATACACGCGTTTTATTGTGAATCGCAAGGTGGTGCGTTCGTCTAGTCGCGCCGCATAGCCATACGCTAGTTTAAAGATTTAGCCACCTGCAGTTGCTGCGGCATGCCACTGAGCTTGTCAGTTTAGGCATCATATGCTATTCAGATTTTGCGTAGAGTGGAATTCACGAGGCAACTGAGCTTTGGGGCAGAGGTAGCAAGTCATTAACCGCATCTATCAAGGTGCAACGAAACAGAGTGGACAATATCTGTGAGATTTTGAAGCAATACCGCACGTCTCTCCACACGGTTCAGCTTCGACTTCTGCAACATACGAGGGAAGATCAACTGCGAGCCTCTGCACTTCAAAAAGTCATGAAAATGGTCGCAGAAGCTCAACTAAATTTAGTAGAAGCAGAAGGCCTTTATCAGGCCATGGCGTTTTTGCTACATGGCAAAATTTCCCCATTTTTGGTGACACACAAAACCATGACCCATTCACTTCACCAAATTCAACAATACTTGCAGCAAACTGACTCACACATGGTGCTAGCAAGGTCAGATCTGGGACACTACTACACAAAAGCAAGCTTTCGTGTAGCTCAGTTGCTGACTGAACCGCAAAACGAGAAACATTTGGTAATCGTGATGGACATTCCGATCACCATTGACACACTGAGACAGAGCTCCAGTTTGTACAGGCTTACGCGCTTACCGCTTCCGGCACCGCAAGACCACTTTTGCAGCATGTTTGAGTGTGATTTGGCGTACTTAGGCTACAATCCGGACGCTGATATGTTGCTACAGCTTAAAGTAGGCCAGGCGCTACCACAGGACGACGTCTGCCTTGTCCGTCACACCGACCTGGCAATCATCGACAGAACTAGAGAAACATGCGCATCAGCGCTGATTGACGCCAATCTCCAACAGATCAAACAGTTGTGTCGCTACTCAGTCCACCCAAATCCAATCCCACGTGGAATGGTGAGACTTGCCGCAAACACCTTTCTGCTTACCAATATTACACAACTGGTCACTCTCTGTCCAAATGAAAACGGCGCCACTATTTCACAACAAATGTCTCTGAATCAAATTCAGTCAATCCACTCATTCAACTGTCACTGTCACCAAATTTTGGCCGATGAATTCCGCTTGACTACTGAACTTTCAAACTGCAACGATTCAGCCAACGTCTCAGCTGTCATGGACGTGAAATTCACGGCCAACATTCCTTATCTCAGTCACTTTTTCACTTCAGAAACACTGGCGAACTTTACAGCTGACGCCATGTTTGGCTCGTTTGCCTGATGTTTTTACGGCTGGTGATATGTCTGATATTGTTCGTTACCTGTGTATGTGCTGATTGTTCTGTATTTCTGTATGTCTTTTTTATTTTTTCTTTATTTTTATTTTTCATTTTTGTGTGTACTCTGTGTACGACTGATATAATAAATAAATGTTTCACTCCCTGCGAGAACTGGCCTCGGTCGGAAAAAGAGACCGCTTAAGAAAATACTTTCATTGGTTGATTGAGAACAGAATGGTACAAAATTTGGCACTATGGACAATGTCTTGCCGCGCAATCACATCTTGAGCAATTCTACGGTATTATAACAGTGGATAGCTTGCATGCACACCCGGTTAACCTTAGTGCCTTTCTACCGGAAGAAGCCTAGAGAGGGATACCAGTCGTGGGGCGACCAGCCCCGACAGATGGCGTCGAAGCGGTGGCACGCGAGGTATCAGAACACGAAGCGTGATATATAAAAAAGTGAAATGGCGTGTTTACACGGTGCGATCGCCGCGACGATCGCCTCGTGTAAACACCGTGAAAGATGCACAGGCGGCGGGCGAGTGCCGCCATGCCGTTGAGGCCGGGTGGACGGCGAGCACTCGCTTGCTAGAAATATGCCATGCCTGCGCATCTCGTAGCTGCGCTGCTAAAGACGCGTGCCAATGTAGCGAGTGAGTGAGTGAGTAGTTTCTTAACGGTACATCAGCACAATGTAGCGAGGCAAAACTAGCAACGCACAGCTACGGCAATCAGCCGGGCGGAGCCACATCGCAGCAACGGCGGACACAGGTGTCCCTCGGCGCATTCGACCAGGCACTATTTTGGCCGCTGTTAGGTGCGTATGAGCGTCTGCGACTGCGCAGAAAAAGTGGCCGAGAATGTCAGTATGTGTGTCGTCGTCGAAACGAACGTAACCGTCACGGATATGGATCATGGTTATCGACAACGACGAGGAATACTATCAAAAGATAAGGGTAAGTCATGTGATGGTGTATTATAGTGATATAGCGGGGAATCGAAAACATTGCACCATGATGGATGCGGCTGGCGGCCGAAGTAAATAATGCGTTTGTTCTGGTGAATAGAAAAACAAGAGGTAAGTACAAAAGGACCACTCAAAGGGTTTTTTGTAGGTACCGGGTGCATAAGAAACGGCGAAGAACGGCTTCGTCGCTTGTTGTCCGTCGCTTGCTATCGTTGCAGTTGCTTGCTTTATAAGCCTTGCTAAAAATGGCAAACCAGGAAAAATCTATACTGCTGATGCAGGAAGAGAGCGATGGCAGGAGGATAGTGATTTTTAGTGGCAGTGCACCGAGATCACTGGAAGGAAAGTTATTCATTTTGGAAACACAGACAGACGCCTCATTAGAAGGCATAAGTTATATTCTCGGACAGACGGATGACCAAGGTCGCAAATATGTCATTTCTTATGGAGGGCGTAGCTTGCGCCCTTGTGAAAAAGAAATGGTGCATAAGCGATCTTGAATGTTTGAGTTTACTTACTGGCATCCGTGAATATCATGTTTATTTGGCTGCAGCTCCTTTTGTAGTTTATACCGATCATATAAATCTTAAGTACTTACAATCTCCGAAAGTGAGCGCCCATAATCGTCTAGCTAGATGGGCTCTCGCCCTACAGCCATATAAATTTACCATTGAACACCTTGAGGGTAAGAAGTTGACGGCCGCGGATGGTCTGAGCCGCCGACCTTAAGATGACCCAGCGGCATCCTGATCCATCCAGCCATTTCACCGTAACATATAAGGGCCGAAAATTGGGTGGTGTCTGTGCTTATTTGGGAGAAGGGGAGCTGAGTCCCCATGTAACACAATGTGGCCAGGGCCGAGGCCCACCTGCATGCCAAATTTCATATTGATTCGTCCAACACTGTCCGGCCACAGTACACGAACGTGACAGACAGACAGGACTTACAGACAGACAACGGACCAATAACACAGTATGATAAGTACGACAAGAGGTGATCGGAGTATAAACTTTTGATCCACTAAAAAGAAGAGCTATGCAGACTTCCAAAATGTGATCCGCTGACTCCAAATGCAATGTCGTAATAACAGTAGTATCGAATACATTTATGTAGAGCAGAATAAACCTATTATATATAATTAAAGTTACTGCTAATGTTTAAGAAAAACAATGAGCACATACATAGGTAGCAATCCAGCGTTACGTGGCTAATTTGAAGAAGCCGTGTAATTTATGAATATCAGTCTCGTATCCGTAGGTATCACTTAGTTTTTACCAATCCCCTTTTCTTCTGGGTGGGCCCCTGTTTTTGTGAATGCCTACGGTGCGAACGACCATGGTGGCTGAGAGCCCGTAGGTCTGAAATTATTTACTTGTAATTGGCCACATAACCATTGGATCATTTGCGGCTACAATGCAATTTTTGTTATTTTTACTTGCTTCTTTCACTTTCGTATTGCTTAAGATGACCCAGGAGATTTGAAGGAGGACGAAGAGGACAGCTTTATAGCATACCTAGAGCCTGATATTTTTGATTCTGTAACGGACAATAGCCGCAAAACTAAGAAGCCATATAGACAATGGCATATTTTATCTATTAATAGTGGATACGACGAGCTAGATGCTTCACAAGATCAGCCTGACGATACAAACTCATTCAACCGTTCTCAGGACTTAACAACGCAGCCGTCACAAACCATTGATTTATGGTCAACACAAGACAGAGACATTCGGTTGTTACAGCACGAAAGCAAGGACTTACAACCAATTTTAAACTGGCTGGAAGACGGTAATCTCCCCGAAACCGATAAAGAAGCCAGACAGATCATTTTACAGTCTGAAAACTTTCAAATTGTCGACGGATTACTATATCATTCACACTACCCTCGCACTAAACGGTTGAACAAAATTAAACCGGTTATACAACAGTTATGTGTACCTGATGTTCTCCGAGAACTATTAACAGCGTATCATGACAATAACGCCCACCTGCCTACACATGTCAGGGTGTGACCTACACTCTGCGTGGCTCATCTCCGACGGTTGCTACGGCAACTACAGCTGTACTTAGTTGCTCGTTCAGGTCGACTGACGCGGTGCTGCTGACTTTCGGCGAAATCTAGAGCACGCTCATCTGTCGTCACATCTTCTGCTTTCATATCTCAATTAGGCCTACTGTATCCGCATCCGAATTATTAGACCCTACGCCATTACGCTGTGTTTATGCGTTTATTTCTAATTCATGTCAACATGTCTGTCTGTAAGTCTTCCTTACAAAATGTTGCGATTCTTAAGCTCATTCACTGTTAATAATGAAGTCTGTCCGTGTGCTTTTTGTTTGCCATCGCAATGTTGCTTTAGTTTGCGTTACACTTTTGCTTTTAAAGTTTCATTCTTACTTCATTGGTACTTGAGTTCATGCCTTACGTTTGACTTTGTTCGTCATCTACGGTTAGTCCCTACTGATGCCTTCTTATATCATGCGGGAACTTTACTTTGTTTACCCTACTTTGTCTTCATTTTGTTTTTCATTTTAATCGTAGTCAAAGCCAGAAGTCTTTGCTCTTTATGGCAGTCGTGTATAGCAGTGGAAGTTTTATCATTTTAATCATTAACTAAGTTCCTTATAGAGTGCTATCCACTGTTATAGTATTCCGTTTTTCGTATCAGAAGAAAGTCTTCCGCCTTTAGATTATAAATGGGATATTAGCACAGATATCTGGCTGGACTGAAACCGAACTAAGCTAAGTTGTCCACCGACTATCCCTGGGGAGGTCTCTGTGTATCCATGACTACATATAGGTTACGGTCGTCGACTTGCCAATCCTCTCCACCCCGAAGTGTTCTGAAAACTATTGTTTGTTGATTTGAATTCGACTGTCATCAGAACGCGTCTGCATGTCGTTAAAATAAGTCTGCTTTTTCGTTTGTTCGAGTGACGTTCATAGCTGACGTGAGCTGTCACAAGATACGTGCACTGGAAACAGTGATGTGGTCCCGGCTCCAAGAGATCGCAATTAAACGACGTTGTCGATGACTTCTCGTCGGGTACAGGAGAGCACTGCGAGTGTCGTGGTGTTGAAGTGGCACCACTGAAACTGCCCGTAGGACTCAGCACCGCTGACGTCGACGACTCTGAGCTCGAGGTTGTCGCGAAGGTTGCTGTACGACTCGACGTCCAGAGCCGCTCGGCTCGAATCGGCTGTTGAGAATCCGCTACCCATGCTAGTGCGCAGGTTGCTCTGTTTCTGTTACGATTTTAGTCGCAGCTGTTGTTATTCTTCAGTTGACCACCTGATGTTGCTGCTACTGTTGATTATTTGTTGCGATATAGCGTACTGTGTGTTTAAACTTGATTCTGTTACAATTCGTCCACTGTTCACATTCGTATATTTGTCGACGTATTCGAGCACAATAGCCGTCGTGGACGGCTTTGTATTATACTTCAGTTCGGCCCCGTGGTGATACGGCAACATGTGCCTCGTAGGCCTACAGCTGACGCTGTCACCTAGCCGTTGGCACAGAATCGGCTATGGGACTAAGGCAAAGAATGAACGTACAATTCGTAGATGCTGCTATGAATACACCGCTGCCAGCCACAGATCAACCAAATGATTCAGCAGCAAGCAATGCCGACCAACAACCTACGTCGTCCAGTGGTCCGGGAAATGGTGTCTGGGATTGCAGCGACATATCGTGACGTGACGTGAGCAGTTTCGTAACGGCACATCAGCACATAATAGGCTATTCAGTGCCAGAAATGGTGGATAGCAACAGAAGAAGTATGTAAGAATAAAATGAGGTATTCGCTAACAAATAATAAAAAGTTGTGTAAAATCAAGGCTATACAGCTAATATAAAATTAAAGTAACAAACATTAAAGTTGGTGATAAAAATTGGTTTCTTTGATAAAATTAATTATAGTATGATTGTCAATGCTTTTAAACAAGTCTGTGACAAAAGACACTGAAGTATTTTCACGAATGTCGTGCAAGTTGCGACATTCCACTAATATATGTTTTACTGTAAGTGGAATTCCACAAGACTGAGAGGTCGGAGGATCATCACCAGACAATAAATATGAGTGGTGAAACGAGAATGACCAATTCGAAGTCTGTTGAGTAGTACAGAATCGTAACGGGACATATATTTGCTATCATTGAGAATGCCAACAGTGGGGTAAATAGATAAGTTCATTACCTTCACAGCAGTCCCATACCTCTTGCCATTCGTCTAAACAGAAATTAGAGACGCACGGTAAAAGTTCACGTGCTGGAAGCTTCATATTTCTAACGGGCAACGACAGATCTGATTTTGCTGCAGTGTCAGCCCTCTCATTGCCAAGAATATTGACATGACTGGGTATCCAGCACAAAATGATTGTTTTGCCACTGTTAGCAAGATGAGTGTAATCCTTTATAATATTTTGCACAATATCTATTTCGAGCTTAAAACCACTTATAGCTTCAAGGCTTGACATGGAATCTGAAAAAAATAATAAAATTCGTCTCTTTACTAAGGCGAGTGGCAGCCAGTGCAAGTGAAATAGCATGTAGCTCTGCTCTGAAGATGCTGGATTTATTTGGAAGTCTGGTAATTTTAGTAACACTTCCATGAACCACCGCTGCTGCCACTTGGTTCCCCATCTTAGAGCAACCAGTGTACAATCTATAAAAAATCTTTGTAATGATCACAAAACTCAAAGAACTTATTTCGGTAGATCTCAAGTGAGGTGTTATCTTTGAAGGAACGATGAATAATGTAATTTACATGGGGTCGCTTTAATAACCAGAGGAGTATCAGGGATTGAATGTATTAAGGCACTCCTTTTTACGAAACCGATAGCCCGCAGCTCTGGTTGGACTCGAATACTTAGAGGAGAAATCTGATTTGGTTTTCGTTCAAAGAGATCTTTAAATTTACAATTTGAAGACAGTGTTATATGTAGGATTTTGAGGAGATGATGAAAGTTTTAAGCAGTACTGAATACAGAGCTTTCTCCTCCGGATGTAGAGGTGGTTCGTTTGCAAGTACACACAGGCTGGAGGATGGAGAGGTTCGATAAGCATCAAGACATAAACGAAGTGCATGATTCTGTACAGGGTCCAACATCTGTAAGTAAGAACCACGAGCAGAGCCATACACAATACAGCCGTTATCTAGTTTAGATCTGATAAGAGACCTAAAGAGACGTAATAGGGTTTGTTGATCTGCACCCCAAGAGGTGTGCGTCAACTCGTAACAAGTTAAGAGCTTTTGTGCATTTATTTTTCAAGTAACGCACGTGAGGAAGAAATGAGAGTTTTTTGTCAAAGATTATGCCCAAGAATTTGACTTCCTTGACTGAATATAACTTACATTCACTAATACCGCTGCAGTTCATATCAGCGACAATGATTTCCTCTTCGCTGAGGTTTTAAACTTATATTAACATATCACAAGTTCATCCTAAAATTTTCTTAACAGTTTAAAACAGCAATGAACCTGGTTAAGTGCTACCGCTTGTAAAATGTGTTAATTAGTTTCTGCTTTCGACCAACCGTTTTCATTTATTAGCCCGCATTGCAGTACTTCGCATCCTATCGTTACAGAGCGTGGTCTGTCAATCTGATGTGATGTGTTCAGCGTCATCGCAGCGTTCTATGTGGAAATAGCTAAATGTCTTACTTTCGTTGTTCCTGTGTTTGGAGTCACAGCACACCTCCTTGCTTTAACAGTTCAACTTCAACAAGGTGTGCACGACGGCATTCACAGAGAAACAACGGAATCAGACAAGAAAAGAACGGCTAATGATTAGATTAGTTGGAGTTTAACGTCCCTTTTCAGCAGAAATATGGCTATATCAGAGACGAAAGAACGGCTAATGTGCGCTCGGTAAACCGCCTATTTGGAAACACGTTTCTGCTAACATCTCCCTGATGCAGATGAACTGCCCGGCCAAAGAAACGGAA
>Ga0209259_1000290_pt1 | contig 14089 bp, 10 predicted proteins | sample WorMetGr2BELIZE1_FD_187417 | JGI IMG/M metagenome (GOLD analysis project Ga0209259, IMG submission 187417) | Marine gutless worms symbiont microbial communities from Max Planck institute for Marine Microbiology, Germany - Inanidrilus... ...
ATATATATATATATATATATATATATATATATATATATATACATGAATTCACCGTCATGTTGGGACTTTCACCCCGTACATTACTTGGGGGGACATTTCACAGGTGCCGACGAAACACGTGTTCGTAGTGGGACTTCAGTCATGTACACCTTCATAGCGGGACCGTTGAATTTTGCACCTACATTAGTGGGACATTGCGTCAGGAGTGCTGACTTGGACCTGCTATACAGCTGCAAGTGTACATGTAGACACATTTCTACATGTATTTCATATTTGTCGCAATGTATTCCAAATTTTACGTCTCCACGTCGCCTTATTTTTTCGCGTATATATACACCACCATATTGGGACTGTTGGACTGCAACACCTAGATTAATGGAACACTCCATCAAGCGCATTGACATGGACCCACTGTTGAACTATTTTTTGAAAATTTTTATGTCTCTTAATCGCCGGAACCTTTCTGCATGTAACATTGCATGACCAACAGGACGCTCATCGTCAACCATACCTATTACCTACCTTGTGGCAGTATTACCTGCTTGACCCATTATGGGTAAAAAAATTATCAACATGTCAGTATAGGTGAATAAGTGTTCAAACTATTTTGACACAAGGCCGCATCGTCGCCGCACATGGACGGCTTAGTCGTATTTGCCACCTGGCGCCAATGTGCACCGATATATAGAAATCCAAAAAATGGTTTTAAAATGGATCTGGACCTCCATGTAATGCATGGTTCATTGGGCCCACTGGAGTCCTCAATCCAAACTGCATCTCGATCGGTGCAGCCGTTTTTGCAGGGCTCACTAGCGTGACAGACCGACAAACAGACCGACCGATAGACCACGCTACTCAATTGTTAGGTAATAGGCCGCATCTACGTACGTAGTACTGCGATGCGGCCTAAAAATTAGGACAGATGTGACTCCTGTTTACGTAGATCCACAATGATGTCACTGATATATTTATATACACCGATGAAACACGTATTCGTAGTTGGACTTCACTTACATATGGATATACTCACCTCCATATGGGGACTGATGACTTTAAAATCTGCATTACTGGGACAGTGTCAAGAATGTTTACGTGGACTCATTATAAGTTGTAAGTGTACATTTCTATACCATTTCTTGTGTACATAACATTTCTAGCGATATTTTTTTGAATTTTTGTTTCCATATCACACCGGCTATTTAGAAACATAACCAACTTAGTACTTTATGGGTGAAGAAGTACCTATTCAGATTGTAAACTCTTTCGGCAGGCCGCTAACCCGGGTCTCCCCCAAAACCTCTATTTACAGATCTTACCAGCTTCGTAAGAGGCATCATCCATATCTCCTTCCCACTGTTCAATATTCGCAGTTTAAAAATTGTTATATCAGTCGGTGTTTATTCAAATATGTATAACCTACCATTAGACCTACTCACGTCACGTTCTGTCATCCTAGTTTTTAGTCAGTCTTTGCTTTAGCCTCATCTCAGTTCATTTTTCCGTTTTATGCTTTGTGGACTATATTTTACTTGTATTTTATTTGTATTGTATTTTGCATTTGTATTGTATTTTGTAAGAGTGTACGCATGTCACATTTTAATAGAAGGCTACTTGCCTGCTTGCTTACACTCTGGCAAAAATTAAAACGTACGACATGACCACTGTTTACGTGGATCCTCTACGAAGTAAGTTGTTAGTGTACATGTGTGTGATGTCTTTGGTTGGTTGGCTGGAGTTTAACGGTGTGATATCTTTGTGATTATTAACGCATTATTGATATACGGCAGTTTCATACACCGATGAAACAAGAATTCATAGTGGGACTTCAGTTACATATATGCATAGATATATGGCAGTATTCATAGCGGGACGAGCCTAGTATTATACACCAACGTTAGGTGGACATTTCATCTTAGTGGGACCTTTACTTCTTATATATATATACATATACACCTCCATGTTGGGACTGTTGACTTTATCACCGACAGTAGTGGGACATTATCAAAAACGTTATGGGTGAAGAATTACCTACACGGTGGCAAAAATTAAAACTTACGACATATATGACCATTGTTTACGTGGAACCACTATGAAGTAAGTTGTTAGCGTACATGTGCATGATGTCTTTGGATGGTTGGTTGGAGTTTAACGGTGTGATATCTTTGTGACAATTAACGCATTATTGATATACGGCAGTTTCATACACCGATGAAACAAGTATTCATAGTGCGACTTCAGTTACATATATGCATAGATATATGGTAGTGTTCATAGCGGGACGAGCCTAGTATTATACACCAACGTTAGGTGGACATTTCGTCTTAGTGGGACCTTTACTTCTTATATAATATATATACATATGCACCTCCATGTTGGGACTGTTGACTTTAGCACCGACAGTAGTGGGACATTATCAAAAATGTTATGGGTGAAGAATTACCAACACGCTGGCAAAAGTTAAAACTTACGACATATATGACCATTGTTTACGTGGATCCACTGTGAAGTAGGTTGTTAGTGTACATGTGCGTGATGTCTTTGGATGGTTGGTTGGAGTTTAACGGTGTGATATCTTTGTAACTATTAACGCATTGTTGATGTACGGCAGTTTCATACACCGATGAAACAAGTATTCATAGTGGGACTTCAGTTACATATATGCATAGATATATAGTAGTATTCATAGCGGGACGAGCCTAGTATTATACACCAACGTTAGGTGGACATTTCATCTTAGTGGGACCTTTACTTCTTATATATATATACATATACACCTCCATGTTGGGACTGTTGACTTTAGCACCGACAGGGTCTATGGTCAAAACGGCGACAGACCAAAACGGCTAAAGTCAAAACGGCGACACCAAAACGGCAACAGACCAAAATGGCGACAAACAAAAACGTCGAGTGTCAAAACGGCGACAGAACAACGGAAAGATATCCAAAACGGCACAAAATGATCCAATGCACACAAACGGTCGCCCAAAAATCGCGTGTTGCTTATTTGACAAAAACAAAATATATCGCGTGGTTCTGCAACTGTTGTGACTGCACGGATCGAGCCCAAAATATGCGACGGCCAGCTAGCCCCAGAAAATATACTCTGGGTGCTCCTGATTTCATCGAAATTGGTTCACGTTCGGCGAAGTTATACCCGAACGCGTGAGCACCATCAAAACGGACCGTATATATAATGTTTCCAATATTCGGATGAAGCCTAGCCTCCGGCCGAATAATGAAACAACCAATATTAGCATCTCTTATCCTCAGTAAGAGTCCATCAGCACGGACAGAATCTGTATTCCAGAAAAAGTCAGAACTCCGTGCTTTTCTCCAAGCATACTCTTATGACACAGCACCACTCTATACTTGCAAAACAGCGTTTAGTGCTCTACAAGAAGATAATCTAACCTCAGTGTAGCTAATTTTAACTTTACATCCAGTACTAAAATAAACACAGGGTATTTAAAAGTACAAACATAACTGAACTCAGCAACACCAAGTTTAATTTACAGCGATTATGTTTAACACGTAGAAACAATTCGTGTAACTGTAAGTGCGTAATGGGGACCAAGTACCACAAACACAAGTCGTCCTGCATTGATTAACCATTAGCTGTAAAAAAACAAACACGAAGCCTATTTCAGTAGCTAAGTTTAATTTGCAAAGTATCATGTATGAAAATCGTTCGATATGGATGCTGAATCAATTAAAATCAGTATGATCCATGTCGTAGCTATAGTCTTCATTACAAGCACTAGTGTCTATGAATAAAAAATTCGACCCCGAAGAACAAAAATTGGGCGGGGCGATATGTCGAAAAAATCACCATCCCGGTAGTTATTCTGGGGTTTAATTACGGAGCTGGTGCTGGAATAATAATGCACCAATCTGCCAAATTTGAACAGCTGGGCAAAGCATGATTAAACGAATTTTCCCGCCCGTTATCAGCGGGCTCGCGATGACTCCCTGGTTCTGAGAGTTGGTTAGAACGAACAGTAGCAAATTCAGGGAGGGCATAGAACAATTATTAGCACCTTTAACACGTTTTACATTTCATATGTTACTACAATTTGGAATGAGGCTACTTAATAAGTTACTAGGTCAAAAAAATTTTAGGACAAATTTGGGACCTTTCATTCCTGCAAAACTGAGGAATGGAAATTTGGTATGATTATTTTTTTCAAGTTGTATAATCGGATAATCTGTGGGGGCCATAATATACCTGTCGTAATCACTGCTTAGAAAGCAGTCTGTTGACAAAAGACAAAGCCATTGTCAATTCACTACCATCACTGTCATGCCACTTGGCACAAGCCAAATATTCATCCACCCCAGCTCTTGAGCCTATGTTCGTATGCGTTTGTTGAACAGAATCAGCAGACTCATAACACACTTGGCCAACATTATTCAATCATGCAAACATTTCCTTTGCCCGAGATGATCGCTGTACTACTGAATACATTTTACCAAAAATTTTCTGCAGCTCTTGTCAACGGAACAACTGTGACGTGCCGCGAGCTCACGCTCTTGATTAGGTTTCGCCCCTAGCGCGGGAGCTGCATCATTATCTCTTTCCGTGGGGAGCTCGGCAGTACTGGTAGGTGCTCTTCGGTTGTCCGGCTCGTCAGCACTGTGAGAGACCAGATTCCCCATGGTGGATCGTGAGCTCTGTCAGGCGATGGATTAGCGGAAGCAAGGGGAGCGGTCGCTCGTAGCTGCTAGTAGCTGATGAGAAGCGGCTCGTATTGCTCGAAGCTGAACTCGTAGTGGACAGGCAGCTGCTCGTATAGTCGACGGGAGCTGCTCGTAAATGCTCATGCTGGGAGCTGCGCTAGGAACTGAGCTGACTAGCTGAGCTTATAGTCGACAGGGAGCTGCTCGGAGATAAGCTTGCTAAATGGGGCTCCCTATATGTACATACAATATAGCTCTTCCTCCAGCTCACTCTAGTGGCCACTAATGACCCTCCGCGCCAGTTACCTAGAGCGGCGCTAGCTCTGGCTGGTCTAATACCACTGGGCTTATAGTTATTTAATTTGACGAGCTCCCGAGGTCATTAGCTAATGAGCTCCCTTAAGCTCCGGGAGCTCTCGGCGAGCTATCGCTCGCATGGTTCCGAGCTCTCTTTCCGAGCCCGACACACAACATGCGTCGCGAGAACCATTCTGAACGCTTCTGACTGAGTCTGGTGTTTATATAGGGCGAGCTGCGGCCTGGAGGGCGCTGATTGGCTGTTGCGTGCGCGTGCGCCACCTAACGACTACTGCGGCGGGGATCAGTTATTACTAGCGGGATCATTTATTATGAGCGGGATCATTACACTCTCCCTTACCGAGATATTTTGTCGTCCTCGATAATGGAGCTCTTAACTACGACGTGCTCATAGCATTGCTCCCTAAGAACTTAGGTGACTTGAATGACCTTTCAAAAAGAATTTCCTGGCCACAATTTAGGTGCTCGAGGCTGCGTGCACTTTTTTGTTTATTGCGAACACCATCTTTTTCGCTGGTGGGAGCACGATCTTTTCCTAGAATCCTCCAGATCTTTCACGTGGGTGTCGCTCGTAAAACATGTAAGCTAGTACAATAATATACAATTATGCAGTAGGTAGCCGAGGCTCGTACAATGTTCAATAGACAGACTTAATTACAGCTCGTTAAATTACAAAGATAAACAGAAAGCTAAAACACAATACAATTCCTCGAGGTGAATTCATCTTACTGGGGCGTATCTACTACCGTCAGCAATCACCACGGCTACAACCTAAGCTACTGATGATCAGGGAGCTGTTGATCGGTCGGGAGCTGTTGAGGTCGGCAACCAGCTCGGACGTTCTACGGCTCCTCACGCCAACTCGCTGCTGTCATGACGCTCAGCTTCTGACGTTGATGCATGCTTAACTCTTGTTATCTTCTTCAGTCTGACTCAGCGGGAGCGCTCGCCGGAGATGCGAGCAGAACTCTCGGTTTGGTAGCTCTCATTGCTCTTTTGAGGTTCTCATTCGTTCGTCGCTCGACGGCTCCTTCCGAAGTTAGGAGCCGTATACGTAGGGTGACAGTGACGTAATTTTTTCATATCATATCTATTCTAGCTGTTTTTCCGCCATGTTGTAGGTCAAGCTCTGCCAAACATTTCTTACTCGGACATCACTTTCTTTGTAAGATGGCGCTTATACGGACATTTTCGTAAACCAACTGATTCAATTTTATTCGAATAAAACCATAAATCTTCACCCCTTAACTACGCACAGTACGACGGTCTTGACCTACAAAATGGCGATCGTATTGTGACCATAGATATGTGACGTCATTTCACCCTATCTATTCTTGACTATCGGCATTCCCATGAGAAGGTCTGACTAGTTCGGTAGTCGCAACATAAATGTCAAGGGCAGCTCCCTGCTCCCTTCTTATACTCATCCGAGTAGCCCGCACGGCTGCAGCCACCGGTGTGCACGGTCGGTGCTGTTAGACGCTCGGTTCTTCCCACTCGCCGGCCCGCAGCACGCAGCAGCGCGTGCTCGGACCGTTGCCAATGACAACAGCTTTCTGAGCCCTTTCTCGTTATAGGTCGTATTCATTATCGGACTTTGCTGTAGACTTCATACACTCCCTGCGTATTATTACTGTTGCTCCCTAGCAATGGAAACACATTGTTTTCCTCTCTACGAGCTCTGTCGTATTCAGCTGGTATATCGATTACTGCTCATTGCAATAATATACGGTGCTCCTTTCTAATAGCTCCCTTGCCCACTGGCTGGAATTAGTCGTACATATTCGTCTAAATATTTCTGTGCACGCACCTCTCGTCTGGCCTTTCTGCTGGACGAGCACTATCCACCTCATAGTCAATATTTATACACAGAGCGCTCTCTTCTTCAAGCTCGGGCTCGTCATGGAGCTCGGTGTTAGCCGATTTGGCGCTCACTTGCTCGACAGCAGGTTCAGTATTGGGCGCCTTTACTAATGCTTCTTCATCAGCTCTTTCAGAGAGCTCTCTGACGACGGAGCTCGGCTCGTCGGCGAGCCAGCTCTTTGGAACTTCACCCAAGAACGGTTTTACCTTGTCGATATGGACCGTCATTGTCTTAGCTTCAATGCTTCGTTGGAGCTGTACAGTGACTGGTGACGGCGTGTCGACAGTACGGAAGGGGCCACTATACTTCTGCTCCTATTTGTCTTGGCGTCCGACAAATTTGCGAGGATTGAAGTAGTATACTGACTGGCCTTTCTTTTACTGTTTGGCTCGTACTCGTGTGTCGTAATACCTTGTGTTGCGGTCGGCCGCTTTCCGAAGAGCGGCTAGCGTCTCTTCATAAGCAATTGTCACGCGCTCCCTCATGCTCTCTACGTAGTCGTCGTAAGTCTCGCTTGAGGGCTCGTTCGGGGAGCCGTACATTATATCTGCGGGAGCTCTCACTTCTGTTCCAAGAGTGAGCATGTTGGGCGTATGTCCTGTCGACTCGCAGCGGATCGCTCGATATGCGCTCATCGCCAAGCTAAGACAAGTGTCCCAGTCTCTCCGGTGGCTCGCTACGGTCTTCCCTAAGATTGCGTTGATGGAGCGATGAAGCCTTTCCACTAGATTTGTCGACGGCTTGTGTGGTGATGTACGGAGCTTGTCGATGCCGAGCATCCGGCATACGTGCTTCATTGTGTTTCCATCCACTTCCTTCCCTTGATCGCTGAGCAATGATACTGGGCTCCCGAAACGACAGAAAACTTGCTCGACGAGCACTTTAGTAATTGGCTCGGCTTCCTTGGAGCGGAGCGGAAAGGCTTCTGCCCACTTGGTGAAGGTATCCACATATGGGAGGATGTAAGTATGGCCTCGCTCGGAGCGCGGGTGTGGTCCGGTCAGATCGATATACCACCGCTCATAGGGAGCGCCAGCGATAACAGGCTGTAGCGGTGCCGAGCGTCGGAGCTTCCCTTGGTGATATTCTTTGCAGGGCTCGCATCGCTTACAGAAGCAGACCGTGTCTTCCTTCCAGGTGAGCCAGTAAAATCGTCGTTTGACTTGGCCGAGCGTGTGTTGTATGCCAAAGTGCCCTCTCGTCCCTCCTTCGTGACAACAGCAGAGCACGTGTTGGACTGACTGACGGGGAACGAGGAGCTGCGAATAAGGTTGCTCGCCAGGCTTTCCTACGGCTCTTCGTCGTACGAGCCCTCTCGTACTTCCAAGCGCTCCCATTGGTTATACAGTCTTTTAGCGCTATCTGAAACGGTTGCGAGCAGAGCGAGCGTTGGTTGCTTCGTAGACTGAAGGCGCAATTGGAGAAGCTTCCCTATCTCTGGATCAGATTGCTGACGTGCGGCGAGGCTCTCCATTACCGAAGTCTCTAGTTCCGTTTTGGCTTGCTCCTTGTCAGGCTCCAGGACAGGTCTCGCGCTCGGTATCTGCTCCCTGAACTCGGACTGCTCGCAGCTACTAGCTTCGTCTTGCTCGGTAACAGCATCGTGGAATACCATATCCAGTTGCTCGCTACTAGTACGCTCGCTGTCAGATTCACTTGCTCCTTCGTAGCTCACTGCGAGCGATCCAGCTCTTCTACTGAGCCCGTCAGCATTTGAGTGCTTTCTATCGTCTCTGTGTACTATCTCGTAATCGAATTCTTCGATAAAGGTGAGCCAGCGAGCGAGCTGTGGCATCGGCTCGGGAGTCTTTCGTAACCAGGACAGAGCAGCGTGGTCAGTGCGAATGATGAAGTGTCGTCCGGTTAGATACTGGCGAAACTGCTTAAGCCCGTTCACGATAGCAAGGAGTTATTTCCGAGTCTTGTCATAGCGTAGCTCGGGCTTGCTCATTGTCCGTGACGAGTAGGCGATTACCTTCTCGATTCCGGATTGCTCCTGGGACAATACGGCTCCCAGGTCGTAGTTGCTCGCATCACAGTCGAGATTATAAGTCCCTATGTCCATAGGCAAAGCAAGAATGGGTTCGTACATGTCTCGGAGCTTGACAGCTTCAAATGCTGGTTGACACTCAGCTGTCCATTCATACTTGGCTCCCTTCTTTGTGAGAGCGTACAAAAGTGCTGCTATCATAGAGAAGTCTTTCACGAATCGGCGATAATAGCCGCATGTTCCAAGGAACGGTCGTAGCTCCGTCAACGTCTCGCACGGCGGCCAATCCCGTATTGCTCGGACCTTCTCCGATTGCATCGAGATGCCGTGCTCGGATACAACGTGTCCGAGGAAAGAAACGCTCCGTCGAAAGAGAGGACATGCTCGATTTCAACTTGACGTTTGCCGAACGAATTCTACTGAAGACTTCTCGTAGGCGAGCGAGCTGCTCGTTAAAGCTCCTGCCAAATATTATAATGTCGTCAAGGTAGACCAGGCAAGTCATGTAGGACAGCCCGCATAGGACGAAATCTATGAGCCGGTGGAACACGGAGAGCTCCGGTTAATCCGAAGGGCATGGCCGTGAAGCGGTAGCAACCTGCTCGCGTTACGAAGGCTGTCTTGTCTCGGTCGCTCTCAGCTATCGGAATGTTGTAGTAGCCGGCTAGGAGGTCCTATGTACTGAACCAGGACGAGCCTTGCAGAGCGTTCAGACAGTTGTCAATGAGCGGTAACGGATAGCTGTCTCGTACGGTGACGCGGTTGAGCTGCCCGTAGTCAATGCACAATCGGAGCGAGTTATCCTTCTTGCGTACGAGCACGACGCTGCTCGCCCATGGGCTCGCTGCCGGCTTGATAATACTGTGAACCTTCATTTGCTCGACTTGCTGGTCAATAATGTCCAGATACTTGAACGGGTGTCTCCTGAGAACTTGTCTGACAGGGCGATGAGCTCCCATGTCGATGCGATACTCTACATACGGCGTTCGACCGATGTCGTACTCCCCTTTGGAGAAGATGGAGGAGCTGTGTTCGTCAAGGAGCTCCTTAACCACTCCTTGCTGCTCTTTAGTCAGCTCTTTCGGGAGACTGCTCATCATTTGCTCGACTACGTCGACTTCGGGAGCTAGGGGCTCCCTCGACGAAAGCTCGTTGCTCGTCTCGACCTTAGCTCTTTCTATCTTGCCGAGCCCTGCTCCCTTCCGGAGAACTTGGTCGCAAGTGTCAGTATTGATGACTCGGACTCGTTGCTTGGTAAACCGAGCGGGTAGAACGCTCCTTCCAGTATATACGTGGCTCAGATTCGGCACCTTAAGAGCTTCAGTGATTCCTTCATAGGGAGCCGCTCCGCGTCCTTCCCGAGTAATACGGACGGGCACTTCTGTCTCCTGTCTAGGCGGAGCTCGTCTCGACTATGACTCGTCAACAACCCACAGGGAGCTCGCGGTGAAGAGCGATCCACTCGTTGCCGTCTCCGAAATGGACTTGCTCGTTTGCATAGTCCCATTTGAGCATTCCCTGCTTAGCCATCCAGTCGCTCCCGAGGATGAACTCGTCCAGATCGGGCGTTATGTGTATCTCATGCCGTACGCTCCGTTTGCCTATCGCGAGCGAAACGCTAGCGACTCCCTCGATGAGCATGTGCTCGTTGTTGGCAGCCTTGACGGACTGAAGCTCGGTAGGCCGTATCTTCCAATGGTGCTTCTTTGCGAGCGCGCTCCCTGCGATGGTCACATCGCAACCGGTGTCGATGAGCGCTGGTATCGGTCTTGCTTTCTACTTGTCGATAATGCATACGGGACGGGAGTGCTCGCCAATCGGGCAGATCTTGCGTCTGTCGTGCTTTCTTTTTTCAGCATTGGAGACCTCCGGGCAGGCTCAGAGCCGATGCCCGGGAGCTCCGCATCCCCAACAGGTGCCTTCACTTGGCGGAATGTGCTCCCTCGCTCACTGTCCAGTCGCTCCTGTAGTTGCTCGTGGTGGAGCGGTGTTTTACTAGCGAGAGCGTGAGCGGGAGCAGGAGCGGTCGCTGTGAAGCTCTTTGCCTCGGTCAGTTGAGCTTCGAGGTCGTCGACTCGCCTGCTGAGCACAATTATCTGGTCTTTTTTCTGCAGCTCCGTAAGCTGCTTCTGTAGCTCGGCGACTTGTTTCTTGAGCACGGCTCTCTGCTTGTCCTTCTTTTCTGGCTCCGTTATTTCCCGAGCATTGCGCTCCCTTCGGCTGCTCTGCTCGAGATCCCTAGACCATACTTCCAGCTGGCGAGCAACTCGTAATGCCGAGACAAGGTCTTTCGGGGAGCGCTCGCGAACTTTGAGAGCGAAGTTAGGATCGTCGAGAGCGTCAATGAAGTAGTCGCATGCCATTGTTTCGCGAGCTCCGTGATCGAGCTCGGGAAGAGCAAGAGCGGCGAGTCGTCGGATGTCAGAATGGAGGTTTCGGAGCGTCTCGTTTGGCCGGCGTCTGCGGCTCTTTAGCTTGGATTTGTCGGACTGTCTGGCCTCGCCAAAGCATGCCTTCAATACCTTTATCATCTTCGACAGGGAGCCGGTTGTATCTGCGCTGTAATCCCAGAGGACTTGACCGGCGCTCGTCTCTAGGGAGCTCCGAAGGTATACGAGCTGCTTCCTCTTGGTTCACTGGTTGTACGAGGCGCAGTTCTGGAACTGAACGAGAAATGACTCGAACGAGCCAGCTCCGTCATACTTGGGAGGCTTCAGAATATGCTTAGGTCTCGTATGCTCGTGAATACTGGTCTCGGACGAGGAGGAAGACGAGCTCTCGGCTCGCTGTGACGAGCGCATTATCCTGCTCGAGCGGGAGCGGGAGCCACGACTGTTCTCTCGGGGAAATCGAGCTCCCTGCTCGTCATCGGTTTAGGAGCCTTTTGTCTCAGTGAGCGTGTCATCTAGGTTGTTCCATCGGAGCTGTACGCGAGTCCTTTTTGACGTACCGCTGCTCTTGAAAAGGGCTCGGCTTCGCTCGAGCGACTGTGTTGACTGAGCATTCCTTCGGGGAGCGGCGGCCTTCTTGACGTCGTACCGGCTTCCTTGATTCGTGCGACCTCGATGTTGCTCCCCGTGAGACGCTCGGGCAGACGGCGATGCTCGTCTGGCCTTCCTTGTCAGCTGTTTTGACTTGTCTGCTTGCTCGGTCGTTGGACTCGGCGCCAAGGTGCTGGAGCTCGCACCTGTGCTCGGAGTCTGATATTCAGACGGAGGGAGCACCGTCCACTGAGCTGCGTCCGGTTCCATAGGCCGGCTTACATATGCTGAGTGCGGGGAGCGAGCGGCTGCCTCTGGTGTATCGAACAGGCTCGGACTGCCGTCGTAGTGAGGCAGGCGCTCGGCATGCTCCGTCGGGCTGTGTGGTACATGCAAGGCATAGACGGGAGCTCCGTCAGTATTTGCCGTGGCCCCACGTTGGGCGCCATTGTGACGTGCCGCGGGCTCGCGCTCTTGATTAGGTCTAGCCCCTAGCGCGGGAGCGGCATCATTATCTCTTTCCGTGGGGAGCTCGGCAGTGCTGGTACGTGCTCTTCGGTTGTCCGGCTCGTCAGCACTGTGCGAGACCAAATTCCCCATGGTGGGTCGTGAGCTCAGCCAGGCGATGGATTAGCGGAAGCAAGGGGAGCGGTCGCTCGTAGCTGCTAGTAGATGATGATGAGCGGCTTGTGTTGCTCGTAGCTGAACTCGTAGTGGACGGGGAGCTGCTCGTAGTCGACGGGAGCTGCTCGTAAATGCTCGTGCTGTGAGCTGCGCTTGGAACTGAACTGACTAGCTGAGCTCGTAGTCGACAGGGAGCTGCTCGGAGATGAGCTTGCTATATGGGGCTTCCTATATGTACATACAATATAGCTCTTCCTCCAGCTCCGTCTAGTGGCCACTAATGACCTTGCGCGCCAGTTAGCTAGAGCGGCGCTAGCTCTGGCTCGCATAATACTGCTGAGCTTATAGTTATTTAATTTGACGAGCTCCCGAATGAGCGCCCTTAAGCTCCGGGAGCTCGTATGGTTCCTAGCTCTGTTTCCGAGCTCGACACGCAACATGCATCGCGTGAACCATTCTGAACGCTTCTGACTTTGTCTGGTGTTTATATAGGGCAAGCTGCGGCGTGGAGGGCGCTGATTGGCTGTTGCGTGCGCGTGCGCCACCTAGCGACTACTGCGGATCAGTTATTACTAGCGGGATCATTTATTATGAGCGGGATCATTACACAACTTGCAGTTGAGTGTTTGTCTTTTTCAATGTGGCGATGCCACGCTTGCCATTATGTTGAAATTTGGTAGGTTGGTGCATTATTATTCGTCCATAAAATTGTGAAAATCCACTTTCAATCAAATCTAAACATGGTAGACAGTCCCTAATGTGGACACATTTACATCGCAATAACTCTGTGGTGTATTTTTCTATTTCGCTCAAATTTTGTAAATGGTTCGATCACGTGACATGCGATACACTATTAACATTCAAGATTAAAGGGCCAAAGGTCAAGGTCGCAGCATGATCAAACGTATCAGCAGTAAAACATGAACGTACGGTAAGCACACCCATAGGCGTAAACTTCTGTAAGACACCTAGGCTCGAGCTCCCCCCCACTTTTTAAAGTCCAAGGCTTTCCAGCTTCTGAGCCCCCTCACTTTTTGTCAGATGCATTTTTTTTGCCTACTATGAAGCTGTCTTCCACTGTGTAACGAACAATAAAACAAGAAGGCCAGCATCCGCTGACAGGACAGCGCGCGCCGCCAATTTCAGGCGGCACTTAAAGGCGACGTAGGACTTTAATTGATGGCTACTTGGAAAGCCCGTTTCCGACTGCATGTTTGCTGTAATAACGAGAAGGCCAGCATCCGCTGACAGGACAGCGCGCGCCGCCAATTTCAGGCGGGACTTATAGGCGACGTAGGACTTTAATTGATGGCTACTTGGAAAGCCTGTTTCCGACTGCATGCTTGCTGTAATTAAAATGGAGTTATCTGGCAAATCAGTGTATGGCCCTGTGTTAAAGACCACGCAGCTCTCTGCGTATGCGCAAAATCACGCCAGCCTGGAACGTTGCCGTAAATCTTTTACCATGATCTTTCTCGGCGACCACGATACCCTGTTAACCGGTTCAATTTTTGGCAATCTGACAGCATTTAGGGCAATTTTTAGCCATATTTTCACTGCGCATGCGCAGGAACGCCCACTTATGAACTTCCGGTTAAAGTTCTGACATCACCATTCGATTCCTTGATCCCGATT
>Ga0209259_1000292_pt1 | contig 14079 bp, 12 predicted proteins | sample WorMetGr2BELIZE1_FD_187417 | JGI IMG/M metagenome (GOLD analysis project Ga0209259, IMG submission 187417) | Marine gutless worms symbiont microbial communities from Max Planck institute for Marine Microbiology, Germany - Inanidrilus... ...
GTCGAATATGGGCTCGATTTCCTGATGGCGATCCATCGCGGCGACGAGAAGAGGGTCGGCAAGCGTGTCGCCGTCGTCGGTGCCGGGTTCACGGCGCTGGACTGCTCCCGCGTGGCGCGCCGCCTCGGCGGCGATGAGGTGACGATCCACCTGCGGACGACCGAAGAATACATCCCGGTCTCCAAGGAGGAGATTTTCGAAGCCAAGCGCGAAGGCGTCGCGATCCGAGGTCTCCGCACCCCCGTTGGCCTGCTGACCGACGACGACGGGCGCTTCCGCGGTGTTCGTTTCGCCCAGAACCGCCTCGGCGGCTGGCGCGCCAACGGCCGGCGTCAGGCGATCCCCATCGAAGGCTCGGAGTTCGAGGAGGAATGCGACACGCTGCTGGTCGCCATCGGCCAGTCGCCGGTCTCTGAGTATCTCGATGTCGATCCGAGCCTCGACCGCTGGGGCAGCCCGGTCATCGACTCAAACGGGATGACCACGGTCAAGGGGCTGTTCGCGGCCGGCGACTTCGTCAAGGGCGCGTCGACGGTGATCGAGGCGGTCGGCCACGGCCGCCAATTGGCGATCGGCATGGATACCTGGCTGATGGGCCGGACCCGGCGCAAGCTGGTGGTCAAGATCGAACCCGTCGAGGAACCGTTGCGCGAGCGCGCCTTCGATTTCATCCCGCGCCAGGAGATGCCGACGTCGGTATTGAGCGAGCGCTTCGACGACTTGACGGACGAGGTCGAAAAGGGGCTTGAACTGGAAGAGGCCTACGAGGAAGCCAAACGCTGCTACCTCTGTTACCACAAATACGAAATCGACGTCGACAACTGCATCTATTGCCGCGCTTGCATCGAGGTGGCGCCGCGCAACTGCATCAAGCTGGTGCAGGGCGTCGAGATCAAGGAGGACGGAACCTACGGCGACCTGCAGGAAGCCAAGGAATGGAACAAGGTCGGCGCGATCTGGATCGACAACGACGAGTGCATTCGCTGCGGCGCCTGCTTCATGGTCTGCCCGACCAAGTGCATTTCGATCACCAAGAACGAGATGTTCTATCAGGACGTTGGGGAGTCGGAATCAAAATGACCGCCAAGACCCATTACGTCATCATTGGTGCCGGAGCGGCCGGCAGCGAAGCCGCATGGCACCTGCGCCGCCGCGAACCGAAAAGCCGCATCACATTGATCACGGCCGGCCGTTTGCTTCTCATCAATCGATACGAATTGCCGCGCGTGTTCGACGGTGTCGACGATTGGCGGGAATTGCTGGTTCATCCGCCCCAGTACTACGAGGACCACGATATCACCGTCAGGCGCAATACTTGGGTCACATCCGTCGATGCCGCAAACAAGGTGCTTGGGTTGCGCCACAAGGAGAAGCTCCACTACGACAAGCTGCTGGTCGCCAGCGGCGGTGGTGGTTACCTGCCGCCGGATCTCAAGGAGTACGCGCCCCTCCTGCACCCGTTCGGCGGCTACCATAACGCCATCCGTGTCTACAAGACGCTGCCGAAACGAGGAACGGTGGTGATGATCGGCGCCGACATGATCGGCCTCGACCTGGCGCGCCACCTGGTGCGAAACGGGTACACCGTCAAGGTGGTAGCGACGGAACACCTTTTTTGGCCGCACCAGCTTTCCGATGAGGAGCGCGAGACTTTCGTCGAGACGCTGACCGAAATGGGAATCAAGGTGATTTCCGGACGCAAGGTTACGGCGATCAAACAACGAAACGCCGACGGGACCGGCCGCGCCGTGGTCACGACCGGCGGTCGCGAGGTTACCGGCGATGTGGTGATGTCGTTCTGCGGATTGATGCCGTCCTTGGAGTTCATGGTCGGCGCCGGGGTGGATATCGAACGCGGACTGCTCGTCGACCCGAAGCTGCAGACCACCGACAAGAGCATCTGGGCGGCCGGTGACGTCTGCCAGATCTGGTCGCCGGAAGAGAACCAATACCGCTTCTACTACGGCTGGAAAAACGTCAAGAACATGGGCCGGATCGCGGCCATGAACATGACCGGCGGCAAGGAGAAGGTCGGTACCTTCGCCGACGAGAACCTGGTTATCGACAAGCAGGGCCATATCGACTCGCCGTTCTGGGAATACGATTAGGGGGAACCATGGGGCGTTCCACGAAGGCAACGACGGACATTCAGATCGCGTTCTGCGGATCCGCCGGTGACGGCACCATCGCTGCCGGCGATATCTTCAAGCAGGCGATGGCGGCGGCCGGATTCAACGTCATCGCCTTTGACGTCTATCCGCCGGAGATCCGCGGCTTCGGCAAGTGTATCGCACGCGCCCGCATTACCTCCAAACAGGTCTATTCCCTGAAGCCGCAGTCCGATGTCCTCATCTCGCTCGATGACTCGCACGCCATACCGCATGTCGGCGAGGTCGGCGATTTCGGCGCCGTAATCTATGAAGACAACCCCATGGCCGAGGTCGAAGAAGGGGGCCACATGTCGGCCCATGTGAAACCCTGTCACATACCCTATGGCGTCGAGTTCCGGGAGATGTCGGAACGCACCACATCGAGCGCGCGGTCCCGCAACATCGTTGCCGTCGGCTACCTGGCCGGGCTCTACCGCATGCCGCGCGAGGTCTTCCACCAGATCATCGCCAAGAAGTTCAGAACCAAGGCGGAAATCGTCACCACCTCGAACCTGGCCGCCTTCGATCTCGGTTACGATACGGGGGTGTCGACCTTCCGCCTCGACATCAGCCATGTCGGTGCGGCTCCGAAAGGCAAGTCCTCGGAAGACTTGATCATGATGAGCGGCAACGCGGCCATCGTGAAAGGGGCGCTCGACGCCGAGATCGACACATTCTTCGGATATCCGATCACCCCGGCAACGACCATCATGGAACGCTTGGCTACCGAAATGCCGAAACGCGGCGGGCGGCTGTTGCAGACCGAGGACGAGATCTCTGCCATCGCCGCCACCATCGGTGCCGGCTACGCCGGTTCGCGGGCGGCGACGGCGACCTCGGGCCCCGGTTTCGCGCTGATGACCGAGATGATGGGACTCGGCGCCATCGCCGAGGTGCCGTCGGTCATATTCGTATCCCAGCGCGGTGGACCGAGCACCGGCATGCCGACGAAGACCGAACAATCGGACCTCAATTTGGCCGTTTTCGGCGCCGCCGGCGACGGCCAAAGGATCGTTCTGGCCCCGACCAACGTCGAGGGATGCTACAAATGCGCCGGCAAGGCCTTCGAGATGGCGGAAAAATACCAGACACCGGTCGTTGTCCTGCTCGACCTCTACCTTTCCAACCGGTACGAGGCGGTGGCCCTGCCGACCCGCAATCCATTCGCCGCCGATTGTTCGAAAAAGATCCCGAAACGGCGCGTGCAGGGTCCCTACAAACGCTTCGAACTGACCAAGGACGGCGTCAGTCCAAGGGCGGTTCCCGGTGACGAAGGGGCCGTACATGCCGTCACGGGGCTCGAACACAATGAGTTGGGCCGGTCCAACGACAGTCCCGACATGCACCAGGCCATGAGCGACAAACGTCATCGCAAGCTGGATGCGGCGGTTCGTCACCCCGGGATAACCAACTTCAAGCGCTTCGGCGACACCGGCGAGGTCGATGTCGGAATTCTCGGCTGGGGCTCGACCTTCGGCGAGATCCTGGAGGCGATGTTCATCGTCCAGTCCGAGGGTATCCGCTGTTCGGCCATGAAAGTGGTCATGTTGTCTCCGTTGCCGGTGGAACCTGTGTCGGCCTTCATGGACGATTGCGCCGAGGTGCTGGTGCCGGAAGCCAATCACGAAGGCCAATTCGCCAACCTGGTGTCCGGTGCGCTCGGGCGCCCCGTGAAACGGCTGAACCGGGTGACCGGGACGCCGATGGACGTCAACGAGATCGTCGATGAAATCCGCCGCCTCGCCGAGGCCGGCAAACGGATGGCGGCGGAATGAGCGCTCGAGCTGGAGGATAAAGAATGTCCAACATGAGAGAACCGGTCTACCTGGAAGACAAGCTCAAGGAGGTCAGCGACAGCGGCCGTCTCGACTTCCGCACGGCGTCCCTGCCGACCTGGTGCCCGGGATGCGGTTATTTCTCGATCACCGAAGCGGTGACCGATGCCCTCAACCGGCTGTCGTTCAAGCACGAGGACACGGTTGTCGTATCCGGCATCGGCTGCGCGTCCAGGTTCCCGTTCTTTATCAACACCTACGGTTTCCACTCGTTGCACGGCCGGGCGCTTCCCGTGGCGACGGGGATCAAGGTCGCCAACGACGACCTCAACGTCATCGTCGTCGGCGGCGACGGCGACGCCTTCGCCATCGGCGGTGCCCATATTCCGCACGCGGCAAGGCGCAACATCGACATCACCTACATCCTGTTCGACAACGGAATCTACGGACTGACCAAGGGGCAGACATCGCCGACCTCGGTCCTCGGTTTCAAGACATCCACGTCGCCCTACGAGAACGAGGACGCGCCCCTGAACCCGTTGATGATGCTGCTGTCTTACGGTGCTTCATGGGTCGGACAGGCTTATGCCGGGAAACCCCATCACATGGCCGAGTTGATCGTCGAGGCGATCTCGCACAAAGGGTTCTCGTACCTTCACGTGTTGTCGCCCTGCGTCACTTTCGACAAGACGACGAAGACCTACGGCAACCTGGATATGACAGTCGATAATCTGCCGGAAGACCACGACCCGGCCGACCTGATGGCGGCCATGGTTCAGGCCAGGGACACGGCCACGCCGGCGCTCGGCGTCTACTACCGGGAAGACCGGCCGACGCTCGCCGACGGATTCCACGAGATCATCACCCGGGCCGGCGGCGAGGCGTAGCCTATTCGGGCCCTAACGGGCCTGTTGCATCATCCGGCGGAAGTAGCCTCGGTAGAAGACGACGGCGCTTTGCCCGTTGGCCGAAATGTCGAAGACCTTCCAACCCGACTTGGCGCGGTAGAACCGGAAGTTCAACCGGGTCGCCGATCCACGGTGCCGGTAAACAGTCAGGGGAACGACCAATTCGTTGCGGCTGTTGCCCCTGTAGGACCGTCCGACATTGACGCGCGTGAATCGGGCGTCGCCGACTTTCTGGGCCAGCGATTTCAGGAAATGCCCTTGCAGGCGGGTTGCCGCCTGGCTGCGGGCGTTGGCCGGCATGGCTCGCCAGGCGGGGCCGAGGGCCCACTTCGTCATATAGTCGAAGTCGAAATAGGGCGCGATCTCTTTGGTGACGAAACCGCTCAAAGCGTTGCTGTCGCGGCCCTTACCTTGCGACAGAAACCGGCGTAGCTTGGCGATGCCCTGGTGTACCAGCACCTCCGGCGTTTGGACCTGCGGACGCGGTGCCTGGACCCTGGGCTGCGGGGCCCGGGAGTAATACGGATTCATCCCATAAGGGTTGCCGTAAAATTGCGCCGAAACGGTTCCGGTGCCGAGGACGATGACGGCGAGGGCCAATAAGAAGAAACGGAGCATGGGGTCACCTAATAATTAAGATTTTTCGAATGTGTCTCTCTCATTAATAAGGCATTCGCGGTTGAATCACCATGAAGATTTCGTGGCGACGGGAAGGTGACCGGCCCGGCTTCAGACGTGAAAATCCCGGGCGCCTCTCACGAACTGGGTCATCCAATAGACGTGCGCGCCCACGGCGGCGGTCGGCAGCAGGACCCAAGTCAAGTCGCACAGGGCCAGAACGAGGACGATGAAACAGAAATCCGCCCGCGACAATTCGCGCAGTATAAAGACCAGCCATTGTTTGATGCCTTCTGGAACCGGTTGTGTCTCATGATGGGACCGCCCCGTGGAGTCGTATTCGTCCGCCAGTTCCGTACGGAACCGCGAATCGACGTAAAGACCGACGAAATAGTTGATCGTTCCGCCGGCGGCGCCGACCAGTCCGAGCCAAAACCAGAAGTCCTGGCCTGTCTCCTGGTTCACGCCCCAGCCAAGAGAGGCAAAAAACCCGGCGTGAACCACCCAGTCGACGAAGGTGTCGTATTTTTCGCCGAAGTCGGAGCACTGATTCTTGGCCCGGGCCACTTCACCGTCCGAGTTGTCGAGTACGTAGCAGAGTAAGAACAAACCGGCGGCAATCAGCGTTTCGAGGTAGGTTCCTTGGAATAGAAACCAACAGGTCCCGAGCCCGCATAAAAAAGACGCCGTCGTCACTTGGTTAGCGGTTATCGGCAAGCGGATCAGAAGCGGTGTTACCCTTAAGGAAACCTGCCGTATCAGCGGAAATACGGATGCCGTTGTCGTGTCGCCCATCTGTCGGCGCCCTCAAACCAACTCCTGATGATGTTGCCTGGGCGTCAGCAATATGCCGCCCCGAACCGGCGCACAACCTATTACCCCTCGCGTTCGCTGTAAATCGCCAACCGTGTGGTCGGATCGCGGCCAAAACGCGAAACACTCAAAAGAAGTAGATTAAGAATTAGAAACATTCCGAAACACTTCCGAAATCGAGCGGCAACACGACGGCCCTAAACTTTGACGACGATTAACATCGTCGACCAAGGGACAGAGATGAAGGCAGAACCGCGCCGAGATAGGACGGCGTTTTTGCGGCGCGGGACTCGGTAGGGTACCGGAGAGGAAATCATGAAATCGTTACTTCTCAAGACAAAGATTTATCTATTGCTGGCGGCCATCGGTGTCGTCGGTCTGGTGTCGGGCACGAGCATTTGGATCCTGATGGAAGGCGCCAAAGGCGATACCAGCGTCGTCAACGCGCTCGGCCGCCAGCGCATGCTGTCTCAGGCCATGGGAAAATCGGTCCTCGGTTATGCCATGAAGAAGAACCTGGTCACGGATATCCGCGAGAACATCGTCAATTTGGATAACTACATTACCAATATGCGGAAGTCCTATACGCAATTGGTGATCGGATCGGCCAAGGCGGCCGGAATGACGGTGTCGATGGACCCACAAAACGAGCCGCATCCGGCAGTCCCGTTCCCCGCGACCCTGACGCGCGCCGTCAATTTTAACCATTCCAAGGTCGCGGAAGTTTCGGTCGACGTCGTCGCAGAATTGCCGATCAACCCGGATCAGGGCCTGAAGACAGAGATGGACGTCAAGGCCAACGAATTCCTCAAGGCGAACCCCGACAAGACCTACATGGAGCCGCTGGAAACCGACGGCGGCCTTCGCCTGGTGTTCTATACGGCCGACCTGGCAACCGTCAAAGGTTGTGCGACGTGCCATTCCGAAATGCAAGATGAGGCCTATAAGGTCGGCGACATGCTTGGCATCCGGCGCTACGAGTTGCCGTTTTCCGCAGATGTTGCCGCTGGGTACGAGGCTTTGAACCCGACCTTGAAGGAATACCAAACGGCAGCGGCTGTTTTCACCAAGACGCTGGCGGCAATGAAGTCCGGCGGTGACTACCCGGCCGATCTCGCTATGGAGAAATCAATAACGGCGGTCGCCATCGACGATGACGAAATCCAGCAGGCGATCGTCGTCGTCGAAGAGGAACTGGCCGGATTCCGCCAAACCGCCAATGCCATCGCGAACGGCAGCGTTGCGAGACAAGACCAACATAGGGCGATCGGCGAAATCTTAGGCCAATCGAACAGGTTGCGGAAGGTCAGCAACGATCTGGTCGTGCAGTATTCGGCACTCGCCAACCAGAAGCAGACATTGATCCGTTTCTCCAATATAGCGGCGATGATGGTGACGCTCGCCGTTCTTCTCGGTATCGCGGTCTACTCGTCGCGAGGCATTATCCGGCCGCTGCGCCGCATGACCGAGGTCATGAACGTCGTGGCCGAAGGCGACGTCGAGGCCGAGGTTCCCGATCTTCACCGTCGCGATGAAATCGGCGACATGGCGAAATCGGTGCAGGTCTTTAAGGACAATATGGTCCAGAACCGCAAGCTCGAGGCCGAGCAATCTCAGGTCCGCGAGGCGCAAGCCAAACGGTCCGAGACCATTGCCTCGCGTACGGACAAATTCGACAAGGTCGTGTCGAGCGCAATCGAGACCGTGACCGCGTCATCGACCCAGATGCGGGCCTCTTCGGAGAGCCTGTCGGCGACGGCCGAGAAGACGAATACGCAAACGGTGGCCGTTGCCGCGGCGGCGGAAGAGGCGTCGACCAACGTTCAGACAGTCGCTTCGGCGGCCGAGGAACTGAGTTCGTCCATATCCGAAATCAGCCGTCAGGTCGGCCAATCAACGACGATCGCAGCGAACGCTGTCAACCAGGTCGAGGGTGCCAAACGACCAGGTTCAGGGGCTTGCCAACGCGGCTCAGAAGATCGGTGAAGTGGTCAGCTTGATCACCGATATCGCCGAGCAGACCAACCTGCTGGCCTTAAACGCCACCATCGAAGCGGCCCGGGCCGGGGACGCCGGCAAGGGCTTCGCCGTCGTCGCCTCCGAAGTCAAGAATCTGGCCAACCAGACGGCCCGGGCGACTGATGAGATCGGCTCCCAGATCAGCGGTATCCAAACGGCGACGCACGACGCCGTCTCGGCGATCGAGGGGATCGGCGCCGTCATCCGGGAGATCAGCGAGATCTCGACGACGATCGCGTCGGCCGTCGAGGAACAGGGCGCAGCGACCCAGGAGATCGCCCGCAACGTCGAACAGGCGGCAAGCGGCACGCAGGAAGTGACAGCCAACATCAGCGACGTCACCCAAGCCGCCGGTGAAACCCGGCAGTCGTCGAATGAGGTCCTCGAAGCGGCCAGGGAACTGATGGAAAACGCGAGTGCCTTGCGCGACGAAGTCGATTCCTTCCTCGAGGGCATCAAGGCCGCCTGACCGCGCCAAAGAAACAAACGCCGCCCCGGCAGGTTCGAGCCGGGGCGGTCGCGCGGCGCCATGGCGGCGGCGCGTCATCGCGTTCGCCTTAAGACATCGTGACGGACCAGAGAAGACAGCCGATCCGGCGTCTTTTCCCAGAAGATCCGCCTTTCCCGACGGACACAGCCGCCACGCAGCCCTTGCGCAAACGGCCCCGTGTTCTACCTTCATTAGAGAGCTCGGAGTCGGAGGAGGAAAGGCAAATGGCCATGGCTGAACGCGTCGTCCGCTTAGCGGATTCGTTTGCGCCCGATCCGGACTACCGGATATCGGTCGACGCCGTCGTCGAACATCACAGGATCGTTCTCGGTGGGGTCACCATCGCTGACAGCGACGAGGTCCTGGTGCTGCACGAAACGAGGCTGGAACCGACCTACTATTTCCCGAAAGCCCACGTCCGTATGGACCTGATGGAAGCGACCGATCACAGTACCTTCTGTCCCTTCAAGGGCAACGCCAGCTACTGGACGGTGCGGGTCGGCGAACACAGCGCCGAGAACGCGCTCTGGGGATACGAGGAGCCCTTCCCGGAGGTCCACGAGATCGGCGGCTATGTGTCGTTTTATCGCGATCGCATGGACAGCTGGTTCGTCGACGGCAAGCCCCTAGACGGATATGAACGCTCCGCCGTCCGGACGGACCCGTCGGGCGTTAAGGAAAACCCGTTCGTCGACTGGCTGCTTCGCGAGGCCTGGGACGCGACGACGACCCGCGAACTGGTGCGCCGCTTCGCCAATGCCCTGAACGAGGCCGGGCTGTCCGTGATGCGTATGAACGTCGTCATACCGACCCTGCATCCGCTGCTGGTCGCCCATTCCTACCGCTGGTCCCGCGACAGCGGCGAGGTGGTGCGCAACGCCGCTTCCAACGAGACCTTCGAAAGCCAGCAGTACCGGGCCAGTCCGCTACCGGTCATCTTCGAAGGGGAGGGCGGTATCCGGCGCTGGGTCGATGCCAAGAGCGCCAATGATTTCCCCATCTTCAAGGACCTCTACGAAGCCGGCGCCACGGAATACGTGGCCATGCCCGTGCGCTTCTCGGACGGCCAGATCAACGCCTTGACCATGGCCACCGACCGCCCGGACGGCTTCACCACCGAGGCGCTCGGCCATGTCCATGAGGTCGTTCCGCTATTGAGCCGGCTGTTCGAGGTGCACGCCAAGGCCCGCACCGCCGCCACGCTGCTCGAGACCTTCGTCGGCAAACACACGGGCCAGCGCGTCCTCAACGGCTCGATCAAACGCGGCGACGGCGAGGACATCCACGCCGTCATCTGGTTTTGCGACATGCGCCAGTCGACGCCGCTGGCGGAGACCCTGTCCAGGCGCGAGTTCCTCGACCACCTCAACCGGTTCTTCGACTGCATGGCCGGTGCGGTTATCGACAACGGCGGCGAGGTGCTGCGGTTCATCGGCGATGCGGTGCTGGCGATCTTTCCGATCGGCACCGACGAGGCCGCGTGCCGCGAGAACGCCTGTGCCATCGGCGACGCCTGCAAGCGCTCCATTACCGCGGCCCTCGACGCCCAGGCCCGGATCGCCGACCTCAACGAAGCCCTCGAAGCGGAAGGAAAACCACCGATCGATTTCGGCATCGGGCTGCATATCGGCGAGGTCACCTACGGCAACATCGGCATCCCCGAACGCCTCGAATTCACGGTGGTCGGTGCGGCGGCCAACGAGGCGGCGCGCATCGAGGCCCTGAGCAAGGAGACGGAGGCCGCGATCGTCATTTCCGAGGCCTTCGCCGGCAACTACCAGGGCGACCTGACACCCTTGGGCGATTTCTCGCTGCGCGGTGTCAACGGCACGCGGCAGGTCTTTACAATACCGGACGATGCCTGAGGTCCGAGGACGCCCACCGTGAACGGCCTTTTGGCGGCCCTCGTCATCGGCCTGCTGCTCTCGTGGAATGCCACGCCGGCGAGCGCCGACATCACCGACACGTCTTTCGAGCTTACCGACCACCGGGGCAAACGGCTTTCGGACAAAGAGCTACGCGGTAAGCACCTGCTGGTCTTCTTCGGCTACACCTATTGCCCCGACATCTGCCCGGTGGCGCTGACCAACATCGCCGAGATGCTGGATCACTTGGGCGCCAACGCCAAAAAGGTGACGCCGGTGTTCGTCACCCTCGACCCGGAACGCGACACGCCGGAACAACTGGCCGGCTACGTGCCCCACTTCCACCCATCAATCATCGGACTCACCGGCAGCGCCGACAAGATTAAGCAGATGGCGACCAACTACGAAGTCACCTACGACAAGGTCACCAAGGGCGACGACTACCTGATCAACCACTCGGGCGGCGTCTACGTCATCGACCCGGCGGGGGCCTACCTGGGGTTTTTCGAGTTCGACGAACCGCCGGCGGCGGTGGCGAATACGATTGGGGACATGCTGAGAGGCGGGGGGAGCTAAATTCCGACGACGTGATGCTTGCGGTCTCCCGCGGTTTTACGCGAGCGCAAATTCCAACGGGTGCGCATTTGCGTGGGGGATTGCCAGACGGCCTCGATCTTGTTAATCGAATGCCCAGAGAGACTCACCGACCTGCAAGAGGAAATCATGGCAACCAAAGCCACCGGAACCACTCGTAAACCGGCCGCGAAAAAGCCCGCCGCCAAGAAGCCGGCTGCGAAAAAACCTGCGGCTAAAACAGCGGCCAAGCCGAGGAAGAAAGCGGCTGGCGTCAAATCCGGCGCGGCTCAGTCCATGGGCGTGCTCGACGGCTCCATGAAGAACGTCTTTCGGAGCGCCTTTCTCAACCGGCCCTAGGCCCTAGCCGCTCTCCGGCACCACCAGTTCGAAGATCTCGACGTCTGCGGCGACGCCGCGCACGGCCTGTGTGCCGCGCGCGGCCAATTCGTGCGATTGGACCAAGGCGGCCGTCGAACCGGAAACCAGGATCCTGGTGCCGAGGTCCTTGTTCAGGGCTTCCAGCCTCGCCGCCAGATTGACGGCGTCGCCGTGTACCGTATAGGTGAGCCGGTCGTTGGCGCCGACGGCGCCGGCGATGACGGAGCCCGTGTTGATGCCGACCCGGCATCCGAGGCGCCGCCCGGCGAAGCTTTGGCTGCGGCAGGCCTCGATCATCTTTTGGGCGGCACCGAGCGCCTTTTCCGCATGGTCGTCGGCGACGATCGGCACATTGAAGGTGGCCAGGATGCCGTCGCCCTGGAACTGGGTGACGACGCCGCCGTGCTCTTCCAGGATTTCCACCATGGCCGAGAAATAGACGTTCAGCACCTCGACCGTACCCTGCGGTCCCAGGTCCTGGATCATCGCCGTGAAACCCTCGATGTCCGAAAACAGTACGCTCGCCACTGTTTCCTCCGGTGACAGTTCACCGCCGCCCTTGAGCAGGGTCTCGGCGACCCGTTCCGGCACGTAACGGCCGAGCGTCTCGCGGATCATGTCGCGGTCGCGGAGCCCGTGGACCATCTCGTTGAACGAGCGGGACGCGTCATCCAGTTCGCGAATATGGTTCGAAGGCAGGTCTTCCACCGCACCGAGATCGCCGCTGCGAACCGTCAGCGCCGATTCCGATATGCGGTGGACCGGCTTGGCCAGGGTTTTGGCGAAGACAATGGCAACGATGACGGAAACCAGGAGGATGATCAGGCCCGATAGGAACGCGTGCCGTAGGCGGACAACCTCCGACCCGCCGTGGACCGTGTTGAAGTAGATGCCGACGGTCCAGGGTTTGTCACCGTAGCCCTCGACCGTTCGGAACAGCACGGCAAAATAATTCTCCAAATTGACGATGCGCACCTCGGAGCGGGTCATCTTTAGGAACGACTCTTCCGAATGCGTATCGGACCACATGCTTTCCAGTATGACGTCGCCGATCTCTTCGACGGTGGGAAGGTTCTGCTCGGAGCGCGCTTCCGGCGTCAGGCTGGCCAGCAGCGGATGCGCCAGAACCCGCGACTTTTCGAGCAATATGAACGGCGTATCGAAACCGGTCACGGACACTTTATTGGCGATGTACCGGGAAAAACTGGAGACGGGAACGACTTGCACGAGAATGCCTAAGAGAACTTCGTCACGCCGCAACGGCGTTTCGAGTATCAGGATTGGTTCGTTCAGCGGGTTGTCCCAATTCGGTTGCCGCCATTTCGGCCCTTCCGCGTTTTCGACTTCCGCGAACCAGGCCGTGAAATCGGCGTTGTGCTCCGTGATCGCTTCGACGACATTGCGCTCGTCGCGCATGTAGCGAAGGTATTCGCCGTTGCGCTGTATTAGGGCTATGCCGGCCGTTTGCGGCGTGCCCGCCAGGGCGCCGAGCATGAAGGAATCCAGATTGCCCCGGTCGCCGATTTCGAGGCTGCCGCGGGAAACTTCTTTCGAAATCCAAAGCGCCTGTGCGACGATCGGCCGCAAACGACGGTCGATGTGTGAAACCATCGAGTCAATGGCGGCTTCGGCCTTGTCGGAAAGGAGGTCGAGTGTATTCTGGCGGCCGATCGCGACACCAAGATAGAGAACGACCGCGACAGCGACGGCGACCAAGCCTCCGAATCCGACGACGAGAACGGCGGTTATCGGCAAGCGAAAAGGAGCGGTTTCCTGGGGCTTCATTCTCTTGGCCAAAGGCGTTGGCAGGTCGCTTCGGGCGGCGTGACGATGTTCAGGACCGCGCCACCTGTTCGCTGGCGGCGATGATTTTTTCGCTCAGGGCTTTCATGATGCCGAGCGCCGCGTCGGGGTTCTGGGTGACCATCTTGAGGAACATCTCGCCGTCAATCTTCAAGGCCTTCAATGTGCCTTTCGCGGTCACCGTCGCCGAACGGCCGCTGCTCAGAAACAGGGCCATCTCACCGAACACGTCGTTGCCGCGCAAATGGTTGACCTTGACGCGGTTGCCGTCCTCCTCGAGAAAGACCTCGGCCTCGCCGTCCTCGATCAGATAGGCGCAGTCGGCGGATTCACCCATGCTGAAAACATCCTCGCCGTCTTCGTAGACCATCGGGGTGCTGACGAAGGCGAGCAGCTTCAGTTTCGACGCATCGAGGTTGCAAAAAAGCGGGATGCCTTTGAGCATTCTTGCTGTTTCTTCGACGTCCATTCGGTTTCCTCCTTGGGGTCCCAGCCCCAATCCAAAAATCGGGTTCCACCCCCGATCAACCTGTTCGGTTCCTTTCCCGATCGATTTCGGGTGCCGCGTCCCAAATCGATCGATATCGTTGATAAACTCGTCCGAAAGAGTGTTTTGGGCGTCCGCTTCTATTAAGAGCGGACGTTTATTCGCCGCCACTGGCAGATGCTGCGGCGGTTTTTGGC
>Ga0209259_1000294_pt1 | contig 14059 bp, 14 predicted proteins | sample WorMetGr2BELIZE1_FD_187417 | JGI IMG/M metagenome (GOLD analysis project Ga0209259, IMG submission 187417) | Marine gutless worms symbiont microbial communities from Max Planck institute for Marine Microbiology, Germany - Inanidrilus... ...
CTTTTTAAGGCGCCAATGCATGCATCACATATTGCTACACATGTCGCACATAGTGTTGTCTGTCTATGTGTCTGTCTGTTTCTGTGTTGGGCACACCGATGAGCCCTGCAGAAATAGCTGAATCCATCGAGATGCCGTTTGAGGGGCAGACTCGCCTAAGGAACCGTGTACTAGATGTGGTGCACATTGATGCCAGCTGGAGAATACAGTTGAACGATCTGGTGAGGTGATGCAAAGAGTACTTATGTTCAGAGTAACTCACCACTGGCAGCGTGGATGTGGCACTGGCACCGTGGCGAATGTGGCATATGCTCAAAGTAACTCCCCAGGTGGGAGTACCCAGGGAGGATCTAATGTCTACGATTGCTTTGTTTCAGTGGAAGACCGGTAGTGATTTTGGTTGCGGGTAATGATGTGTTTCAGACCCAACTGACCCGCCTGGCAAGTCAACGGTGGTGGACAATGCCAAGAACTTCATCGAGGTCCAGTGGGAGAAGCCGAAGCAGGAAGGTGGACCGGGTGGAGTACCATACACCGGCTACAACATCGAGCGGAAGGACCCGCGAACTGGAAACGACGAACGCATCAAAGTACTGACTGATTATGCCTTTCATCGTCAACGTCATCATCATCATTGTCGTAATCATCTGTTGACAGCCAGCGCAATAATTAATATGTCCAGTATGTTGGCTGGATAAAAAGTATCCAAGGCAACTAAACCAAGAGTTATCGATGACATAATGGATTTTGCCCACTACGGGGAACTCTGATTTTCACCGCCAGCCTATTCCTTACTGTGTGGCATGGTGGTGTAATGGTTAGGGCTTTGTGACTCAGAGGTCTCAGGTTCGACTCCCGGCCATTCCGCTTTCAGGTAACAATCTTAGGTAAGTTGCTCACACACATGTGCCTCTGTCACCAGGCAGTATAAATTGGTACCAGTGAAACAGCGGTAGTGCCCTATGACTGGGAAGGTAACCATGGGTCTGGCGTCGCACTGGCCATGCATCACAGACTGAAGGGGTTTATCTACCTAGGGGATCAGGGTCCAAGGAAGGAAGAGAACACCACGCCTCTGAGAGGCATGGCACGCTCTACCTTTGCCTTATCGCTATCTGGAAAGCTCTTCTTACATATTGGCTTGTTTTGCGGCAGGAGCAAGAATACACGGTTGTGGCGAACAGAAAGTGTTCAGAAAAATCAATGAAGAAGCAGAAGAAAACGACATGCTTTGGTAAATTTTGCTGCTTATTGAAGTGACTATGTTAACAAGCAACTAACTTTTGTATGAGAAAACTGGAGTAATAGATTGCCGTATAGTTAAGATTGCTTGCTGACCATTTCATCTGTTTCTGCACAAAATCAGTTATGCAACGGATGGACAGACGAATGAATGCCTTCAGCAGTCCTGTGTTCTGTATGGCTCTGTTGTGTTAATGTATGAAAAGGCAGCATATGTGGCACTTGCATGTACCTTAGGGTTTCAGAAATGTCTCTCAGTTTCTCGCCAGTCTTGTACTTGTACTATATATTATTATTGGTTATTAATTTTCAACAGAACGAAATACTTTATCGTCTGACATACTGTTTTCACATGGATCTTTTAATCAAATTGTGTGTGTGGTTTTTGTAGTTTTTCATGTCGGTGCGTGTACTCTGATGCTGTCATTGCAAGATATAGGTTGTAACAGCATAATTTGACATAACAGTCAACTATGTAAAAATTTCATATCATTTTGAATTTCTGTGCATGCAGAATTCACTAGAGGCAAACGGATATTGAATATGGCATTGCGGCAGGAAAGTCATCAAAAGGTGTCAGAGTGGCTGGACACTAAGGTGAGTTTTTAGGCCGCATCGTACATGCGTAGCATTACGATGGGGCCTTATGCTACCGTCGTGTGGCGTGGTCGGTCTGTCGGTCTGTCTGTCGGTCTGTCTGTCGGTCACCGTAACGGACGTGTATCCCGGGAAAACGGCTGGACCGATCGAGATGCCGCTTGGCATGTGGGTTGGGGTGGGCCGTTGTGACCACGGATTCGATTTGGGTCCGGATCCCCCCAGGGGAAGGGGCAATTTTAGGGGCAAATATGGGACACTCCATTGATTCCAATGGGGACTTTGCGGCGTACCTGTGCGAAAGTGCGTGAACCCTCGGAGCTGCGGTTTGGGCTGGTGGGTGGGGTCGGCCGAGGCGTTGCTGTATTAGACGGGGGTCCACGTGGTGCAAGGGAAAGGGGAGGTTTTGGGGATTTTGCTTCCCCATTTTTACAATGGCAAAAGCCTATTCTCGCGCAAGCCGAGCAGATATGCCAAATGTATACGACTCGTGTGCGAAAAATTGACAACATTTCCGTTCGGCCGACGTATCGTTGGAAAGCTCGTTTCGTTGGCTTTTTGGCGATGTATTCATTTCCAAGATCACAGCTGGGGTTTTCGAGAAATTCGCAATTAAGTAACAGTGTTTCCAGATTTTTCGCCGCGTACGCAGCAAAAGTGCAGCTATAGGCGGTACCATTGTTTGTGTGCAGGTGGACCGGCGGGAGGCTCGCCGCTAACTGGAACAGCGGGCGGCTGGCCGTCGCCGCCTGTTGTTGATCGTAAGCATTGAGCAGACTACTTGTATGGGGCGCAGACTTCACAAGAAGCCCAGCTGTCGCTAAGGGAGGCGTGCGAGAGCGCTCAGTCGAAATCTGGTACAAGAGATCGCAGAATGTCGATAAGAGGCCACATTGTTGCGAAAAAAATTCCGTGCCGCGAAGTGAAGATCGTGCCAGGGCAGTAGATTTGATGGCTGTCGGAATAGCGCTTGTCGCAATACGACCTGTCTCCCAACTGCGTGTAGGCCTACCGCGGGGCTTGTGTGTCGCGCCGTCGGCCGGCTGCTGACCGAGCGAGCACGTGGGCGTACGTGACTATAGACCGACCCACCAGTCGAACCAGTGAAGCGCGGAAAGTCAATCCAAGGTCATGCTCTCGCACGCCAAAAACTCGGCAATTTACGGACGTAGCCTACAGTACGTTGACGCTGTGAGTGGAACTTGCTCAACACAATCATAATGTAATGCGGCGTATTACTACAGACGGCGTGCCGTGGTCCGTGTGCACGTAACGCGGATAAGTACTGCAAAAACGGCTGAACCGATTGACACGCCGTTTGGTTGCGATCGACCCACATAGGCCTAATTATGTATTACATGGGAGTCTGGATCGCCCACAGCGGAAGGGGCACTTTTGGGGTGGGCATGCCTGGGCATGCACGCGGTCGGTTTACAAAGGGGAATGGATCTTTGGGGCGACGATGCGGCCTTTTGTCAAATTACTTTGACCTCTTGTTTTGTCATAGCATTATAGCAATTGATATGATAATGACTGCCATACTGATACCATTATTGTGGTTGCCAGTCAGGTGTGCCAATCATGCATATGTGAGACTCCTGCCCTGGTGGTGCTTCTTTTCTTAAGTGGAATGCCTCTAATTGAGTGTTGCCGTGTTGATATACAGAACATGACAGATGTAGAAAACTGACTGGTTTTGTGTTGAATCATGGTCCATAACCAAAACACACATGTTGACGTTATTGCCGCAGCTATAGAGCATTAATAGAAGCCCACAAAGACCATTCTCATCGGCAGCACTGCACTGCAGTTCAGCAAAGAGTCTGCGGTGGCGACGCACTGATATACGGTATATTTGGAGGGCCACCCAGCCTCCCAGATGCATCACTGTGCCAAATTTCGTGAAAATTGGTTAGAAGGTTGTGGATGTAGGGTGGGGTGGGGGACAGTCACCATGTATTAGATGGGGGTCCTGTTCCCCCCGCCCCTACGAGAAGGGGCAATTTTGGGTGTGGAATGGGCCGTCCCATAGTAAAGTATAGGGATAATGGAGCGTGAGCTGTGAAGAGACGGCTGGTTCGATCGAGATGGTTCAATCGAGATGGCATTTGGCGTGTGGGGTGCGGTGGGCCCAAGTAACCACGTGTTGCATGGTGACCCGGATCTCCCCAGGGAAGGGGCAGTTTTGGGGAGGATTTTGTGTCCATTGATTACCATTGCAGACGTACCGTATACATTGCTAAGGACGCCGACCGCTTCAGCGTCTTTCGCCACATGGCGGCACGCATCAGGCGTCGCGTTTTCTGTCCACACATTAAACACTCAATTTTCATTATCCATCACACGGTTTTGTGTTACTTTTTTGGAAATAATGCTACATGGTGCCGTCGACATGTTTGCAACTTGTCACAATTTCAAGTCAATTAGTTATGTTCTTGAGGGCGATAGCTCTCCTTTTAAAAGCGTACAGAGTACAATAGCGTATAGGTGAAACTATGGCTTAACGGTTAGGCATCTGATTTGCGATCAAGAGGTCGAGGGTTTGATTCCCGGTCGGGGCGTGGTGAGTTTTTTTGGCCACGATGTGGCCTTTTATCGAATTACTTCCATCTCCTGTTTCGTTGGTGACATTTCTGCATGTATAATGTGGGATACATCAACAGTAGTTATCCGTAGTGAATGTAGCAATGAGCACAAATGGATTGGCAGCAATGCTCTGTGCCTGCTTCCACTGACAAGTTGTAGGCACTATAGTAAAATGAACAGAGGGTTTTTTTGGACTAACACTGTACAGTCAACATGAATTGGTATATCTGAATCATTCATCTGCATTTTCAATAGGCCTATGTTATCTTCATGGGGCTAACATCATTGTTGTATCTTTTGTGCATGTATTCAGAATGAGAAAGATGATTTTGACGACTATGTCTCTGACTCATGCAGCGACAGCAGCTGTTCCATTAGTTTTCCATTGCCAGTAAGTTTTGTAGTCACAAGCTCGTTTTTTGTTGACTTTTACCAAGCATTACAATGTAATGTCTTTGCTATTGCTATGAAAATTCCATTTGTTGTGTGGGACACACGTTTACTCTGAGGACATCACTGCTGACCTGACGTTCTTTTCATTTCTTAAGGCATATACCTCATTGACAGTGAAATTATTAGGCCGCATCGTATATGCATAGCTATTGCTACTACGTTTCCGTGGTCTGTCGGTCGGTAATGAAACTATTAGGTACCCTGCAAAAACGGCTGGACTGATCGAGATGTCGTTTGGCATGTGGGGTGGGGTGGGGGACAGTCACCATGTATTAGATGGGGGTACTGATCCCCCCCCCACGGGAAGGGGAAATTTTGGGGTGTGAAAGTCAGTGAACAGTATTGCTGGAATATCGTACTATCTCAACAAATGTTAGACGCTATTAAACGTGTCGTTGGCGATAATTTTGTCTGTCAGCAAGACAGTGTACTGGTGCATCTTATGTTCAACACAGGCCAACTGCCACAGTGTAAAACTCAACTTTCTTTCTCCTAAGCTATGGCCCTGTAAAAGTCCATAGCTGAACTCCACTGACTATGAGATTTAGAGAGTCATACAGCAGCGCCAGTACGAGTTGCAAATAACTAGACTGAATAAATTAAGCCTGCGACTGCTTGAAGTCTGGCAGTGCAGTATTGCAGCATTTGAGTGAAAAATGCGATTTTTGTGTTTCGGCATTTCATCAGGTAGTGCAGAAACACGAGTTAGGTGAGGTGGGAAAGTAAAGTAAGGTTTGATTGCATATTTCCTCAGCAACATTGCTGCCAAAAATTATCAAAGTCTGTTCATGTGTGTCGAAGTTATAGCAAGACAAAGTAGTGACAAATTTTTTGAGACGCAGTGTAGTGAGTGTAACAATCCCACTAAATTTTTAGTTTTAGAAACCAGCCATTTTCACAATGTTAAGGGTAAAGCTTGGATGGTGGCACCCTGTAGAATGGCCTAATGTTTATCAGAGCTTATCATAGCATTAGTGGCACATACTTGTATTTAAGAATAACTGTATTTATTTATTTATGTCAGAGGGCTCTGAGCACTCCCGTCTGGTATTAAAGAAAGTGGATAGAATCGTAGTAAAAGAACAGCACTACCAGATCACTCTAGAGCGGTTTGACATAATCAGAATGCAGCCTTTGATCATTTTTGCACATTATTAGTCGTGTGTGTACACTGGTGGTTTGGCCTCATGTTAACACCATTGATTGCATCAGCATGGGTTGCAGATAACAACAACAGGTTAGACTGTTGCAGAGGGATAGTCCTATATGTGATGTGCTATGTCAGTTGAAAACTTGTCAACTGCTATACAACTACAAAAATCCAATTTGAAAAGGCTTGAATTGCTTGATCTGTTAGATCACTCAAGGTCATCAGATTTGCCACTATTTGATAGGCCAGATATCCCGTCCTATTAGTGTTCTGTAGCAGCAGTGTCTCAACTTTGCACCATTTCTGAGATACTGCCACTTTCTGCAGTATGCAATCTGCGTGCCAAAGTTGAAGTTCATAGCTTTGCTTATTCCATACTCCGCATGGCTAATGTATACATCCTTCATGAGAGCGTTTTGATTGTCGTTATGTTTGCAGAATTTAGCAAAGTTCCTCAAGGAGCAGTCAGCGTCCACTGCTGCTGCAGCATCAGACAATGTTCCAGGTGACGTCGGGCAGCAGTCAGCATCCACTGCCGCTGCGGCGTCAGACAAAGTTCCAGGTGACGTCGGGCAGCAGTCAGCATCCACTGCCGCTGCGGCGTCAGACAAAGTTCCAGGTGACGTCGGACAGCAGTCAGCATCCCCTGCCGCTGCGGCGTCAGACAAAGTTCCAGATGACGACGACAGCTCTGGGGATGAACTGATGCATGTGCGCATAGGAGGAAAACGTCAGAGACGCAAAGGGCTGAGCAGTGATGATAGTAGTACTTGTAGTAAGATATTTGATGATGTTGATCATAGACGGAAACGGCTTCAGAAGCATGCAAAAGCAAAACGTCCGAGAAGCAGAGAACTGACCAGTGACGATGGCACTAGCAACAAGGCAGCGACACATTCAGATGTCAACAGTCATGGTGTTCGTGTAGCTGTTACTCATAACGAGGTTCGTCGCAAATGGGATCGAAAGCACTTTTGTAAATTTTGTATGACTGCTCAGTCCAAGTTGTCGCGTCACATGTTTCTCAAACACATAGATAAGGCTGAAGTAGCTGCAGTAGCATGTATTCCACTAAAGTCTAGAAGAAGGAAATTGCTTCTCAGAAAGCTGCTGAATGATGGGGACTATCAGCATAACGTAGATGTTCTTGAAAAGAAAGCAAGTGAAATTATCCCTTTTAAGAGACCTTCTTCTAGTTCCTCTGTTGACCACTTCATTCCATGCGAATATTGTCATGCCATGTTTGTTCGACGTAACTTGTGGAAGCACAAGAAAACTTGCGACTTCAAACCATCTTCTTCACAAGCAGATGTTGACCACGACAGTAAACACTGCCAGGGTGCTGGTAGTTTACTTCTGCCATATTCATGCGAAGCTGGTGAGGACTTCAAACGTGAAGTAATGAGTACAATGCATCAGGATGAAGTTACTGCTGCTATGAGAACGGATGATTTGATAATGAAGTTTGGTACTAGACTATTCTTCAAGCATGGCCATCTTGTTCACAGAAAACAGTACATTCGGGATCGATTGAGGCAAGTTGGACGTCTCTTGATGCATATGCGGAACACAGTGGGATCTATCAGCAGTTTGACAGACTGCATTGTTCCAGATATGTTTGCACATGTTGTGAAGTCTGTGCGCAGTATATGTGGATTTGATGAAAAGGCTCATATATATACTGTTCCTTCTTTGGCACTGAAGATGGGCTACTCTTTGAAGGAGTGTACAAAAATCGAGATAAATTGTTGCACAGTTAAGGGGCCATCAGCAGCGGAAAAGAAAGCAAGATATGAAGAATTCCTTTTGCTATGCGATAGGGAATGGAGCCACGAGATTTCTAGTCATGCATTACGTTCACTGCACCAACGAAAGTTCAATAAGCCTGTGGTGCTACCATTGGCTGAAGATGTTAAATTGCTTCATGATTATCTTGCCAAGAAAGCCGAGAAATGTTCCCAGAGATTGTCAAACGAGCCGTCTAGTGCAGTGTGGAATGAACTATCTAAAGTCACGTTAACACAAGTTATTATCTTCAATCGCAGGCGTGGTGGAGAGGCTGAACGGTTGTTATTATCTACGTACTGTTCAGCTGCTAATGGCAGTACCAATGAAGATGTTGACGTCTGCTTATCACAAGTCGAACGGACTCTCTGTAAGCAATTTAGAACCGTTAACATCGAAGGTAAACGTGGTCGGAAGGTTCCCGTGCTGTTAACCAGTGCACTCCAGGCACAGGTCACACTTCTAATTGATACGAGGAAAGCCGTTGGAGTGTCAGAAATGAACAAATTTGTATTCGCCAGAAGCAGTTCACGTTTGCCTCATCGCAGCAGTGACTGTCTGCGTACATTTGCAAATGAGTGTGGTGCTAGAAATCCAGCTGCACTGACCAGTACGAAATTGAGGAAACATATTGCCACGATGTCCCAGATGTTGTCTCTAAAACGTCATGAACTCGACCTGCTTGCCAATTTCCTAGGGCATGACATCCGGATTCACCGAGAATTCTACAGATTGCCTGAAGAGACACTACAGATGGCCAAAGTTAGCAAATTACTATTGGCTATGGAACGTGGTGAAACAACTACTCTGCAGGGCCGAAACTTTGAGGACATCAGCGTTAATGTAGCAGGTGAAATTATTCAAGATTCTAATTTAATGCTTTCAATGTTGCTGGTGTGTTTTAATTTTAGTCTGCTGCAATTGTAAGGGTTTCCAAGCCTCGAAAGGCTGTGTAAAACCTCAAATTTCAACACTGACCATAACTAACAGTTGTAATATTTCACAGAAGGTATGGTTTTCTGTTGGGTAAGAGAACTGGCTGTCTGATTCATACGCCTGTGTTGAATGGGCAATAGTTGGTCACACGTATTTCAGATAACCTCTAGCGTACTACAGGGCTTAGTTCTGTCACCGTTTTTATTTGCAGTATACATTGATGACATCTGTCGACTACAGCATAACCATATTCGTGTCTTTGTGGTTTTATAAGCTGATGACATTTTATTGCTGGCACCGTCGATTACAGAAGCTTTTGTGGGTGTGTGAACAGGAGCTGGATTGTATAGACATGTCAGTTAATGTCAAAAACTCGTGCTGTATAAGGATAGGTGCGCGACATGAGAAGCTCTGTTCCAAAATAAAGACACTGGATGGCCGGGAGCTGGAATGGGTTGACCAAATCCGTTATCTGGGTGTATATATTGTGCGAGCCATGAAATTCAAATGTTCCATTGATCACGCTAAAAGATCTTTTTATCGTGCTGCAAATAGTATTTTTGCCAAAGTAGACAGACTGGCCTCTGAGGAGGTGATAGTACAGTTATTAAAGCAGAAATGTTTACCTGTGTTACTGTATGCATTAGAAGTGTGTAATTTAGATAAAAAGTCTATGAATTCACTTGATTTTACCTTAAATAGATTTTTCATGAAACTAAGACATCTGATATGGAGATTGTGAAATATTGTCAAGAGTACTTTCGGTTGTGAATTGCCTAGCGTGGTATTGAAAAAACGATATGACAGATTTACTGGAACAGTGGCATGATTTAGTTAAGATATTATTTGTGTTGTTTGTATAGTTGTTTTTTTCCTTCTTCATTTATTTTGTTTTGTTTTTTTCTGCTACCGTTTGAGGTGAATAAAGATGAATATATAATTGTATTGTATTGCGGCACAGTCGAAAGCGAGTCAGATGATGATGTTGAGCCTGACGATGAGCATCCGCACAACAGTAACAGTGATGATGATGATGATGACGACGACGACGACTCCAGTCGTCCGATATCTGACTGCGTTGCTCACAGCAGTTCTGGTTAGTAGCTATGATTCATATGAATGTCGTGTATAGTTGATCTTAATTTGTCAAGCTGTTTTTGAATTTGTCGCTATGTTTAGTTTATTATTTCAGTTTTGTGCAATTTATTATCCGCTGACACTTATATTACCAACATTATTTATGGCTGTTTTAAGCGACACTAGACTGATTAATCTTAGAAATAGCCACGCCTACTCACCGGCTGCAGTGGTCTTCTGTCGCACAGAGGCTTGTTCGCTGCCTAGCTGTGACGTCATCTGCCGTGCATCTTACTGTTAAACTTAAGATGCACACCAGACAGCACGTCTTTCACTGTCTGGCATGCATCTTAACGGTAAGATGCATTGGAGATGACGTCACAGACCTAGGCAGCCAACAAGCCTCTGTGCCTCAGTTCTGCACCACTGCAGGCGTGGCCTGAAAAGGCGCGGCATGTGGGCGTGGCTATTGGTAATGCAACTGTAAATCTAGATATTAAACGATGGGGGAACTAATAAAATGGGCCACAAAATGTGCAAAATATGGCGACAAAACAGAAATATAGAGCAAACGTACACCTAGTGCAAAGAGCGAAACAATAGAATGCACAGAAACTTACTCATTGCGCACGCCGCTCGCAAAACAGCATTGTACTGTAATGCCGATTGCCGAGGCTACACTAGGCAGCCAAATATAGCGATTTCGGACCTTTGCAAGGCTATATCTTGGAAATGCAGCGTGCATTGTGATCGTAAAATACACCTAGTGTAGCCATGGCGTAAGCCGAATTTATGTTGCGCTTAATAATTGAACGCCATCTACACCAAACTACCTTCAGAGTTAGATATTTCGCAGGCATTTCTGCAGAAATTGCAATGATTGCAATGGCCCGAGTTTACGGCCAGCACTGGTGTTAAAAACTGCTGCATGTTTACCATTCATGACATTGGTAATGAAACATGACACCTATGATGAAGCACTGTACAAGTATATGATTTACTTTAGTTTACCATCAGCATGCTGCTTAAGTGACCAGAAGTGCCCAAAATCCGCTTTGGTACCTTCTGACTTCGGCACTCCACTATACGGCTATTACCTCACAATTAACCTTGTTACATACCTGACTTACCCATATGTGGTATTATGTTTGATCGTTAGTGCACATGCTCTAATTGCAGAAAAGTTTTGTTTAATGTCATCAGTGTAACGTGTGATTGTTGGTGGCATTTGAAGGTAACTTTGCTTAACTTGTTACCTCAAGCCTGTTCTTCTACCTCCAGTTTTAAGCACTCTTGAACGACTGAGGTGTACTGATTGAATCTCTCACCAGGATGCTTCAGATGTGTCATGAAATATACATGTACATTGTACATGACTCAGTGGTAATGTCACAAAAGACTTCTGGTCGAAACTGTTTCTGTGCTTCAGACAAATCCCAACATTCAGGCCCTGTCTATTGTTACAGCACATCTACAAGCAGCGACATATACGAAGCCTCCTCAGGTGACACCGCCGGCCGATGTTGATAATGCAACATTCACCGAGACGTCGCCAGCTTCCGCAACTGACGATGGCGACATGACTGATGATGACACCAACAACGACCCTGACTGGGTGTCTGGTCAGACGCCCGGCGGGCCGCAGCGTGTGTCAAGATTGCGAAGCAAGGTGTGACTTCTCACAACGATAATATTAATCACTACGCTCTGAGTAAAAAAAACACGACACGATACTTTTGTCCACATTTGTAAGGGGTGGTGGGATATTTAATGTTGCCTTTATTGCAAATTTACCAGGGAGTCTGGCAGTGAAAGAATTATGAAAATCGGTTAGCATTTGGCGAAGTTATGGACAAAAGTATGGTGTCATGTTTTTTGACTCACAGTGTAGAACTGCCGTCACTCGAGGTTGCACTGACCGCATTTGACCTTTGACCTTAGCATTCTGTCCCAGGCAAGCTATGATCGTAATACATACAAAAGATCTTGGTCAAAGGTAACTGGGTTCAAAAGATAAGTAGAAACAAGTGGACAGACAGACCGACGGAGCCGATTGCATTGCCTTCCTTGTTGACATGGTAGCTGATATGTTGCTACAGTAATGCTAACGCGAGGCCTTGTGCTGCTGGCAAATCACTTTGAGTATATGTCCAAGTTCCCCTTCCTGGGCATGGGACAAAATGTGGTGCGGCGTGGGACTCAATACTATGGTTAGGGTTAATCTTGGCATTAGTCCGTGTCTCACCCCACCCCATGTACCTTGTATTGTTTTTTCGTTTTCATGACTTTCTCCTCGTTCCTGCTTTGCTGCTCTTTCTCTTTCTTCAGTCACCCTCCAGACCAGTCCACACCGTACCGTACTGCCTGCCAACAGCACTCTTGCCTCACACACACCCCATCTGCTGCCTTCTTACTGTTCTCTCGACCACGCACCAGGCGCTTCTTGATTCCTTCTATCCTTGCCTTTCTTCTCCTTTCTGGCGACATCGAACCAAATCCAGGACCTGACAATTTCACGATCTGTACACTCAACATCCGGTCTATTCTTCACCCCCTGCATTCTGCTGCTCTGTCCGATCTGATCGATTCTTACAACCCTGACCTCTTCTGCCTGTCTGAAACCTGGATTAAACCTTCTACCACTTCTGCTGAACTCCTGAACTGTACTCCACCCAACTATTCCTTTCTCAGTGTTCCTCGAAATCTCTCAGGCTCCAGCTCGTCGAAAGGCGGTGGCACCGGATTCCTTATCCGAGAACCTTTCACGCAGCTTCCTACCTCTGTTCCAGCCTTCTCCTCCTTCGAATGGTCTTCCATCACTCTTCAGCTTTCTCGATCCAAGATATCTGTCTTCAACATCTACCGTCCTCCTTCGTCGTCTGCTTTTTCTAAATCTTTTGCTATTTTCCTTGATGAGTTCAACTCTTTTCTCTCCTCAGCTGCTACCACACCCCATGAATTCTTCATCACCGGTGACTTCAACATTCATCTTGACAATCCCGCCGATCACCTCACTTCCCAGTTTCTTTCACTTCTCTCTTCCTTCAACCTTACTCAACATGTGGACTTTCCGACTCACAACAAAAACCACATTCTTGACTTAGTCATAACCTCTTCGGACTCTTCACTTGCTCCTTCTCTCTTTTCCACCCATTGCTCTCCATCAGATCATTTCCCTGTGTTCACCAAACTGTCCATAAATCCAACACCACTCCCACCTCCAACACTTCACTCTTTCCGCCGTCTCCACTCTATCGACACCGGCTCTTTTCTTACCGACCTGAAGTTTACTCAGCTCATAACGGATCCACCAAAGTCACTCGGCTGTCTCATCACTGCGTACAACTCTACTTTGACCTCTCTACTTGATAAATACGCTCCCGTCATCACCAAACTCTCCAAGCGTCAGTCTCCATCCAACCCATGGTTCACTCCTGCTCTGCGTGCCTTCAGGTCTACTCTCCGCCATGCTGAAAACCTCTGGAAACGCACCCACTCTGCTCTTGATCTGTCCTCGTTCAAGTCTCTGCGCAACCAATACCATAAGCTGATCCTCGCATCCAAACAACAGTACTACTCCAATCTTGTCTCTTCGTCTTCTGAAAACCCCAGGCGTCTATGGAAAACCGTCAACAAACTTCTGCACCGTAAGTGTTCATCACCTTTACCATCTACCACTCCTGGTACCTCACTCGCTGACTCCTTCGCCTCTTACTTCACAGACAAAATATCCAAGCTTCGTCTTTCTCTTGCCAGCAGTCCTGCGACGTCATCTCCAGACTTGCACTCTCCTCCTAATCCACCTCCTGATTTCTCTTCTTTCACACCTGCTTCTGAATCTGAAATACTCAAGATTCTTTCGGACTGTCCCAACAAGCAATCCGACTCCGATCCTGTCCCCACATGGCTTCTCAAAGAATGTGCATCTGTCATCGTTCCCACAATCACAAACATTGTCAACCTCTCATTTTCCTCTGGTCAGTTCCACTCGGTTCTCAAAGAATCTGTCATCTCTCCTCTACTAAAGAAATCTACCTTGGATAAAGACCAGCTGTCTAATTACCGCCCAATCTCTAATCTTTCTTTGCTATCCAAGATAACAGAACGTGTCGTCAAGTCCCGTCTCCTGGATCACCTTACTTCAAACAAGCTGCTAAATCCTCACCAATCTGCTTACTGCAAATATCATTCGACCGAAACTGCTCTACTGTACATCCACGACTATCTCATTAA